>Ga0315907_10000660_pt1 | contig 49092 bp, 51 predicted proteins | sample LakEriMetagenome_3_FD_203525 | JGI IMG/M metagenome (GOLD analysis project Ga0315907, IMG submission 203525) | Freshwater fungal communities from buoy surface, Lake Erie, Ohio, United States - Buoy 12 MA123 | ecosystem: Environmental > Aquatic > Freshwater > Lake > Lake biofilm | place: USA... | reverse complement strand
CCCGCAGCGTTGATGCGCAGCACGCTCAGACCCTGCCAGATCGGGATGTGTCCATTGACTTCCATATGGACACATGTTCACCCCTCACCATCACACCATCAAGAGGGTGGTGAGACCACGCTTACGAACGTGTACTCGGAGACATACCAGATTCGCAAGATCCAGGGCTACCCGCTGGCCCGCCAGCCGGTCATGGCGCTTTCGGTGCCCACGGTACGGATGTTCATGCGATCGCTGTCTGCGGGTGGCCTGAGCGCGAGCACCATCGGCAAGTACCTGAGCACTATTTCGGCTTGCCTCAAGTGGAGCAAAGGCAAGCTCAGCCAGGAGATCCCAAACCCCGTCCTCGAGCTGCCACCCGAGGAGCGTCGTACTCTGGGTGCGGAGAGGCATCGCCGCTTCCTTCCCGGCGAGGAGTTCCACCTGCTCGCAGCCATCAAGCGGCTACGCAACTCGGAGCTGCTCCCGTTCTACCAACTGAGCCTGGAAACGGGCGCGCGCCGGGGCGAGTTGCTGCGGCTCCAGTGGGCAGACATCGAGGGCTCGGTCGCCATGGCTAGGGACTCGAAGAACGGCCATGACCGGCCTCTCTTGCTGTCCTCTGCGGCAATGGAAGCCCTTGAGTCATTGCGCCAGCGCCCCGAGCAACCTGCAGGCGGCAAGGTATTCGCTCTGACCAAGGAGAACGTCGTCGGTCGGTTCACTCAGGCCAAGCGCTGGGCGATGCGGTCGTATGTGGCCGAATGCGCTGAGCGTGGCGTCAAGCCGCTCCCCGGCTTCCTAGCGGACTTCCGATATCACGACCTTCGTCGCGAGGCCATCAGTACAGCCGCCGAGCAGGCTCTCTCGGGTGAACTGGATCTGTTGCGCTTCAGTGGCCACCGCGACGCTCGGTCTATCCGGCCATATCTCAAGCGCAAGGACGACGCTCGACTCGCTGCTCGACTACCCGGCAGAGCACCACCCGCCCAGTGACCACAAGCGGGGAATGTCAGTTTGCACGGTGGCGAGGCCTTAGTCACCGATGGGCGATCTCCCGCGAAAGGTCGCAGCTACCCTTCAGCGTGTTATGCAGAGCGTCCCTAACTATGCAGGCCCAGGATCGCCTCCGAGACGAGTCGGGCACCCGCGATGGGGTTGTTCAAGCTGATCGTCGCGGGAAGCTCCACGCGGAACATGAGCGACTGGGCGTCCACATGCTGGTGGGCGACGACGTCGTCACGCCGCAGCACTTCGACGGCTGGGTCTGCCATGTCGTAGCCGCGGATGAAGGTTACGGTGAATGGGGTCGTGAACAGCGCCTCGCTGCCCATCGTGGCATGCTCGTATCCGATTCCCGACTCCGAGCCGTACATGGCTACGCGCCTTAGGAACTCGTCGATCAAGCCACCGGCCCCGCTCGCGGTGAGTCGCTCGATGATGCTGTCCATCAGCGAGGGGATCGACAAGGAAGGGACGTTGGGATCTGCCTGGCGCAGACCGATGCTTACGAGGAGCAGGTGCGCTTCCCCGGGGGCGTCATCAGTGGCAGGAGCACGCTCGATCTGGTGTATGCCATGGATGGCGTGACTTGAAGTGGTGCGAGTTGTGGTCTTTATCTCGACGCCAGTGCCCTGCCACGTGAGGTCCCTAGCGGAGCGGCGCCAGCCATCCCAAGCCTGGACGAGCGGCCCGACGTGGACATCGCCTGCGCGGCGACAGAGAGCGTCGAGAAGGAGCAGCTCTCCAACGAGTCCGAGGATGGCGCTCTCCGAAATCTCCAAACGCTTGATGGCGAGTTCGATCAGGGGCTCGGTGACGGCGAAGGCGCGCTCCAGATTGGCGTCAGCTTTCTCACGCAATAGTTCAGCGGCAATGAATGCACCGACTTGGTCGAAGTGCCCCAGAGCGGGTAAGAGGATGCGGTTGGCGCACAGTGGCGGCTGGGAGTCACGGTGCCACGAGTGGTAGTGAATCGCGGACTTCACGGTGCGGGTCCGGGGCTTCAGCTGCTCGCCTGCAAGAAACAGTTCCAGGTGTCCGCGACTGTTCCGTGCGAGACCGACCACCTGCGCGTCAGTCAACCAAGTGATGGTTCTGTCATTCCCGGTGACACCCGCCGGGACGGCGTTGATCTGCTCGAGAACCTGTTCGTAGCTGGTCATGGAAGGCTCCTCCTGACGATTGCCATCCCAGCACGGGTAGCTGAGAACTGCTCGGGACCTCCCGCAGGCAGGCAGACTCCAACTGCGACCGTGGGGCATAGGTCGCCTGGATGTTGATTGACGTAGAAGAGGATCTGACCGTCAGAGCCGGTGGGTCGCCACGCCGTGTTGCTGCTCAGCGGCGGGGCAAGGTTGCGGTGGTAGTAGTCGAAGTAGACGTCACCGCGATACTGGCCCGGGCCAGCGTTGGGGTCGCTCGCTCCCCATGTCGTCTTGAGTTCGCCTCCGACCACCCTCTTAGTCGTGGCGCAGATGTTGAACGGGAGCCGTGCCAGCCGACCGTTGGACACGACGGCTCCATCTCCGTAACGAATGCCGACCCAGAAACGTGGCTGCTCAACTCTCTTTCGAGCGAGGTCGGCATAGGACCACAGGTCGCCGGGGTGGCCGGTGACAAAGAGCCCTGTGATCGAGCGAGTGAGGCTCGCCGACCAGAGTCGAAGATAGGCGGCGATGGCATAGGGGCAGGCACGCCGGGGCACGTCCCCCTTCCCGTGCCTCACTGGCGGCCGGTAGAACGGCGGATCTGACAGTGGAGCGACTGCGTGTGCTCGGGCCTCGATGCGGTTCCAGAGGTCCGCGTGTAGATCGTCGCACCCGGGCTGGTAGCCGGAGAAAGTGAGGCGGTCAAAAAGTTCTGCGGCCTCGGAAAGTTCGAGTGGTACGTCCAGGATCCGCCCCCGCAGCACGTTGGCGACAGTGACATCGCTGGATCGTCGAGCGAAGAGTTCCGCCACGACGTCTGCATTGGGATCCGCCTGCTGAGCGTCATTGATGACGGTGACGAAGGGGCGAGCCCCTGGGGACAGGGGAAGGTTGCCGACGCCCGCGATCTTTCCGGTGGCCTCGAAGTTGAGACCTTGCAGGACAGTCGGCCCAGGGGCACCGTTCATCATGCGCTCGGTGATTGCGGTGCGAACCGCTTCGTCGACGTCGTGGTACGCGCGGAAGAGAGCGAGTTGGTCACTGGAGGCGAACACGCGGCACAACTCAATGTATGACCCGCGGTACCCGAACCAGCGCTGCATTTGCATTTGGGTGTCGGCCAGCGGGTTAGCGGACGAACGCTGAAACAACGCCGTGGTCATCCCTTCCAGCGTCAGTCCCCGGGCCATGACGTTCCCGGAGACGAAAATCGTGCTGAGATCGCGGGCGGCGCTCCACTTTCCGGTTCCCGGGTCCTGGCTCGGTGCGTAGGCAGGGCGATCGTCAGCTTTGGGGTCGCTGTTGACCACGGTGACCCTGGTCCCCGGGATCATCTCGTCGAGGAGCAGGGTTTCGACGGTTTGCCAGTCCGGAAAGGTCTTCGGCGGCAGGACGTCGAACTCGTCCTCGATTGCTCGGGCGGAGGTAACGTACTTGTCGAGCCATTGCGCCCACGGAGCGGGATCCGCTTGTAGGTCGTTCACCAAGGCGTCGGGGAGCCTGGCGTCGCCTGCGTCGAGCAGATTCCGAGCCATCGCCCGGTCCTGGATGCCCGCCCAGAGCAGGATGTCCTCAGCGCCCCGGAAGTGATCCAGGATTGCAGCTGAAGGGTGGTAGAGCATTGAGTGCGGCGGAGCCACGCTCGCAAGGGCTTCGTCCTCGGTGTCGAACTGGGCTGTAAAGACGGAGGCCGGGCCGAGCTTGCCTGAGCGGTGCAGGCGGATGGCGCCTGCCACAAGGAAGGCCCGAACGGCTTCGCCGAGGTCCTGTTGAGCGGAGTTCGTCGTGGGCACGCACAGGCCACCCGCCTTCGAACGGCGGTAAAAGACCTCACCGCCGGTGTAGTAAGAGCGCATCCCGACCGGCTCGGGGTACGTAGATGAGCGAGGGGCGTTGAGGTTGCCGGGGTCGGTAGTGTCTACCGGATGGCCAACATCGAGCGGAGTGCGAAGTGCAATGATGAAGTCGCGCGGCGCGAGGGGGTTGTGGTCCTCCTGAAGGAGATTGGCCTGGGGTGTCGCCGTGTAGGCGATGTAGGTCGAGAACAGGTTGTCAGGTGAACCCTGGGGAGGATCCCAAAGGTTGGCAATTGCACGCGGGATCTGCTTCAGCCTGCCGTAGATGGGGTCCTGCGAGGACTCAACTACGGCATCGAGGATCGAGCCGTCGTCGGCCTCGTCGTCCAGGACCAGCATATGGGCGGTGCGACCAAGCTCCTTGACCGCGCTAAATACGTTTGCGCGGAGGCTCGCTGCCAAGGCGTGCAGATGATCGGTCTGCTTCATCGCCACGATGATCAGCGGCTTGCCTTGACTCAGACGTTGCCGAACCTGAGCCGGTGGCAGGCGATAGGTGGTTGTCAAAGGGAGCGTCTGCTCCGACAGTGCGATGCCCGGCGGTGGACACAGCAAGCGGCGCTTGATCTTCTGTGCGTCCTCATTTCCCGAGTCCAACTGCTGCACCAGTCTCTCGTAGGTCTGGCGCCACAATGAGAGACGGGTCCCGGCAAGTACCACGATGATGTCAACGCCGCAGTCGATGGCCAGGGCTGAGACACCCAGCATGGATGCGGTCTTGCCAGACTGAACCGAACCCATGACGAGTCCGGTGCGTGACCGGCGGGAGGACCACTCTTCGGGTTTCGTAGTGTCGGCCGCCAGGACGCCGCGCCGGACAATGTAGCGAGAGTCTGCTTCAACTGAGGCACGCGCCGTGTCGGTCAAGCCGGTGAGTTGAGCCTTGTAGCGGGCCCACCACGAGTCCGCGGCCTGGTGAGCGGGTGGGTTGAAGTAGACGTACTCGACGAGTGGGGAGCTTCCTGGCACCACTCTTAACTCTTAGGTTTGATGCGCATCCGCTGCAACGACGCGTATCCGCAGGCCCCGAACTGCTGACGTACGGCCTCAGCTGCATGAGAAGGGTCGATGTCTAGGTGTTCAAGGAGACTCTTGCTGATCCTGGCAATGAAGTCCCACTGGGTCTTGGTCTGCGCCTTACCGGGGCGCTTCCAGTCTTCGGATTTTTCTGTCGCCATGCGGATAGCGTCACCCTTCGCCTCGATTCGGTCCTCAATGTCTTGCGGCGAGGCCGCCAAGGCCATGGCCATGCCCACGAGGGTGCCCACGAGTTGGAGTTCCTGCCACTTGACGCCCTTGCCACCGTCGATAAATTGGGCGGACCACAACTCATCGTGCGATGAGTGGAGTTCGACAGCGACCAGCAGCAGCGAAAACAGCTTGGTCACCGTTGAGGACTGGGCCAGCGGGTGGGACGGATTCTTTTTGACTGCGATCAGCAACTGATCGATGTTGCGGGCGGTCGATGCCAGATCCTTTCCAGCGGCGTCGTGCACCAGGACCGATATGACCCACGCGAGAACTTTAGTGCGCTTGTAGCGCGTGTCGCCGAAGCCGTAGTTCTTCAGAGCGTCACCGAGACGGCTAAGGCCCGGGACACCGGCCAGTGACTTGGCGATTTCAGCGACATCAGTGTTCGGGTCGGCGTCACCGGCGGCCGCGAGAGTCGCGCGGGTGAGTTCGACCTCGTGGTAGATCGCGTTGCGGAGCTCTTCCGCGTTCAGGTGCACGCCCTGCTTGTTATAAAGGCGAAAAACGTCATGAATCTGAGCCTGGGTGGCTTGGGTGTACTCGATGACGGGAATGGTGTACTCCACAACGTCCTCGAACAAAGCCTCGACGGTGAGTTGCTGGCCAGCGACGTTGATCTCATGGCCCTTGATCTGCGTGTAGTACTTACCGCGGAGAGGCTCAAGGTAGGGACCGACCAGTCCGCCGTCTCCGGTCGTGCGCAGCTTGAACGGGAAGTAGAAGTCGTCCTCATGCTTGGCCTTGAGTGCGTAACCCTCCAGAGCTTTCCACGCACGACGGAAGGTCGGATAGTCGTTGTTGAACAAATCAGTCAGATTCCTGTCACCGTTCTCGTCAAGACGGCCTTGTTCGTTGAACTTCTTCCCTTTGTGCCGGGCGGTGACCTCCGCAACCTTCAGTTTGGCGGCAGGATGCTTACCTACAAACCGGAGGATGGCCGTGAGCCGCTGCTTGCCGTCGACGACTTCGTGCGGGGTGGAAGATCCGGTGCGCAGAAGGATGATGGAAGGCAACGGGACCCCCCGGAGAATGGACTCCACTAGGGACTGCCGGTCACCGTTGCGCCAGACGTCGCCCCGCTGGTACGACGGCGTTAGGTTCGGCGGCTTCTTTGTGAGTTGGAAGATCGGCCAGACTGCGGCCTTTGCCGTGACCGGTTCCGGGCTCACCGCATCCTCACTCGCGTCGAACTCGGCCCACGCGTCAGCCCAGGACTGTGTGGCCGTCGCACGGCTAGTGCCTTTGGCCTCAAGCTCTTCAAGGAAGTCGGCCTGCAGCCGACAGGCGGTGTCCACGCGCTCGTTCAGACGTTCCAACGCGCGGATGGTCAGCGGCGGGGAGGCGGTTTCGGCGGCAAGGAGGTCGGTGGGGTCGAGTTCGAGTTCAGAGATGAGCGCTTGAAGGAAGGGTTTGCCGCCCGTGAGCGGGAGGTCATCGCTGAGATACAGCCAGCCTTGAATCTCAGCGATTTGGTTCGTCCATGCGTCGGAAGCGAAGTCGACGTCGACGCTGCTGAACATCGAAGTCACTGGGGTAACGCCGTTGGGGGTGTCTGAAGCCTCCGACAGGCTCGCCAACCCGTTGGCGAGGCTCTCCAGCAATTGGACCCGCGGATCCTCCTCGTCAACGTCGTCTTCGTGTTCACTGTGGTTAGTCACGCAGTAGCTCTCAAAGGTTTGAGGTCAGAGGTGATGTCAGAGGTGATGTCAGAGGTGATGCTCGAGGTGGAACGGGTGAGCCCGTGCAACAGTCGCTCTGCAATCGCCTTGACGACGCGGGCATTAACTGCGTTGCCCAGAGCCCTATATGCGTCGAGGTCGGAAGCGGGCAACTCGATCCCGCCGAGGCACTGAAGGTCAGCGCACTCGGCTGGCGTCATATAACGACGTTTACCGGTCAAGTTAGCACCGAGGATAGGCACGTGAGTATCCGTGAAGGCGATGAGACTTGGGGAGGTCGTGGGACGCTTGACCCGCAGCCCAGACGCACGAATCTGCAGCACGAAGTTGTCGATGTCGCGTTCTTCACCCTGTGCGTTCCACTCCATCTTCTGGAAGCTGGAGGGAAAGTATTGAGGGCGCCACCGAGCTAGCCAGGGATCAATCCAGGAGCGGTTGGCTTGGTAGAACTCACGGTTCTGCCTGATGAAAGTCCTCTTCCATTGTGGGAAAAGGAAGTCGCCTGCGCGGTTGGCATGGCTCGGTATCCTCGTGATTTGTTCGTCGATCTTGCACTCGAGGGATTTGCCGAAGCTGCCCTTCAACCCCATCTGGCGAAGACCCCACACAGGTCTGCGAGCCCAAACCCCTGACGGAGTATCGTCTTCGTAGGGGTAGGTCGCCCCGAACTCCATCGCCCAGATTGGGAAGGAAGGCAGCTTCAGCGAATCAGGGGAGCGGCGCAGAAAGTCGCCCCACATGTCGATGGCTCGCAGAGTCTGTTCCGGGATGGCGCGCCTGGAATCCGCTTCGTTGCGCAGTACCCAGTGGATTTCGGTGGGATGCTTGTGCTTCGCCGGCCACTCGAAATCATCGAGACCCTCGAGTGAACCTACGAAGTAGGCGCGGTCTCGCACCTGTGGAATGCCGAACTCGTGGGGCGAGAAGTGCTCTACGTCTACGGAGTAGCCAAGCTCCTCCAGCAAGCGGATGATCGTGCTCCTGGTACGGCCGCCGTCGTGCTTGAGGATGTTGGGCACGTTCTCCAAAATGAAATGTGGCGGCCGCTTGACGCGCAGGATGTCGTGCACCTTGAAGAAGAGATTGCCCTGATCTGTGTCCTTGAAGCCCAGTTGGTCTCCTGCTTTCGAGAAGGGCTGACACGGGAAACCCGCGGTAAGGACTTGGTGATCGGGCACGCTCTGGGCGATGATTTCGTCGCTGCTCAGGTCGTTAAGGTCACCCCAAGCGTCGATACCGAAGTTGACCTTGTAGAGGGCCTTCAGCGTCGGCTCCCTCTCAGCAGCGAACACGCCACGTCCCCCCAACCCATCGAGGGCGACGTGGAAGCCACCCAGCCCAGCGAAGAGGTCGACGAAGCGGAAGGCCTCACTACTAGTTCCCATCACCTCGGTCCCGTCCGTCCCCGCCTGATCGGGCGAGATCTCTCATGGTTTGTACAAACGCTCGAATTTTGTCACTTCTTGCTGAGCGCGGAAACGAGGCAGGGTCATGATGGCCGCCTCAGTGAAAGGCCGCTGTAGGACCGACAGCGGCTATAGAGCGGCTGCACGGGACTGGCTGCTCTCAGTCTTGACCAGTCGGAGAGGCGGGGGGCTCGAATGACTGTTGATGGCCGGTTGCCGACGGACCGCTGGCCTGGATTGAATTGGACTGAGTGGCCGCTTCTAGTCGGAGTGGGTGGACCTTTTCTCCGACATACGCACACAGAGGGATAGCGGTCAAGTTCGACGGTGAACCGCCCCGGGTTTTGAGGAGGCTCCAGCACTTGAGAAGATGGAGCCATGAGAAAGACACCCAGGTTTTCACCCGAGGTCCACGAGCGGGCCGTTCGGATGGTGCAGGAGCACCGAGGCGAGTACCCGTCGCTGTGGGCAGCGGTCGAGTCGATTGCCCCGAAGATCGGCTGCGTGCCGCAGACGTTGTTGGAGTGGGTCAAGCAGGCTGAGGTCGATTCGGGCGCGCGCAAGGGCGTGACAACCGATGAGACACAGCGCATCAAGGACCTCGAACGCGAGGTCAAGGAGCTGCGCCGGGCCAACGAGATCCTGAAGCTGGCCAGCGCGTTTTTCGCCCAGGCGGAGCTCGACCGCCGGCTGAAGTGATGTACGCCTTCATCGACGAGCAACGCAATGCGTTCGGGGTCGAGCCGATCTGCCAAGTCTTGCAGGTTGCCCCGTCGGCCTACCGCCGACATGCAGCGCGCGCCCGGGATCCTTCCTTGCTGAGCAATAGGGCGCAACGAGACGCCGAACTGGCGACGAAGATCGAGCAGGTCTGGAACGCCAACTTCCAGGTCTACGGCGCCGACAAGGTGTGGAAGCAGATGAACCGTGAGGGCGTGAGGGTGGCGCGCTGCACGGTGGAGCGACTGATGAAGCGCATGGGCCTGCGAGGGGCGATGCGAGGCAAGGTGGTGCGAACCACGGTGCCGGATGCGAACGCGCCGTGCCCGCTGGACCGGGTCAACCGGCACTTCACGGCTGATCGACCCGACCAGTTGTGGGTGTCGGACTTCACGTACGTCTCGACCTGGCAGGGCTGGCTGTACGTGGCCTTCGTTATCGACGTCTACGCCCGGCGCATCGTGGGCTGGCGCGTGAGCAAGACGATGCACACCGACTTCGTTCTCGACGCGCTGGAGCAGGCGCTGTATGCGCGGCAACCCGACCGGGACCGACTGGTACACCACTCGGATCGCGGGTCGCAATACGTCAGCATCCGCTACACCGAGCGACTGGCCGAAGCCGGTATCGAGCCCTCGGTGGGAAGCCGCGGCGACAGTTACGACACTCAGTTCAAATTCTTCCCTGAACGCCGACCTGGTCTGACCCGAGTTACGACTGGCCTTGCTGCCTTCGCGTTGACCTGTCGACTGAGTCGGACGTTCCCCGCGCACCGTCGGGCTCAGCGCATGTGACCTTATAGGAGCTTTGTTCTGCACCCTGAGTGTCCTGTCCGGCTGTTGAGGTTGGCGATGCCATCATCAACTCGGGGGGGCACATGCGAGCGAATCAGGACGAGGTCATTCTTGGGGTCGATACCCATCTGGATAAACACGTTGGCGCTGTCATCAGTGTCGCTGGCAAACTCTTGGCGACGCAGGCCGTAGACACGACGTCTGCCGGCTATCGGCAGTTGCTTGCCTGGGCGCAATCGCTTGGAGATGTGCGGCGTGCCGGTATCGAGGGGACCGCCACCTATGGTTCTGGCTTGACGAAGGTACTGCGGGACAACAACATCGAGGTCTTCGAAGTCAACCGCCCGGACCGCGCAACGAGGAGGTCGCGTGGGAAGGCTGACCCAACCGATGCGGAGAGCGCCGCCTGCGCTGTCTTGTCCGGTCGCGCAACAGCGATCCCTAAAGACCAGTCTGGCGCTGCCTACGCAATGCGTGCCGTCTCGGTTGCCCGTCGAAGCGCAGTGAAGGCGCGCACGCAGGCTATCAATCAACTCCGCGGGCTGTTGGTCAGCGCACCGCAGGAGATCCGAGAGCGCCTGCTGCGTACAAAAACCGAAGAATGCGTCGACGGTTGCGCACGGATCCGATCGCTGGGCAAGACTGTCCTTTTGAAGTCACTGAACGCCACACTTCGCGTCCTGGCGAAACGCTGGTTGGCACTGGACGCCGAGATCAAGGTCTTGGATGGCCAGCTCGAACATCTGACAAATGACCACGCCCCGAAACTGCGAGCAGAGTTTGGAGTCGGCGCGCAGACCGCCGCCGTACTGATCTGTGTGGCGGGTGACAACCCCGAACGACTCAAAAGCGAAGCTGCATTGGCTGCACTGTGCGGCGTGAGTCCGCTTCAGGCGTCATCTGGAAAGACTACGCGCCATCGCCTGAACAGGGGTGGTGATCGTGCTGCGAACAACGCACTGTGGACCATCGCCATGGTTCGCATGCGCAGCGAGCCGCGGACCCAGGCATACGTGGCGCGACGCAGCGCCCAGGGTATGTCGAGGAAGGAAATCCAACGCTGCTTAAAGCGTTACATCGTGCGTGAGCTCTACCCCTTGATCCTTGCCGATCTGGGGCACCTCGCAACGGCCTCTTGACATAGGAGCGTCAACGCGCTGGCCGAGACGATCAACGGGCTTTACAAGGCCGAGTTGATCCACCGGCGCGGGCCGTGGAAGACGCGCGAAGCGGTGGAGATCGCCACGCTGAACTGGGTGTCCTGGTTCAACCATCATCGATTGATGGAGGGGCTGGGCTACATCCCGCCAGCAGAGGCCGAGGCAAACTACTACCGGCAACTCACCGGGCAACCTGCCTCGGAGAGCTGACCACTTATCCCAACCAGCCTCCGCGATTCCCGGGGCGGTTCACGGCGTTTCAGGTAATCCAGGCAAGAAAGATAAGGAGAACGACGGCCGGCGCCGTACGACGCCAGTGGTTGGCCAACCACTGCAGCACGGTCCAGCAGCAGGCAGCCAAGAGGCACAGCGCATCGAGGGCCCAAACCGCCAGCGCCACGGCAGTGGCGGCAGCCCAGAGTGCCAGCGGCAGAAACAGCTGCAGCAAATAGAGGCCCAGGTAGGCAGCCATTACAACGGCGCTCACCAAAGCAAGGCACCCTGACTCGCCAGGCCGGCACGGGCGTGCAGCCAGCCGGCCAGAAACTCGCTCGGCGCGGTCTCGGCCAGGTGGTTGAGTTCATCGGCCGTCAGGCGGAGCGCCTCCTGGTTCTCGAACCGGTGGAACCACACCGGGTCGCGCTGCTCGGCCTCGCAGACTGCCGACATGAATGTGCTCATGGGCATGATGGACATGAGATCTCTCCCTCCTTGGGAAGCCGGCGGCCCGCCGGCGGGGATGGCTCCGGGTTTCACTGCTGCCGGGTCTGAAGATTCGGAGCTTAGCCAGTTGTGCTGTCCCCTTCGGGCGCACTGGCCCGGCTGTTCTGCCGTTCCCGTGAGTTCATCGCCTTCGCCTGCGACACCGGCGCCGGGCGCCAGGCGGGATGCAAGGGCCGCGCGGAGGCCGCAGCCCGGCGCAGCGGAGGGACCGGGCGAGCACGGTGCACTTCACCCTTGCAACCCGCCTGGTGGCTGGCACCGTCGCAAATCAAGCGAAGGCGAGGAACACGCGGGGACGGCCGGGCCAGTGCGCCCTAAGGGGACGCCGCGCGGCGAGCGCCCCTCGCGTCCCATGGGGCGCGCACTTCGCACCGCCAGGCGCCGCGCAGCGCGTCAGGCTGTTGGACCTTGGGGCACGTGGCCCCCGGCCGTGTGCAGCCGTTTGGGGACGCCCAGCGGCGGGGTTTGCGCCAACAATCCCCAGGAGCGACGCACCAGGGATCGGCGGTCGGCGGCAACCGATGCAGACCGCTCGCGGGCTGCACCCGAAGGGCCAGAGCCCGACCGGCGCAGCGCGGGTGCCCACGGGCCTAAGAACCTCGCTGCCGCGGCGGCCAATCGCGCTCGAGCTCCGGTTCGGGTGCAGGTGCTGAGGCCTCTTCGCCGTCCCCTGCAGCCACTTCATAGATGCGGCGCGCCTGTGCTTCTGCTTCCAGGCGTAGCGCACGTGCACGCCAGTAGTCCACGTCGCGCTGAAGCGTGGCGATCTCGTCCTTCAGCGCCGCCAGCGCCTCGGCGGTGACCTCGGGAAGCTGCCGCTCTGCTCGCGCAATGGCCGCGGCGGCGGTCTTCGCATCTTTCTCGGCCTTGGCCAACGTTTCGGCATGACGCCGCGCAGCGCCGCTGAGCCTTGCTGCAAGCCCGGAACCTGGTGCAGCTTGAGCGGCAGCACGGGCGGTCTCAGCGGCGCGCGCGGCGCGCGCCCTGAGGTCGTGCAGGGCAAGAGATGCCTCAGCACGGCGACGGGCTTCGGCAGCAAGCTGGGCCTCTGGAACTGCGCTGCCGAGGTTCGACTCTGCGGCGTGTAGAGACCGCCGCACGATCGCCGCTTCTCGCTCGATGGTGGGAACGCCGCGGGGCGCCTCCGTAGCGCGGCGTTCAAGTTCGGCGGCGACCGCGGCGGCTATCTGAGCGCGGCCGGTGGCCTCAGACGGTGGCTGTCGCCCTTGGCCGCGCAACCAGCCGAAGAGGATGGCGATCAGACGCCGCAGGAGGTCGGCCAAGCGGCTGCGCAGCTCTGCGGAGGAGCCACGCATCGGCAGCCCCGCTGCATAGCGCTGCAAGCCCTGCAACTGGAGCTCGTCGCAGGCGCGGAGCTCGCGCAGCAAGTCCGGCGGTCCAGCGGGCTCAGCAGTGGCGGCGTGGGGCGCGGGCGCGTGGGTGGTTGGTGCGGCTGGGTTCATGGGCGGCCTTTCGGGTTGATACACAGCAACCGGCCGTGCGCGGGCAGCACGCTCGGCTGCTAGTTCTTTCTGCCGCGCAGCCTCCAGCTCCGCAGCGGCTTGATCTCGCGCGTTCCTGGCCAGCTGCCGGTGGACGTTTTTCCATGAAAGCGACCGGTGAACCGTGCTGGCCTTAAGCCACTCCTCTGCCCCCGCCAAGCGCACGGCCCAGCCTTGGACAGATCCGTCGGCTTTGCAGAGTTGGCGCGCCTCGATGCCAGCCTTTAGCAAACGACCTTGCAGGTCAGTCCAGTTGATCGCCTTGAGCATCTCAGCGGCACCAGCGCGCTTTATGACCTCGGCCGGAGCAGGTGCAAGGGTGCCGCGCCGGACTGCTCGGCGCACGGCATTGGCGACGGCCTGGCGGTCACCGACCTTGCGCTTAAGGTGGACGCGCGGTAATGGAGCGAGTCGCAGAGTCCGCTCGATGCTCCGTGCCGCGCGCGTATTGGCCTTGTAACTGTTCGAGTCGGAAACGACGGCTCCGTCAGGCTTCACCCTGCAATAGATGACGTGGACATGATCGTGATCGTGGTCCGCGTCTGGCGGATGCTGGAAGGCGACAAACGCAACCCCGGACGCGCCTTTTTTTGAAAGGGCAAGCTCCACCGCCTGCGCCCACTCGGCTTGGGTCAGCGGGCGATCCGTCGGAGCATGAGAGAGGATCAAGTGCGCACACGCGCGGGCGAGGCGCGGCCTGGCACTGCGCAAAAATCGGAACTCAACGGCACGCTCGCGCGGCGTGCGGCCGGCCATGTTCGTGGCGATCAGGTGTGCCGTGCCCTCGCGCGAGGCGTACTCGTCGGCGCATCGCAGCCCTTGCCCAATGATTTCCTTCAGGATCATTGAGAGTCTCCGCCACCAGCCAGCTCAAGCCGGAGGGCTTGGACAGCAGCAACAGCTTCAGCGACCGCCGCTCGCAACGGCGACAGCTGTTCGAGCGCGGCGCTTGGAGACAACTCACCAGCGGCGTGCAGTAGGTTGAAGTGCGCGGCAATCTGGTTGAGGTTGGCGAAAGCAGGGGCGCTCTCCGCCCACAGCTCGCGCAGCGCCAAGTGTGGCGCCGGGCGCGGGGGCCGACCCCGCAGCGCCGCGGTCCTGAACCAGTCCGCCAAGCTGAGCCCGGCCGCGTCCGCGGCCTCGCAGATGCGGGCGGCCTCGGTCGCGGTAACTGCCACGCGCAGTCGCACCGTCCGCCGGTCCTCGGCAGGGAGAGCAGGTCGACCACCGCGGCGCACGCGAGGAGCGAGCGGCCGGGCCGTAGCGGGATGCGCGGTTTCGGGTGTTGGATGCGCGGCGGGCGGAGGCACGGAAGCTGGGTGTTTGGCTGTTGAGGGGCTGCGACCAAGGGGAGCAGGCCGGGGTGTCGGGGCGAAGCCCTGACCAAGCGTTTTCCCCCCTCCCCGACGCAGGCGTAGAGGGGGGAAAACATGGCTTGCTCCTTACCTGCGCAGCTCAGGCACAGCATGGGCCAAACGCCTGCCTTCGACCCTCAACTAAGTCTTAACTAGACCTCAACTGATCAGGTCTTAAACGAAAGCAGAAGGCGCGGACCTGCCACTATCAGAGGCGCCATCACTCACGACTCAGGACAGCAATGGAACAGCAACAAGACCCGCATCGGCACTGCAAGTCAATTGACATCAACGCGCTCATCGCGCGACTTAATGACGCGCCGCCGCCTACCAACACCTTGAGCCGCACCGCTGCACTCAACGCGCTGAGGCCAACCCTGATCGAAGCAATCGCGCGCGGTCATACGCCCGCGTCGCTGGCGGCAGTCCTCAAAGAAGGTGGGCTGCGCATTGCTGCCAGGTCAATCGCTGAGAAACTGGCGGTACCCAGCAAACAGCGTCGGAGGCGGCGCAGCACGACGGGCACGGATGGCGCGTCCCCAGTCAAATAAGCTACGCCAGATCCCCGACGGTGTCGCCTAACGCTTGGACTCACGGGGCGAAGGAGGCAGTCGGCCGTCGTGCTTGACGGCGTAATCTGCCCGCGCGACAGTGATCTCGGCGTAATACTGAGGGTTGCGCTTGCCGCGCGCAATGGCAGAGGACAACAACCACTGCTCGACAGCCGACCGTGCCTTCCCCGCATTCAGCATCTTCATGGCCACAGACATGTCATCGCCGGACTGGCTGACGTCCGTTCTCGTGCGCGTGACGCGCGCGAGCGCGCGATGACCCAAGCCACCAAATGCTTGTTGAGATCCAACCCGCGGCTCGAGGGGCGCGGCTGTAGTAGCAGACAGCTCAACACTGGTGCCCCCGTCAGCCAGCAACGGATCGACATCTAGTAGCGGCAGCTCCAGGCGCACACGCGCCAGGGTTGACTCGAACTCGAACCGTGAGGGCTTCCTGTTGATGGACCCAGGCGGCCGCCATGGCTGTGATCCTGATGTGGCGCCAGGGTCACTGACCTGGCGTGCCGCAAAGTGCGCCTGAACAATGTGGCGTTCAGCGTCGGTCAGCGGCCGGCTGCAGAACAGCACTGCTTGGAAGCTCTGAGCGCTGGTTTGCATCACGACGTGCCGGCAAAGCGGCAGCCGATCGAGTACCACGTCGTCGAGCAAGATGACCGGAGCGGACATATCTCGCGCGGTCCTCCAATAAACGTCACGGCCGAGCGTCGCGCCGCCGCGGCCGTCCGTCGCGTCGCGGAGGATGTTAGGCAGGCTGCATGCGAATTCGTTGCCGACCTCGGCGGCAGAAAGGCCAATCGCCCCTTGCCGGCCGCGCTTTGTGTTGTAGCGGCTGCCATCAGCGCGGGTGTAGGTCCAACGCCAATTGATGTTCTCGCTCTCCCGCTTGCCGCGCGGCTGCAATGCCACGCGGTCTGGGGCCATCACGTCGTACGAATGGATCCCATGTGCTGCCAAAACGTCGAGCAGGAACGCGAGCTGCTCCCCGGGAGCCTTTCCCTCCCACATGTCGGCACCGACCTCAGTAAGCTGCACTGTGGGCTGTGCGGCGGCTGCAGGTGGTCCGCCTGAGGGGCTGGCGGCCTGCTGCTGCTTCTGCCCTGACAAGCGGCTGAACACACCGGCCCGGGGGGCCGGGGGCGTGGGAACATTAACGCCTGACCCCTGGCCCGCCTGCCCGCCACCGGGCGCGGCGGGGCGGAAGGGCGGGCAAGCAGCGGCGACCTTGCCAGCATCTGCAGTACAGGCGGCGGCCCGGGCCGCAGCTGCCGCCCCCAGTGTGTTGTGCATTTCAGGTTTATCGGAACTGAGTTCCTGTTTGCTGCGCCCGCCAGTTCCCATTCCAGTTCCTCTTCCAGTTCCCATTCGGAGCGGAGGCCCAGCGCCGTGCAAGGGCTGCGGGCAGTTAGGGTCGTACGGCCACGGCGGCAGACCTGTAAGTGCGTCGAAGACTTCGTCCGATGCCTCAAAGAACGCAAGGTGCAGCCAGATTCGACTGCGCCTTCCGCCGCCCTTGCCGCCACCAGCTTTGACTACGAAGGGCACATGGCCAATCACCGGCTCGGTGTGGCCAAGGCGGCGACCGCCGCGCTCGCCTGGCTGGGTGGGGCGCTCCGGCGCCCCCCTGTGATCCAGGGGGTTGCCGTCGGCATCGGTGATTGGCGCGGCGAGCCATCGCAGCGTCTCCGTCGCCCACCGGTGAGTCATGCCAGTGATCGTGGCGATGGACTGCACTGTCGGTCCCGGTCCGGGCCGGCCGTCCCGAGGCCGGCCCGTGAGCGGGCCGCTCGGACGCCTGTTATCCAGCATCCCGGCGAGGGCTTTCAGCACTAGCCGCTGTGCCTGCGTGAGGGCAGGAACTTTATGCAGTGCGCCGGACTTGTACCGGCGCACCCACATCTCTACACGGCGATTGGCGATCTCGGCCGGGGTTCGGTCACGCAGAGGTTTGTGCATGGTCGCGCGAGCGACCAGCGACGTGTTGAGGTCTCGACTACGACGCTGTGCAACGATGCTTTGCCCTCACTACGAGGCAAGTCCTGCACTGGAAATGGAGCGCCGGTGACCTCACAAGTCACCGGCCCACTCCCTCCCTCAACTCGTGGAGTAGCTGCTGCTGGCGCTGGAGGTCAGCAGCGCGGTGGAGAAGTCGTAGAGCGACTGTCCGCTTCCCCGCCGCAAGCCAGAACTGCGAGGCTTCCAACAGGTCCACGTGAAGCAGCCGCCCTCGCCGAATCAGCCACGGCCAGGCGCCGCGAGCTTTCAGCGTGTAGCAGGAGGAGAGCTCGACATTGAGGTCGTCGAGCACCTCGCGGAGGGGAACGGTGAGGTGACTGGGGGCCGTCATGCCGCACCCTTCTGGCGACCCAATTCGAGGCCCGCTTTTGGGGGCCTGCCCCGCCGCGCCGGAGGGGCAGGTCGCGCCTTGGGCACGCTTGGCGCGGCATCCGCCGCAGCCAGGGCCGCCGCCACGTCCATCAGGTCGAAGGAGAGGCGGCCGTTGATGAGCGCGGGGCGGACCTCTATGCCGTTGATCCGCAGAACGTTGCCCGCGTTCCTGACTGTGTTCTCGCCTACTCCGACTGCCGCAGCAAGCGGCTTGAGTTGGGCCCGCAGTTGCCCGCGGAAATGCATCTGCAAGCGGTGCAGATGACTGATGAATTCGGTGCTGGTGCTAGCCGCACCGGTTGTGACGTTCGTATCCGAGGAAGGCATGGGATGACCTGTCTCCGGCTTGCGCCGGTTCTAGCCATTCCCTGCATCGGGCCAATCTGTATTTCGAGATTGATTGACGCGTGGCCGATAGACTCGGTATCGGGCATTTACCCCTGCCCTTACTCTCGGAACGGAAGTCTGCTTTGCTAAGGCAGCCCGCAGCGGTCAAGGTGAGCCGAATAATCTGAAGAAGTTAATTTGCGTAGATTCGTGCGTAGTAAGGCTCACCCCGCGTGACGCATAGCTTAGGGCACGTGCTTGGCGGCCGCAAGCGTCCGCAACAATCCGCGTGTACCCGCCAGTACCCTAAAAAACCACAAACCCTATGGGGACTTCATCCACGGGAAGGATTGGGAAGATTTCTGGTCAATTGGGGAAAAAACAACGGGGACACTAAGGTCCCCGTGGGTACCCGCTAGGCGGGAAAATCGTTTGAAATCAAAGGATTGGCGGAAAGGGAGGGATTCGAACCCTCGGTACTGGAGAACCAGTACGCCGGATTTCGAATCCGGTGCATTCGACCACTCTGCCACCTTTCCGGGGTTCGATTTGCGGGGTCGAAATCGAGGTCGCGAGTGTAGCGCAGGGCCTGGGCCCGGCCTCGTACGGGCACGGGCCGTCCGGCGCCCGCAATCGGGCCCGCTGCGCGGCCTGGGAAGCGGTGTTCAGTCCAGCGTGAAGGCCTCGTGGATGGAGGTTTGGATGCCGCCGCCCATCACCGCGCCGCCGCCGGCCACGTAGAGGGTGCGGCCGATGGCCACGGCGCCCAGGCCATGGCGCGGCGTGGGCATGGGGGCGTACTGCTCCCAGGTGTCCTGTTTCAGGTCGTAGGCCTCGTTCTGGCCGAACACGCGGTTGGAGCCTTCGCCGCCCACCACGAAGATGCGCCCGTCGAGGATGCCCGCGCCGTGGCCTGAGCGCGCGGTGGGTAGCGGGTTGCGCATCTCCCAGGCGTCTTTGGCGGGCACATAGACATGGTGCAGGTTCGAGTTGGTCAGAAAGCTGTCCACGCGGCCGCCGATGACGTGGATGAGCCCGCCGTGCGGCAGGGCCGCCACATGGTCGCGCCCGGTGGGCAGTGGCGCGCGACGCTCCCAGCGGTCGGCACGGGGGTCGTAGACCACGTGCCAGTCGATGGACTTCTTGGTGGCGAAGGTGTCGCCGATGGCACCGCCTATGCCGTGGATGAGGCCGTCCATCGCCACGCAGGCCACCGAGCCACAGGCCGCAGGCAGCGGCGCGATGCGCTGCCAGCGATCGCCGTCCTCGGTGTAGACGAAGCACTCCGCGTGCGGCTTGCGGTTCTGCTCGACGAAGCCGCCGATGGCGTACAGGCGCTCGCCCAGCGTGGCCACGCCCACGTGGTTGGCGCCCAGGGGCAAGGGGCTGGCGATGATCCAGCGGTCGGCCTGCGCGTCGTACACATGGTGGTAAGGCCGGTCCACGCGCTGCTCGCCGTAGCCGCCCACCAGGTGCATGCGATCGCGCAGCACGGCGGCCCAGGCCATCTCGCTGCGCGGCAGCGGCAGCGGCGCCCGCTGGATCCAACGGCCCGGGTTCTTCGCTCGGGGCGCGGGGCTGTCGAACACGGCCTGCTGGTCAGCCTGCGGGGGGCGAGGCACAAGGCCCGGCTGGTTCAAGCGCTCGTAGCCACCACCGTGGTGGGCGTGACCCGACTGGGCCAGGGTACTGCGGATGCCCACGCCAGCCAGCAGCGCCGCACCAGCGGCCGAGAACATCAAACGCCTTGCAGGGTTGTTCATCGTGACTCCTCTTCGTACCAAACGCAACGAGCCGCCACGCGTCGCCGCTCCTCAGTCCACCGCCAAGGTCAGACCGCTCAGCAAGGGCTCGCTCAACACGGTGTGCCAGCGCTGTCCGGGCTGCAGCGGCCAGGCATCGGTGAGCGTGCCGGTGGTCACGACCTGACCGGGCAGCACGCGCCAGTGAGGAGTGTGCTCGGCCATGGCCCGCAGCCAGTGCTGCAGTGCCTGCAGGGGGCCGTCCAGCACGATGGCGCCCTGCCCGCTGTCGCGCAGCCGGTCGCCCTCGTGCAGCTCCAGCCGCAAGGACGAGAGCCGCCCGGCCAGATCACCAAACGCCGCCACGGGCACCCGGGGCCCCACCAGCAAACGCCCGTGCAGCGCGAAGTCGGCCACGGTGTCGGGTGCGGTGAAACGCCAGTCTGCGAAATGGGTGTGCACGATCTCGAAGCCATGCGCCACCCACTCGATGCAGCCCTGCATGGCCTGCAGGCTCATGTCGGCGTGAGGGGTGGCGCGCAGGCCGAAGACGATCTCGGGCTCCAGGCGCGGTTGGCACAGGCCGGCCAGACTGATCGCGGCGTGCGGGCTGTCCAGCAGCGTCAGTCCGCCGTGCCACACCGGGCCCCAGATGGGGGCGTGCACACCGTAGCGTTGCCAGATCGAGCGGTTGGTGAAGCCGATCTTCCAGCCGGCCACCACCTCACCCCGCGCCTGGCGCTGATCGAACAGTTCACTCGCCACCTGCCAGGCCGCCGGCAGGTCGAAGCCCTCGGGTCTGGACGATGGAAGCACGGCAAGGCTCGCGCTGTCCCAGGCCTGCATCAGGCGCGAGGCCACGGCGCCGACGGCGTCAGGCTTCATGGCGTCAAGACTTCAACACCGCCCAGGTAAGGCCGCAAGGCCGCCGGAATGGTGATGCTGCCGTCCGCGCGCTGGTGGTTCTCCAGCACCGCCACCATCGCGCGGCCCACGGCAACGCCCGAGCCGTTGAGCGTGTGCACCAGCTCCGGCCGGCCCTGCGCGTTCCGGAAACGCGCCTGCATGCGACGGGCCTGGAAGGCCTCGCAATTGCTGCAGGAGCTGATCTCGCGGTAGGTGTTCTGCGCCGGCAGCCAGACCTCCAGGTCATAGGTCTTGGTGCTGCCAAAGCCCATGTCGCCGGTGCACAGGGTGATGACGCGGTAAGGCAACTTCAACGCCTGAAGCACCGCCTCGGCGTGGCCCACCATCTCTTCCAACGCAGCGTAGCTGTGCTCGGGGTGGACGATCTGCACCATCTCCACCTTGTCGAACTGGTGCTGGCGGATCATGCCGCGCGTGTCGCGCCCGGCGCTGCCAGCCTCCGAGCGGAAGCAGGGGCTGTGCGCCGTGAGCTTGACGGGCAGCGCGTCGGCCTCCAGGATCTGCTCGCGCACGGTGTTGGTCAGGCTGATCTCGCTGGTGGAGATCAGGTACTGCTCCTGCTGCACGCCGCCTTCACCATCGGCCGGTGAGCTGCCGCGGTACACCCAGAACATGTCGTCCTTGAACTTGGGCAGCTGGCCGGTGCCTTCCAGCACTTCGCGGTTGACGATGTAGGGCGTGTAGCACTCGGTGTAGCCGTGGCGCTGGGTGTGCAGGTCCAGCATGAACTGGGCCAGTGCCCGGTGCAGCCGGGCCACCGGCCCGCGCATGAAGGTGAAGCGCGAGCCCGACAGCTTGGCGCCGGTGTCGAAGTCCAGGCCCAAGGCACCCCCCAGGTCCACGTGGTCCTTCACGTCGAAAGCGTAGGTGCCGGGCGTGCCCCAGCGGCGCACCTCCACGTTGGCGCTCTCGTCAGCGCCCACGGGCACGCTGTCGTGCGGCAAGTTGGGCACGCTCATGAGCATGGTGGCGAGCTCGGCCTGCAGTGCTTCCAGCCGTTCGGCCGAGGCTTTCAGCTCGTCGCCGATGCCGGCCACCTGGGCCATCACGGCGGCGGTGTCTTCGCCCTTGGCCTTGAGCTGGCCGATCTGCTTGCTGAAGCTGTTGCGCTGAGCTTGCAGCTCCTCGGTGCGGGTCTGGATGGCCTTGCGCTCGGCTTCGAGCGCCGAGAAGCGCTCGACGTCGAGGAAGGGCTGGGGGTTCTTGCGGGTCTGCAACCGCGCGGTCACGCCGGCCAGATCACGGCGCAGTTGTTGAATGTCGAGCATGAAAGGCTCCGGGAGACAAGTGTGGTTCAGGAAGGGAAGGCGAGCGCCTGTACCGAAGGCCGGATTGCGGGCACACCCACCGGGCTTCGTCAGGTGGGCGAGACCCGAAGGCCGGGCAATGACGCTTGAGCCACCCTGCGTGGACTCCAGCGTTCATAAGCAATCAAGATCGGGAAGCCGTCACTTCGGCCATGCTCTTGTCGCCCAGGCCCAGGGGCAGCGGGAAGCGGATCTTCTCTTCCACCCCGTCCACCTTGCGCACACTCACGGCGCCCATTTCGCGCAGCCGGGCGATCACCTGCTGCACCAGGATGTCGGGCGCAGAGGCACCTGCGGTCAGGCCCACGCGGCGGCGTCCCTCCAGCCAGTGGGCCTGCAGGTCTTCGGCCGCGTCCACCATGTAGGCGGCCGTGCCCAGACGCTGCGCCAGCTCGCGCAGGCGGTTGCTGTTGCTGCTGGTGTGGCTTCCCACCACGATCACCACGTCCACCGCCGGGGCCAGCACTTTCACGGCGTCCTGGCGGTTCTGCGTGGCGTAGCAGATGTCCTGCTGCTTGGGCTCACGCACATGGGGGAACACGCGCTTGACCTCGGTCAGGATCTCGGCTGCGTCGTCCACGCTGAGCGTGGTCTGCGTCACCACGGCCAGCTTGTCGCCTTGCGGGTGCACCCCCACCACGTCGGCCACGTCTTCCACCAGGTAGATGCCCTCGGTGAGCTGGCCCATCGTGCCCTCGACCTCGGGGTGCCCCTTGTGGCCGATCATGATGAACTCATAGCCTTCCTTGCTGAGCTTGGCCAGCTCCACATGCACCTTGCTCACCAACGGGCAGGTGGCGTCGAAGACGTTGAAGCCTCGGGCATCGGCCTCGGCACGCACCGCCTGGCTCACGCCGTGGGCGCTGAACACAAGCGTGGCACCCGGCGGCACATCGCTCAAGTCCTCGATGAAGATGGCACCCTTGGCCTTGAGGTCGTTGACCACGTAGGTGTTGTGCACGATCTCGTGGCGCACGTAGATGGGCGCGCCGTACTTGCGCAGCGCGCGCTCGACGATCTCGATGGCGCGGTCCACGCCAGCACAAAAGCCGCGCGGCTCGGCCAGCAGCACTTCCTGGGGCAAGATCACCTCGGTCATCACAGCACTCCCAGCACCTGCACCTCAAAGCGCACCGGTTGGCCCGCCAGCGGATGGTTGAAATCGAACAGCAGCCAACCTTCGCCGACCTCTCGCACGACGCCGGCATAGGCGCCCTGGCCATCCGGCGTGGGGAACTGCACCACATCGCCCACGCCGTACTCGGCGTCAGGGTCACCCAGCTCGCGCAGCAAGCTGAGCTTCACGCGCTGCAGCAGCTCGGGGTTGCGCTCGCCAAAGGCCTCGCCTGGGACCAGCTCGAAGGTCTGACGCGCGCCTTCGGCCAGCCCGATGAGGCGTGCTTCCATGGCCGGCGCCAGCTGGCCCGTGCCCAACGACAGGGTGGCCGGCTTGTCATGGAAGGTGTTGATGACGTCAGCGCCGTCGGGGCCCGCCAGGCGGTAGTGCAACGTCAGGAACGACCCGGATTGGATGGTGGTCACGCAAGACCCTCTGATGGGGGAAGTCCGAGTGGGGAACGCGGCAACCCTGTGCAGCGCTAGACTGATTTTCATTCTAAGAGCCGCGCCTCTTCTGCCACCGCCACCGCCTGCAACGTCGCCCGCCCCTCCCCGCCACACCAGCCCGCCTGACCATGTCGATGAAGGATCTGCCCCTGAGCCTGCGCCCGCGGGAGCGGCTGCTGAGTTGCGGCGCGCAGTCCCTGGCTTCCGAAGAGTTGCTCGCCGTGCTGCTGCGCACGGGCCTGCCGGGGCGCGGTGTGCTGGATCTGGCCAGCGCCCTGCTGCAGGAGTTCAAGGGCCTGGCCGGTCTGTTGGCCGCGCGCCCGCAAGACCTGAAGCGCATCAAGGGCCTGGGGCCCGCCAAGCGGGCCGAAATCGTGGCGGTGATGGAGTTGGCCCGCCGCGCTGCGGCGCAGGAACTCGGCCAGGCCCCCGTGTTCGATTCACCCACTCAGCTCAAGCACTACGCCGCGCTGCACCTGGCACATCTGGAGCACGAGTCGTTCTCGGTGATCTACCTGGACACCCGGCATCGCCTGATCGAGTTGCAGACGCTGTTCAGGGGCACGCTCAGCCAGGCCAGCGTCTATCCGCGAGAGGTGGTGAAGGAAGCTCTCGCGCGCAATGCCGCGGCGCTGGTGCTGGCCCACAACCACCCCTCGGGCGTGGCCGAGCCTTCGCGCGCCGATGAGTACCTGACCCAGACCCTGAAATCGGCGCTGCAATTGGTGGACGTGCGGGTGCTGGACCATCTGGTGGTGGGCCAGGGTCAGGTGGTGTCGTTTGCCGAGCGGGGTTTGCTGTGAGCAGGGCCGCTGCAGCCTCCGCACTCAAGGACTTCGAGGCCCTGGGCGCTGCCCTGAAGCGCCGGGCCAAGGAGGCCGCGGCGCAGGCGGCGCGTGAGCGCGCCCGCCAGGCGGCCGAAGAAGCCCAGCGGCGCCAACTGGCGCGGCAGCGCGACGAGTTCGCCCGCGCAGTGGGGCCCGTGACCCAGGTGCCCGACAAGGGCCTGGCCGATCTGAAGCGGCCCCAACCTGCACCCGAACCGGTGCAGCGTCAATTGGACGAGCAGAAAGCCCTGCAGGAGGCCCTGTCTGACGAGGTGGACATCGAATCGCTGCTGCTCACCGACGACGGTCTGAGTTTTCGGCGCCCGGGCATTGGCCCCGACGTGGTGACCAAGCTGCGCCGGGGCCACTGGGCCATCCAGTCGCAGATCGACCTGCACGGCCTGCGGCGGGACGAAGCGCGCGAGGCCCTGGCGGGCCACATCCGTGAATCCATGCGGCGTGGCCACCGCTGCGTGCGCGTGGTGCATGGCAAGGGCCATGGCTCCCCAGGCAGGCAGCCCGTGCTGAAGGCGAAGGCGCAGCGCTGGCTGGGCCAGTGCGCGGAGGTGGTGGCCTTTGCCCAGGCCAGTGGCCCGCAGGGCGGCGCAGGGGCGCTGATCGTGCTGCTGAAAGGCTGAGGCGGCCGCAGCGGGCAGCTTGCCTTCACCCGCCTTCACCCGCCCTTGTTGCGCATCCAGTCCGCCGTGCCGAAAAACGATTCGGCAAGGCGCTGGGCCAGGGATTCGTCCAGTTGCTGTTCCTGCATCGCCTGCATCATGCAGGCCATCCACTGGTCGCGTTCTGACAAGCCAATGGCATAGGGCAGGTGGCGCGCCCTCAGCCTGGGGTGGCCAAAGCGTTGGATGTACAGGTCAGGCCCGCCCAGCCAGCCGCACAGGAACCAGAACAGCTTATCGCGCGAACCCTGCAGATCCGTCGGGTGGAGGGCCCGGATGCCGGCATAGGCCGGCTCCAGGTCCATCAGGTCGTAGAACCGGTCCACCAGGGTGCGCACGCCCGGCTCGCCGCCCAGGCGATCGAAGGGGGTGGCATCGGGGTTCAAACCACCCCGCGCAGCTTCATGCCCAGGGCCGACAGACCGATGCCCGCAGGTGAGCCCGATTGCTTCTCCATGAGCAGTTCACGCTTGAGCACGGCGTTGCGCACGTTCACGTCCAGGGGAATCTCGCCCACCAGTTCCAGCTTCACCGGGTGGCCCACGGTGGGGCTCACATAGCGGTCGATCACCTGCTGCAACTGCTGGCGCACCGCGCGGCCCTCGCCCTGCTTGCGCACCTGGTTGACCACCAACTGGATGGCGTAGCGCTTCTGCGTCATCGCCAGCACCTTGATGGTGGCGTAGGCATCGGTCAGCGATGTGGGCTCAGGCGTGGCCACCACCAGCACCTTGTCGGCCAGCGACACGGTGTACAGCACCACCTCGGAAATCCCGGCCCCGGTGTCCAGCAGCACGCGGTCATAGCGCGGAGCCACCTCGTTGATGACCTGCTGCAACTGTTCGCGCACCTCCGGCGTCAGGCGCGAGTACTCCACCATGCCCGAGCCCGCGAGCAACACCGAGTACCCCCCCGGCGCCTTCAGGATGGCCTCCTGCAGGCCGCTGCGGCCAGTGAACACGTCATGCAGCGTCACCTTGGGAAACAGGTTCAGCACCACGTCCAGGTTGGCCAGGCCCAGGTCGGCGTCCAGCACCAGCACACGCTCACCCTGGCGGGTGAGGGCCGCCGCCACGTTGGCGGAGACGAAGGTCTTGCCCACGCCCCCTTTGCCACTGGTGATGGCCGTGATGCTGGCGCGCCGCCGGGATGCAGAAGCTGCAGGCGCGGCGCTCAAGACAGCGGCTCCTGCGTCGCGTCAGGCGCCTGCACGAACAACATGGCCCGCTCATCGGCCGACACCTCGCCGGCAAACGGGGGGCCAAGGTCAAAACCCGCATCCCCGTTCCCGCCGCCGGAGGCAGATGCACGTACCCGCTCGACCAGATGCACCAGACCTTGCACCAGGCTGGCGGTCCACACAGGATCACCGGGGCTGCCTTCGGGCAGGGACTGGCCCGCATGGCGCAGCAGTTCCAGGGCCTGGTCGTACGGCGGTTGGGATAGGGCGTCGGGGCGCATCGGCTTTCTGTTGAGGGTGTGGACAGCGACAGCCGGCAGGGAATGCGGACCGCTCGGTTTCAGTCTATCAGCGCCCTTCCCGGGGCCCGGGATCGTCCGGCAGGAACAGCGCTTGCAGGTCCGACAGGAAGTCGAACCCGCGCGCCGAAGGCACGACGCGCTGAGGACGCAGCGCCCCGGGCGGTTCCAGCAGGCCCGCCAGCCCCAGGGTGTCTTCCATCGCAGGCTCCAGCAGGCCCCGCTGACGCGCCTGGGCCACGGCAGAGGCCAGGGCTGAGGGGGCCAGCCCGGTACGGGCGCAGAACTCCTCGACGGTGAAACCTTCGCGCAGGCGCAGCGCGTTGAGGGCGTACTCGAAGGGCAGGTCCTTGCGGGCCACCTCGTGCTCGTTGGACACCGCCTGGCCGGCCAGTGCCTTGTCCATGTAGGTGGCCGGTTCGCGCCAGCGCACCTGGCGCAGCACGCGGTGCGGAAAACTGAGCTTGCCGTGGGCTCCGGCGCCGATGCCCAGGTAGTCACCAAACTGCCAGTAGTTCAGGTTGTGCCGGCACCGGTGGCCAGGCCGGGCGAAGGCCGAGACCTCGTAGCGCTGCAAGCCGGCCGCTGCCGTGGTGTCGACGATGAGGTCCAGCATCCGGGCCGCCGTGTCGTCGTCGGGCAGGCCGGCGGGCGGTCTGGTGGCGAACACCGTGCCCGGCTCCATCGTCAGGTGGTAGACCGACAGGTGGGGCGGCGCAAGCGCCAGGGCGGTGTCCAGGTCAGTCTGCAAGGCTTGCAGGGTCTGCCCGGGCAGGGCGTACATCAGGTCGATGTTGAAGGTGTCGAAGGCTTCACGGGCCTCGGCCACGGCGGCGCGGGCCTGCGCCGCGTCATGCACGCGGCCGATGCGGTGCAGGGCCTGGTCATCGAAGCTCTGCACGCCGATGGACAGCCGCGTCACCCCAGCCTGGCGAAACGCCCGGAAACGCTGGGACTCGAAAGTGCCGGGGTTGGCTTCCAGCGTGATCTCGCATCCCGGCTCCAGGGGCAGGCGGGCCCGCACGTCGGCGAGCAAGCGCTCGATGCTGTCAGGCGAAAACAGGCTGGGTGTGCCCCCACCGATGAACACGCTGACCACGCGGCGGCCCCACACCAGGGGCAGCGCGGCCTCCAGGTCGGCGCGCAGGGCGTCCAGGTAGCGCGTCTCGGGCAGGCTGCCCGGCCCCGCCGCTGAAGCGCCCGAACCCGAGGCGAAACCCGCAGCAGAACCCGCGGGCGGGCTTGCATGCGAGTTGAAGTCGCAATAGGGGCACTTCTTCAGGCACCAGGGCAGGTGCACGTACAGGCTCAGGGGCGGCAACTCCGACAGGTTCAGCGTGCCCGGCCGCAGAAAGCGCGCCGCGGCATCGGCCGGGCCGCCCGTCACCGGCGTGTTCACAGGCCCCAGGCCTCGCGCATCAGGGCGGCCATCTGCGCCGCCGCCAGCGCGCGGTGGCTGATGCCGTTCTTCTGTGCCGACGTCATCTCCGCCACGGTGCAGCCGGCAGTGGGGATGTGGAGCAAGGGGTCATAGCCGAACCCGGCGCCGCCACGGGCCTCGGCCAGCAACTGCCCTTCCCAGCGGCCGAAAGCCACCAGCGGTTCGGGGTCGTCGGCCGAGCGCACGGCCACCAGGGTGCAGACGAAGCGGGCCCGCCGCTGCGCAGGGGTGGTGAACGCCTGCATCCGCTGCAACAGCAGTTGGTTGTTGGCGGCGTCCTGCTGCCTGCGTGTGGCCTCGCGGTCGGCGGTGGCCTCCACCATACCCGCGTAGTGCGCCGAGATGACCCCCGGCGCACCGCCCAGCGCTGGAACACACAGGCCAGAGTCATCGGCGATCGCCGCCTGGCGGCTGGCCGCCGCGGCGTGTCGCGCCTTGGCCAGGGCGTTCTCCAGAAACGTGGCGTGCGGCTCCTCGGCCTCGGCCACGCCCAACGAGCCCTGCGCCACCAACTCCAGCGGCAATGCGCCCAGCAGGGCCTGCAGTTCCTGGAGCTTCTTGGCGTTGTTCGAGGCCAGGACGAGGCGCAGCCCCGGCATCACGCCACCCCAAGCGCCTGCTTTTGTGCCCGCACCAGGGTGGCAATGCCCTGCCCGGCCAGGCCCAGCAGGGCGTCCATCTCCGCACGGGTGAAGGGTACGCCCTCGGCCGTGCCCTGCACCTCGACGAAGCCCCCGCTGCCCGTCATCACCACGTTCATGTCGGTGTCGCAGGCGGAGTCTTCGGTGTATTCCAGGTCGAGCAAGGGCACGCCCTGCACGATGCCTACCGACACTGCAGCCACGAAGTCACGGATGGGTGAGGCTTCGAGCTTGCCCTGGGCCAATAGCCAGGTCACCGCGTCGTGCGCTGCAACGAAAGCGCCGGTGATGGCAGCCGTGCGCGTGCCGCCATCAGCCTGGATCACGTCGCAGTCCAGGTGCAGGGTGCGTTCGCCCAAGGCCGCGAGATCGAAGACGGTGCGCATGGAGCGGCCGATCAGGCGCTGGATCTCCTGCGTGCGCCCGCTTTGCTTGCCGCGCGCAGCCTCTCGGTCAGAGCGGGTGTGGGTGCTGCGCGGCAGCATCCCGTATTCCGCCGTCACCCAGCCCTCGCCGCTGCCGCGCTTGTGCGGGGGCACCTTCTCTTCGACGGAGGCCGTGCACAGCACCCGGGTCTGGCCGAAGCTCACGAGCACCGAGCCCTCGGCGTGGACGGTATGGTGGCGCTCCAGGGTCACGGGGCGCAAATCGGCTGCACCACGGCCGGCCGTTCGAACAAAAGAGGACATGCAGGATTCCAGGAAGAGACAAGAAGAAAGGCCGACGCGCGGCGCCTCAACGCGGACCCGGTCCGGGGCCGGGCAGCGTGTTGAACTGGGTATCGGGCGAGGCCACCAGAGGGGCTGAAGGTGCGGGCTGCCAGGACGCGTTGGAACCCGGCTGACACAGGCACCCCAGTGCCGTGACGTTGTCGCTGCCCGAGGCGGCGGCGGCCAGGGCGGCCTTTATCAGCCCGGGAACGACGGCGGGCATCTCGCCCTGGTGCAGGGTATGCAGAAGCTCGGCGTCCGCCAGCGGTCCCCACAGGCCGTCGGAGCACAGCAAGACGCGGTCCCCTTCGGCCAGGGACCAGGGGCCGGCAGACTCGACCGTAGGTCGACGTTTGCCCCCCAGGCACGACACCAGCACATGGCCCGGCGCGTGTTTGCCCGGCGTCAGCCGACTAGCCAGTTCCTCACGCCGCTCTGCCAGGGAGTGATCCCGCGTGCGCATGACGAGTTCTCCCCTGCGGCTGAGGTACAGGCGCGAGTCACCGCAGTGGGCCCACCACAGCAGGCCCTTCTGCATCACGCAGGCCACCAGGGTGGTGCTGTGGTGTTCCTTGAGCTGCCATTCCTCGGCTTCAGCATTCAGGCGCCGGTGCGCCTCGCGAAAGGCCATGTCCAGGAAGGCACCCGGCATGGGCAGTTCTGGCTGGGCCTGGCGCAGGAACAGGTCGGACAAGGTCTGCAGCGCCCCCTCGGCAGCGCGGTCACCATGGGGGTGGCCGCCCATGCCATCGGCCAAGGCCAGCAGCCACGACTGACCTGTGGACCAGTGGCCCACACGGTCCTCGTTGCGGCGGCGGTGGCCGATGTGGGTCTCTTGGACGACCTGGTAATTCATGTCGGCCCCCCGTACACGCCCGCTGCAGCCCGGCGCTCGGGGGGCCTCGGCGTGCCAGTCCCCGCTCCAGCAGACTTCATCACCTTTGGGCCTCCGGCAAGGGGCCCCGCGGGTCACGGCCGCGGCTGCTGATGGAACGCCGGTTCGGCCGGCGGCCCGACTCTCGGCCCAGTTCACGCTGCAGGGCGAACACGCTCTGGGGGCGCTCGCGCGCATCCAGGGCCATGCACCACCGCACCACCTCGATCAGGCCGTCGCTGTAGACGTCGCGCTGGCGCTCCAGGTGGCGGTCAAGCTCGTCATCCTCCAGGCGCCGAGGCACCTCCAAGGGTGGCGCGCCGCACATGCAGGCGTAGATGGTGGCGCCGATGGAATAGATGTCGGTCCAGGGGCCCACCGCGTTGTCGCGACGGTACATCTCGGGCGCGGCGAAGCCGGGCGTGTACATCGGGCGAGTGAACTCCCCCTGCTTGTTCAGCACGTCGCGCGCCGCGCCGAAGTCCAGCAGTACGGCGCGGTTGTCGTTGGTGATGAAGATGTTGGCTGGCTTGATGTCCAGGTGCAGCATCTTGTGCTGGTGCACCACGCGCAAGCCCCGCAGGATTTCGTCGAACAGGCTGCGGATGGTGCTCTCTCGCAGCACCTTCTCGCGCTTCAGGTCACGGGCGATGAGGATGAATTCCTGGAGCGTGTCGCCTTCCAGGTAGTTCATCACCATGTAGACGGTCTCGTTGGCGCGGAAGAAGTTCAGCACCGACACCACGCCCGGGTGGCTGATCTGGCCCAGTGCCCGGCCTTCCTCGAAGAAGCTCTTCAAGCCCAGCCGGTACAAAGGCAACTTTTCAGGTGGAACGAAGGGTGCCAGCTCACCCTCGGCCCGCTCGGCCAGGGAAGCGGGCAGGTATTCCTTGAGGGCCACGTGCCGTTGCTGTTCGTCCTCGGCCAGGTAGACGACACCGAAGCCCCCGACCGCAATCTTGCTGATCACCCTGTAGCCGCCCACCGCGGTGCCGCTGGGCAGCGGGGCTGGCTTGGGCTTTGTCATAATCTCCGCTTTGCGGGGGCCGTGCAAACCATGCCTGTTTATAGCATGACGGGGTATGCCAGCACACTGGCTCGCACCCCTGCGCAGACACCTGAAAAACCCGAAGATGAAGCGGCCCTGTCCGTGGAAATCCGCTCCGTGAACGGGCGCTTTCTGGACCTCGGCTTCAAGCTTCCGGAAGAACTGCGCGGCACCGAGCCCGCCCTGCGGGAGATGCTGACGGGCGCCCTCAAGCGCGGCAAGGTGGAGCTTCGCATGCTCACCCGGTCCACGGTCGAGACCACATGGCCCTCACCGCAACCCAAAGCGCTGACCGAGTTGGCCTGGCTGCAGGCCCAGGTGCAGGCACAGATGCCCCAGGCGCGAGCACTGTCCGTGCAGGAAGTGCTGCAATGGTGCAGCCGCGGACAAACCACGACCGTGACGGACGATGCCGCCCTGCAGACGGCGCGGCAGTGCCTGAAGGCGCTGCTGGAATCCCGAGAGCGTGAAGGCGAGAAGCTGGTGGCCATCCTCACGGACCGCACGCAGCGCTTGCGCGTGCTGGCCGCCCAGGCGGAGCCGCTGGTGCCGGCCGTGGTGCAGAAGCAGCAGGCCCGCTTCCTGCAACGCTGGCAGGAGGCCCTGGCCAGCGCCGACGGTGTCGCCGGTGCCGCCGGTGCCGCTGGGGGCGGCATTCCACCCCAGGCCCTGCAGGAACGCGCACTTCAGGAAGCAGCCACCTACGCCATCCGCATCGACGTCGCTGAAGAGCTGTCGCGCCTGATGGCGCACCTGGACGAGATTGACCGCCTGCTGGCGCAGGGCGGGGAACTCGGCAAGCGCCTGGATTTCCTGATCCAGGAACTGCACCGCGAGGCCAACACGCTGGGCTCGAAGTCGGCCGCCCTGGAACTCACCGGCATCTCGGTGGAAATGAAGGTGCTGATCGAGCAGATGCGCGAGCAGGTGCAGAACATTGAGTAGCTTTTCAGGGGGTCCCACGGGGTCCCCGGAAATCAGCTAACCCACTGTCGTGTAAGGATATTTTGTCCCGAGCCGTCCCAGGGCGTAGCAGCCAAGCGCGCGCAACCTGTGGGGTTTATTGTGGGGTTTTTGGGGTTCGCGCCGCTTCTGAGGCGTTCATCCGATCAAAAACCCCACAGCCTCACAGGAACCTATGGGACATGAGCAGACAGCAACGACCGATCACTGACCGCGAGATCAAGGCCTGGCTCGCTGCCGGCGCCGTGGACCGCGGCGTTGGCGAAGGCCTGACCTTCGTCGCCAGCACCATCGCAGCGCAGGCCGGCAAGGCCTCTTGGATCCTTCGCTACCGACTGAACGGGCGATCCAAGGAGAAGGTGCTCGGGCGATACCCCGAGCTCTCTCGCAAGGATGCGCGCGGGCAGGTACGGCAGGACCGAGCACAGATCGAGCGCGGCATCGACGTCACGGCAGCCAAGCAGGCAGAGAAGACCCTGCAGCTCGAAGTGCCCACCGTGCAGCGGCTCGGTGAAGTCTGGTTCGCAAAGTACATCCAGCCGCGCTACAAACATCCGGAAGTCGTGGCCCGTGTCCTGCGCAAGCACATCAATCCGGTGCTGGGGCCGGTCGCCCCGCCCGACGTGCAGCCCGTACACATCGACCGCGTTCTGACGCGCATCGTGGCCGGCGGTGCACCGACCGTTGCCAACGACGCGCTGCGCTACATGAGCCGCATGTTTCGCATGGCCGAGCGCAACCACTGGATCGATCGAAATCCAGCGGCCGACTTCGACCTGGTGGATGCCGGGGGCGACGAGGTCTCACGCGACCGCTGGCTGACTGTGGGAGAACTGCAGCAACTCGCCGTGGCCATGCGGACGACACCGAACTACGGGCGCGAGAACGAGCTGGCCGTCTGGCTGCTGCTTGCGCTGTGTGTTCGCAAGATGGAGTTGCTGTCGGCCCGCTGGGACGCATTCGATCTCGACGCGGGCATCTGGACCCTGGCCAAAGAGAACACGAAGACCCGCGCTTCGATCCGTATTCCGCTGGCGGAACCGGTCATCGCATGGCTCAAAGAGGCCAGGGTCTTCTCATTCGGCAAGCCCTACGTCTTTCCTGCACTCACCTACGCATTCAGTATTGGCATTGACCCAGCCCTTGCCCACGCTGGATTCGGGTCGAAATCGTGCATGGCATCAGTCGCCCGATCAGCGTCGGGGGCTGTACCTTGCCCCCTTGGGCCGGCCAGGCTCGCAGCCGAGAGTGGCAAGCGCGCTGACCGTCCAAGATGAGCCAGGGCCCTTTGTATAACGCGCTATACAGGGTGGCCGGATGGTCCTGTCGCCACCACTGTCCGTTGAAGACGACCAGGTTGGTGATGCCGCCGGCCAATATCGACCTGGCAGCACGGTCAGCTTCGGCCTGATGCGCGCCGCGTTCGTTGCCACGTCGGCGTGTCACACCGCGTGCGGTTGCTGGCCCAGCAAAGCCAAGCCAGGGCCATCTGCGAACCGGATCTCGCCGGGCCTGAGGACATCATCACTGTGCTCTCGGCCATCGGCGGCACTTTCAGGCGTAGGGCTGGAACTGGTTGTTGTCGCGGCTGAGCAGTTGCATCAGCTTGGGATGGATGAAGAGCTTCTCTTTGCCGAACGGCATTTCGCGCAGCACGCCCAGGGCAGCCAGATCATGCAGGTAGCGGGATGCCGCCTGGCGCTGGGCAATGCCCTTGTCCACCAGGTTGCCGATGCGGCAGTAAGGCTGCTCGAAGATCACGTCCACCAGTTCGCGTGTGTAGATCTTGGGCAGCCGCGCGCGCACGTGGTCGGTGGTGTGCTCGGCCAGTTTGCGGATGGCGGCGATCTTGCCGGTGGTCCACTTCGAAGTTTCGGCCACGGCCTGCAGCATGAACTGCAGCCAGGGCTCCCACGCCTGGTCTCGGGTCACCCCCAGCAGCAGCCCGTAGTAGTCGGCCTTGTGCGCGATGACATGGCGGCTCAAGTACAGGATGGGCAGGTTCAGCAACTCTTCTTGGATCAGGTAGAGGATGTTGATGACGCGGCCGGTGCGCCCGTTGCCATCGGTGAAGGGGTGGATGGCCTCGAACTGATAGTGGCCCACAGCCATGCGGATCAGCGGGTCCAGATCGGTCTGGTTGCGCAGAAAGCGCTCCCAGTTGGCCAACATGTCGCGCAGGCGCGCTTCGCCGTTTACTTCAAAGTACGGCGGGGTGTAGATCACCTCACCCGTGCGGTCATTGATGAGTTGCGTGCCCGGCGTGCGCCGGATGTCCATGTCCACGCCCTTCAGGGTGCGGCACACATCCACGGCGGTCGCGGTGCACAGCGGCCGGTCTTTCAGTGACTGGTAGCCGCGCTGCAAAGCGGTGCGGTAGCGCAGCGCTTCCTTGGTGGCCGGGTCGGCGTTGTCTTGGCCCTGCGCGGGGCTTTGGGCGTATTGGAAGAGCTGGTCTGTGGTAGTGACGATGTTCTCGATCTCCGAGCTGTCCTTGGCTTCCAGCAGCGGGATGGTGTTGATGAGCATCGCCTGGTTGGGGATCAGCTCGGCGGCTTGCTTCAACTCGGCCAGGGCGGCACGGGCCTCGATGCAGGCCTTGAGCACGGCGCGGCTTTCCAGCTCGCGTGCGGGGGGCAACGTGGGCAACTGCTTGTGCGGCAGCTCAGGGCGCCACGGGGAATCGCGGTCCGTCATGATGCAAAAGCGCTACTTTGGCGACATGTCGGCACCTTATGTCGCCGCGGACGACACGTCAAGCAAACATGTCGATGTTTTTTGCTTTTGGCGACATGATCCAGTGCGCCTGTGGGCAGCAGCAACAGGTGACCGCCCAAGCGAGCCCGGTTGGGCCGTGCCGGTGGCGGCGCGTATAGCGCGTTATGCAAGGCGGTCAGGATCGACCGGCGATCAGCCTGCCGGGATCGCCAACACTTCGAGTCGGAGGCAAGTGATCGAACTGGCGACCACCGACCAGCACTTCGCGGATTCGACCGCGCTGACCACCACGCAGTCGGCGCCTTCGACCCTGGCATCGAGGAGAACGCGAACCTGGACACCATCCACCTCCCCCAGCAGCGCAACCGTGCGCGACAGCGGCTTACTTGCCGCGGCGATGGTGATCGGGACTGATGGCGCCGACTGGGCTGAACGTGCGCTCGGGTCGAGTGACTGAGCAGCCACCAAGTCAGGCTGCGCGGCCGGATCCGACTGCGCGGGTACAGGCGGCGGGGTTGGTTCAGACGGTGCGGCGGGGGCCAGCCGCTCCTTGAACACCTGCACATCGGCCCGCGAGACATGCGCCCTGCCCTCGATCCATTGCGCGACGGCCTGGGCCTGCGACTCGTGCAGCTTGCGCAGTTCGTAGAGCTCGCTGATGCCACGGCACCGCCCACTGCGGTACAGGTCCAGCAGCCAGGCGGGTGGATCGATCAGCGCGCCGATGAACGTCAGGTAGCCGCGCGACTTGCCCAAGGTTCGGGCGATCTCACTGGAACGCGCGCCCGACTGCAGCTTCTTCTGGACGAACAGGGCCAGCTCCAACGGGCTCAGGTTTTCGCGCTGTTCGTTTTCGATCACCTGGTCGTAGCTGTCCATCGCGTTGTCGACATAGGCGGGGATCGTGGGCTTGCCCGCCAGGCGCGAGGCACGCAGCCGTCGGGCACCGAAGTTCACCATCCAGCGGTCGGGCGTCAACGGATGCCGGCGCACCGAGATGGCCTGCAACACCCCACGCGCCTTGACGGAGTCGGTCAGTTCCGCCAGGGGCACCGGATCGAAGTCCTTGCGCGGTTGATCGGGGTCCTCGTCGATCAGATCGAGGGGCAACTGCAGCGGTGCACCGGCCGTCAGGATGGCGGGCGCGTTCAGCAGGTCGAGACCATCAAGCGACAGTGTCATGGCCTGCTCCGGATTGCGAACTGGCATGGGCACGGGCCTGCTGCTGCCCCATGACGATGGCTGCCAGCGCACGCAACGTCGGCTCGATTTCCTTCCACGCCTCACGGGCGGCGCTCTTCTTCATCTGCCACAGCACCTCGCCATGCGCCTGGGCCTCGGCGATCGATGAACGGCGCGGGATGGATGCGAAGTCGCCCGGCCCGTCGCCGATACGGATCAACAGCGGGTGATAGCGCTGCACGATCTGCAGAAAGTTGGCCCGCTGGAACGGCGTGGACTCGACCATCGTCGGCAGCAGCCCGATCAGCTGCAACTTCGGGTTGAGCACGGCCTTGATCTTGCGCACCCCGGCGCGCGGGTGGTTCAGCAAGCCGTGCACGCCCTCCATCGCTTCCTGGTTCAGCTGGATCGGCGACAGCACGAAGTCGGCCGACGCCAGCGCCGAGATGACCCGGATATCGGGGCCGGGGTTGGTGTCGATCACGCACACGTCGAACTGCTGGTCCATGACCGCGAGGAAGTGGCGCAGGTTGCGCGCGAACGGGGTGTGGTTCGTGGACTGCAGCTCCAGCATCGACAGTGGCGTGTCGCCGGCCACCAGCACCAGGTCCGCGCTCGGCATCACCGAGACCGACTCGGTCAAGAGGCGGTCCGCGGTGATGCCGGCGTCCTGAACCCGGCTCGACCGTCGCATCGAGCCGCTGAAATTGCCCTGGTGGTCGAAGTCGATCGCCAGCACGCGCTGGCCATGCTGGGCGAAGTAGTGAGACATCAATGTCGCGACGGCCGACTTGCCGACGCCACCCTTCTGGTTGGCGAGCACGAGTGTCTTCATGAGGAATCCTCCGGCGCGATCAGGTGGGGGGCGAGCCGCGGAGGAGGAGGCTTCCCGGCCGCCGCGCCTCGATGGCCCGAAGTGGGCAACTGCGCCGGATTCGCGCGAGCCGGCGCCAGCCGGCGAGCGCGCGCCGTTGAAAACCAGCCACACGCACGCACCGTCCCGATGATCGAATCGGGACGGTGGCGGCGGCGCGCTGGATTCGGCGTTGAATCCAGCGCTGTCGGCTCAGGCCTTCAGCTTGCGCATCTCCTCGGCCAGCATCCACAGCGCACGGTTCAGGCTCACGCCGCGGTCGATGCTGCCCACCGGCCGGGTTTGCAGCCGGCGACCCTGCGCGCTGCGGCCGGGCTGGCCACCGCGGATCACGTTCTCCTGCACGCGCTGGAAGGTCGTCCACAGACTGTGGCCGATGTCCTCGGGCCGGCGCGCCTCGATCAGCTGCTCGGCCGTCACCGGGGCGGGCTTGTGGCCCCCGGTCTCCTCGACGGTGCGCTCGCCGAAACGCAACGCCAGGGCAGCGGTCGCGAAGGCGACTTCTTCGGCCGGCGCGAGCTGCAGCGCCTTCATGGCTTCGGTGTGCTCGCCCACGGCCTCGAACTCGTCAAGCACGCGGAACGCGCCTTCGATCACCTCGCCCTGGATGTTGCCCTTGTGCGGGATGCGGATGTCGCCCACCACCTCGCCCACCACCAGACCGTTGCAGCAGACGAAGCGGAACATGCCGGCCAGCATCTGGTAACTGCTGGCGCCGTCGTGGCTGTTGATCAGGATGATCTCGTTCGCCTCTGGGCGGGTCTGCACTTGGCCAGCGTGACGCATGCGGATCATGTGCTTGGTGAACTCCGCCTTGCCCTCGACGCGGCTGGCGCCCTGGGCGACCATGAAGGGCTCGAAGCCCTCCTTGCGCAGGCCGCGCAGGACATCGATGGTGGGGATGTAGGTGTACCGCTCGGAGCGGCTCGCGTGCTTGCCCTCGGCGAAGATGGACGGCGCTGCGGCGCGCATCTGGTCTTCGTTCAGCGGATGGTCACCACGCATCACGCGGGTGTTGCGGGAAAAGCGGGTCGCCAGGGTCGGGGTCGAGTACATGATGGTTTCCATCGATCGTTGAGTGAGGGTCGAAGGGCGGGCGCGGCTCGTCGGCGTATGGACCAACAGGGCGCCCGCCCGATGAGGGTTCAGGCGTCGGCGTGCGCCGGCTGGCGCGCGCTGCGGGGCTTGGGGGTGCTGGCGGCCGGTGCGGCCGGTGCAGGCGGCTCGCCGCTGCGCGCGGTCGGCACGCCCTCGGCGCCCTGGCCACCGTGGCGGCGGGCTTCGCTCTCGGCACGGCTGTCGAGGTAGTCGATCTCCTCGGCCGTGAACGCCATGCCATAGACAGTTTCGCCGTCCTTCTCGTAGTTGTTGTTGCGCAGGCGGCCGACGATGTTGACGTGCGAGCCCTTGCCCAGGTACTCGGCGGCGTTCTCGGCCTGCTTGCCCCACAGGGTCCACTGGATCGCGGAGGATTCCTCCTCGCGGCTGTCGCCCTCACCCCGGCTCGCGCGCCGGGTGTTGCTGATGGCGGTCAGCACGCCCTTGGCGATCTTGCCCTCGCGGCCGTTGACGAATTCGAGCTTGACGGCGCCTGCCAGATGCGCGTGACGTTGGAACACTTGAACGTTGGCCATGGCCCTATCTCCTTGCGTGAGAGATCAGCCGGGCCCCGGTCCGGGTTGCCCTGAAAACTGATCCTCTCGCTCGAACTTCCTCGCTCCCGCCCACGGGCGGGCGGGGGGTGGGCATGACCCCTTCCCTCACGGGAAGGGGTTGGGGATGGGTGGGGTGCCTCGCAGCCGAAGCAGTGAGCCAGTTTCCCGGCCCACCGCTTGAAGATCCCCCCACAAGTCCCCCTCGCAATTCGACGGGGGCGCAGCTGGGGGGAGCGCGGTGGGACGACTGGCGCACGGGCTGCCCCCCTCCCCCCGGGCGGCGCAGCATCGCGGCCGCTGTGCCAGCTCGCCTGGCACAGCGGTTGCAGCGCAACCGCCCGAAAGATCACGAGCAGCGGCGGCTCTGCGGCCGGCGTGCCACCAAGGGAGCCGAAGGCGAGCGACTGGCGCGGCGGTCGAGCCGCTGCGAGCATCTGTTTGCGTTCCTGCATTCAGCGGCCCGGCTACGGGGATGGCAGGTGACCGGGGTGGCGATCTGGCCGGCGCCGCACCGAGCGGAGCGCAGCGCAGCGACCTGCAAGCCAGTCAGTTCGCCAAGCGGGCCTCGCTCAAGCGCAGCGTGAGGGAATCAGGGCCCGCGATCCCCGGGCACGGGAAAGGGCCGCCGTGTGCTTCAGCCGGCTCCGCCGGCCTGACCGTATTCGCGTGAGGGATGGCCGCCCGACAGGGGCGAGACGCTGGGCCTTTGACAGCGGCTCGACGCGTAGCGCAACAGCCCGGCCCCGCGCAGCGGGGACACGCCCAGGCCCACAGAGACCTGGCATCAGCAGCAGCACTCCATTCACCCCCCGGGTCGCGCCCATCCAGCGCCAACCTGGATCGCCGTTCTGCCAACTTCGACAACATCGAGTGGCGCTTCTAGACTCCTGCCAATGCCGAACGCCAGCTAAAACGCCGAGCCCATGAAGGCAACTGCCCGCGCGGTGATGACGATTCGTATCGACATCGAGCAACTCATCGCAGCGGTGCGCCGCCATGTCCCACTCACGCCAAAGGCGGCACTCGCCATCCGGAACGACCTCGGCACGTTCTTCAGCACGACACGTGTCACCTTGGCGTCGAGCGCGCCCATCCCCAAGTCCAAAGCCTCGGCGGACCGGGCAGTGAACTGACCTTCAAGAGGGGGCGTCGTGACACGATTCGTGATCGACCCCGATGTTGTTGCCGCGCACCTGACCCAGCTTCAGGCCGACGCCTTCGTCGGCAGGGACTCCGCGCTCGCACGCACCGTCGGCAACATCGCCACCGCAGCGTCCATCGACGAACTGCTCGGCAGCGCGTAGCCACGGATCAACGTCGTCTTTCAAAGCAACTGGAGCCTGCGAGGTCACCAACTGCGATGTTGCGTTATTACTGTACTCATTGACGCTCACAGTCATTCCGAAACACAATGTACCCATGAAGGCTACCGAAGCCGCGACCGCCACCACCCACGAACAGCAGGTGCTGCGCCTCGCGCGCAAGCGCACCCTTCTGCGCGCGCGTGACGTGACGCAGCACGGCCTGCCAACCATCGCCCTGACCCGCCTGGTGCAAGCCGGCAAGCTCGAACGCGTGGCGCGCGGCCTCTACGGCCTGCCCGGCGCCGAGATGAGCGAGCACCGCTCGCTGGCAGAAGTCTCGGCGCGTGTACCCAAGGGCGTGGTCTGCCTGCTGTCGGCCCTACGGGTCCACGAGATTGGCACACAGGCCCCGCACGAGGTCTGGATCGCCATCCCACCGCACATGGTGAGCCCGAGGCTCGACCAGCCCGCCATCCGGGTCGTGCGGATGTCCGACCAAGCTCTCGCCGAGGGCGTCGATCGCCTGAAGATCGACGGCGTCGACGTGCCGGTCTTCAACGCGGCCCGGACCGTCGTCGACTGCTTTCGGTTCCGCAACAAGATCGGCCTGGACGTGACACTCGAAGCACTGCGCGACGGCTGGAGCCAGCGCAAGTTCACTCTGGACGACCTCTGGCGCCACGCCGAACGCGGCCGGGTGGCCAACGTCATGCGTCCCTACATCGAGGCCATCACGGCATGACCGCAAACCGCGCCGCGTAGATCCGCGCCAAGCTGAAGCAGCACACCGACACGTCGAAGCAGGACTTCAACCTGACGCTGACCCGATACGGCCTGGAACGCCTGCTCTACCGACTGTCCATCTCCGAGCACGCACCGAACTTCCTGCTGAAGGGCGCGCTGCTATTCCAACTCTGGTACGGCCAGCCGCACCGGCCGACACGCGACGCCGATCTGCTGGGCTTCGGCCCTGACGACGTACCCACGCTGGTCGGCGTTTTCCGATCGCTCGCCAGCATTGCAGTGGACGACGGCGTCGTCTTCGATGCCACGTCGGTCACGGGCAGCCCGATCCGCAAGGACGCCGGCTACGGCGGCGTGCGCATCGATCTGCGCGCCAGGCTCGACGGCGCCCGCCTGTCCCTGCAGATCGACATCGGCTTCGGTGATGCCGTCACGCCCGCGGCGCAGTCCATCGACTACGCGACGCTGCTGCCCGACGTTCCCGCACCGACCGTACGCACCTACCCAAAGGCCACGGTCGTCGCCGAAAAGCTGCATGCCGTGACCGTGCTGGGCATGACCAACACCCGCATGAAGGATTTCTTCGATCTCGCCCTGCTGCTGCGCGACACCACGCTCGACGACGCGGAACTGCAGCGCGCCATAGAAGCGACCTTCGCCCGCCGACAGACGGCCATGCCCAGCACCATGCCCATCGGCCTGAGCGATGCCTTTGCCGACGACACCACGAAGCAGACGCAATGGCGGGCGTTCCTGAACAAGAACAAGCTGCAGCCGATGGACCTTCGCAATGTGATCGGGGCCATCCGAGCGCGTGCGACGCAGTTCGGATTTCCCAGGCCGTAGGACTGACGCTGGACCGGCCATGCGCACAACGCTGTTCGACTTCACCGACCCGAGTGCGGCAAACGTGTGGCATGCCATCGACGACCGCGTCATGGGCGGCATCTCCCACAGCACGCTGCGCCACGACCCAGCAGGTCACGCCGTGTTCGAGGGAACCGTCTCGCTGGAGCGCAACGGTGGCTTCGCCTCGGTGCGGTCCAGCCCCGGCGAACGGGGCCTACCTGGCGCCGAGGCCTGCTTGATCGAAATGCGCGGTGACAACAAGGAGTTCAAGCTCTGCCTGCTGACCGACGATGGCTTCGACAGCCTGAACTACCAGGCCAGTTTCGCCCCCAAGGGCACCGACTGGCAGACCTTGCACCTGCCGCTGGCCGACTTCCGCGCCAGCTTCCGCGGACGCGAGGTCACTGGCGCACCGCCACTCGACCCTGCGTGCATCCGCCAGGTCGGCCTGATGATCGCGGCACGCCAGGCCGGCCCCTTCGCGCTCGACATCCGGCGGATCGGTCTGGCCTGAGCGTATGCAGAAGGGGCGCCGCCGACGCCCTCTGTGCGGCCTAAACCAGGCCCCGCTCGGCGAAAGAGCACACGTCCGCGCCCGCCACCACCAGGTGATCGAGCACCCGCACGTCCACCAGCGCCAGCGCCGACTTCAACGTTTGCGTCAGGAATTCGTCGGCACGGCTCGGTTCGACCGAACCGGAGGGGTGGTTATGCGCCAGGACAACAGCGGCCGAATTGCAGGCGAGCGCTGCCTTGACCACCTCGCGCGGATACACCGAGGTCTGCGTCACCGTGCCGCGGAACATCTGCTTCAGCTCGATGATCCGGTGCTGCGCATCCAGGAACAGCACGCAGAACACCTCGTGCTCCAGCACACCGATCTCCAGGAGCAGGTAGTCCTTCACCGCCTGCGGCGACGACATCGTGGCACCGCGCCGCACCCGCTGCGACAGCACGCGCCGCGCCTGCGACAGCACCTCCTCGGCACGCGCAGGACGGTACTGACCGTCGACATCGCGCACCAGCAGCGCATTGACAGCGACAACGGAAGAAGTGGAAGAGAGCGACATGGCGAACTCCGGACTGTGTCGGGCGGGATTGCCCGAGACCGAAGCACCACGGCGCAGCGCAGCAGTCAGGGTTCGAAGACGGCCGCAGGCCGCAAGCGCTCGCCCCGCGAGCGCGCAGACCTTGACGGCGAGAACGGCGTGGTAGCGTGGGTCGTCACGGCAAGCCCACCCTACGCACGCCACGCTTGGATCGGCGGTAAACGCCGACAAAGTCGGCCTGGTCGGGATTCGGCGGGCCCCATCTGCACTCGGCAGGAGGAAGTCGAACGAAGGTAGTCACGAGGGCTCTCATCCAGCACCTCTGCGGCGAGGCACTTTCGGGCCCAGATTTCACAAGAGTCGCGCCAAGGTCGCTCGGCGTGCCGGGGCAACCGACTGCAATGCAGCGAGAGGAATCAGCGACCTTAAGGCAGCGGACTCACGGTGAGGGCCATCAAGCCGACTTTCGGTTCGACCACCAACGACGGCCGGAACGGCAGCTATACAAGGTACAGCTGACCGCGGGTTGCGGATGGGCGGTCTCCCTGCTCTGACGACTTCTTCCCTGCCGCGCGAACTGGCGGTACCGCCCCGTTGCGGGCATGCAGGCAACCAAGTTGGTTATCTGGTAACGGACATCTAGGCGATCCGGAACCCATGCGGGCTCAACCATCCTCCGCACCGCGCCGACACGCCCTTCATCTTCGGCAGACCTCGATCACGCCAAGAATCACTTGAACAGCTGCACAAGGTGCTCCAAGCACGCGCGAATACGTGGCAGGCGTTGACGCTCCGGGAGCATCAGTGCCCACACCGGCACAGGCGTGGATTGGAACTCCTGCGTGAGCAGGCGCTGCAGAGTGGAGCCTCCCGGAGCCTGTGCCATCTTCACCGGCAGGTGCGCGATGCCAAGCCCTTCGGCGGTCATTTGCGCGAGGGTGGCGGTGCTGCTCGCGCGCATGCGACTGTTGGCCATCAAATGTCGTCCGTCTGCGAAGCGCAGCCGGTTGAGCACCGGGTGCTCACAATTGGCCAGCAGTGTGTGCGCCATCAGGTCATCTGCGGAGCAAGGTGTGTCGCGGCCCTGGAGGTACGCTGCGCTGGCGTACAGACCGGTCTCGATCTCGCCCAGCTTCCGCGCGACCAACGACAGCGCGGTCGGATTGCCGGTGCGAATGGCGATGTCGACGCCCGAGCGAGCCAAGTCGACCAGGCCGTCCTCAACCAGCAGGTCAAGTCCGATCTGTGGATGACGCTTGACCAGGTCCGGCAGCGATGGCGCCACCCAGTGCTGGGCGATCGCTGAACTCAGGCTCACACGAACACAGCCGCTCACCTGGCGTCTGCTGCGCGAAAGATCCGCCTCGAGATCGCTCCGGGTCTCGAGCACCTTCTGGCAAAAGGCCAGAAAAGCCTCACCGTCTTGCGTGAGCGTGATGCCTCGTGCCGAGCGCCGAAAGAGCTGAGCGCCGCAGGCACTCTCGACGCGGGCGACGGCGCGCGAGATCTGGCTCACCGGCACGCCCCTTTCGCGAGCCGCCAACGACAAGGTGCCCAGGGCCGCCGCGCGCGCGAACACCGTCAGGTCGGCGAGGCTGAGGTTGTCCATCGCCCAATGGTAGCCAGTCGGCCCTTGCGCCGGCCGCAAACCGGCCTTGCAGCGCGAGCTGTTCCCGTGCATTGCCTCGCTGCCTAGACTTCCGCATCTCCCATACAGGACGAACCCATGCCACTGACCCGCCTCTCGGTCCCTGACCACTTGAACGCCCGGCAAGTGCGCGGCTTGGCCGACGCCGTGCACGATGCTCTCGTCGAATGTTGCGACGTTCCGCAAGGCGATCGGTTCCAGTTGATCTCGCGTTTCGAGCGCGACCACCTGATCCTCGATCCGACCTTTGGCGATGTGCAACGCACGGCCGACGCCTGCGTGATCGAGATCACCTTTCTTTCAGGGCGCACCGACGCACAGAAGCGACGGCTGTACAGCGAGCTAGCAGCGCGCGCGGCTGGTATCGGCTTCGCGGAAGACGACCTGGTGGTTGGGCTTGTGGAGAACGGAGCGATCGACTGGTCCCTCGGAAGAGGACGGGCGTACGTCGACAAGTGACTGGCGGGCGCCCCTTCGTCGGCGATCGAGCTGGTAGGCGAGCTGACCGACTTAGCGCCACGCCAGCCATCGGCCGGTCATGAATAGCTCCTTCTGGCCGTTATGGCAAGACTTGCATAACGGCCATAACGCGACGTTCGCAGTGGACAACTTTCAGGCTGTCTGGCGGTGTTCCTGTCGTCCTCGCCGCAGGGGCAATCTGAAGCGTTTCATGGCGCTTGCGATGGGATGCACCGCTGGCGTTGCTCGCGTAGCACGGTTGCTATACATTCCGCTCATGCGCTCTGCAACCTTTCCACCCATCCGTGTCGAGCCTGAGGTCCGCGCCGAAGTCGAGGCTGTCTTGCGCGAGGGCGAGACGTTGACCCAGTTCATCGAGGAGGCGGTCGTCGCGGCAGCAGCTTGGCGCCGCGTGCAGTCGGAGTTCGTCACTCGTGGCGAGGCGGCGATTGAGCGCTGGAAGCAAGAAGGCGGCGGGCATAGGGTCGACGAGGTCATGGCCGACCTGCAGGCCCGCCTCGATGACGCGAAGCGCCGAGCTGCTCAGCGCGCAGGCCGGTGACGCCCAAGTACACCGTCACGCTCCTGCAAGAAGCGGTGGAGGACCTGCGGCGTCTGGAGGACTTTTCCATCGAGCGCGAACTTGAGAGCGAGACGCCGGACTGGACCATTCCTCAAAGAGCACTGGACGCTGTCCGCGAGGGAATGCGATTACTGTCCTGGTCGCCGTTCACATGCCGTCGGGCAGAACTTGGCAATGGCCGCTCCCGCGAATTGATCGTTCCGTTTGGTGGCACGGGCTACATCGTTCTCTTCGAGATCGTCGGCGACAACGTGATAGTGGGCGCGGTTAGGCACCAGCGGGAAGAGGACTATAGGCACTGAAGCGGGCAGGCTCGACCCAGCAAGCGCTGTCGCCACCCGGAGAGGAACCCACGGTCTACTTGCTAACTGACCAGCGTACCGACACTACCGGCCATTATGAGAAGACCTCGGTTATGACAAGACCGTGGAAGACGAGCGCCCAGATCACCTCGTAGGCAGGTGGTCCCGGGCACTCGTGCACTTCTCATATTCACAGGCCCTTCAGGAACTCGAGCAGCGAGTCCGAGGCGCGGAAGCGCCGGCTGGCGGTGTCGGGGTCTTGCATCCGTGCCAGAGCCTTCTCCTTCATCGCCAGATTGGCCTCCGTGTACTGATGCGTGGTCGTCGGGCTCTCGTGGCCAAGCCACAGGGCGATGCCTTCGATCGGCTCGCCGGACTGCAGCAGATGCATGGCTGTCGTGTGGCGGATGGTGTGCGGGGAGATGTGACGATCACGCAAGCCGGGCATCGCCGGGGTTGCCGCCGCCACTGCCAGCGCCAGGCGCTGCGCGACGTTGGTCCTGGTCATCGTGCCCCCGTCTCTGTTCGGCAGCAGCGCAGAGCTCGGCAGCAGGTTCGGGTTGAACCTTAACCAGCTTCGGATGGCCTTTACGGTCGAGCGCCACAGGGGCATCGTCCGCTGCTTGCGCCCCTTGCCGTGCAGGTGCACGCTGGCCACACCGTCCAGGACGACATCGGCCAGGCGCACGGCGATGATCTCCGACACCCGAGCACCGGTGTTGTAGAGCATGTGCAGCAGCAGGTGGTCGCGCTGGCTGGTCCAACTCGCCCCCGGCTTGCCGATGATGGCCAGCATCTCCTCGCGCGTCAGGAAGCCCAGCATCGGCCGCTCGAAGCGCTTCATCGGCACGCCCAGCGCCTGCTCGACGATGTGCAGCGCGTTGACATCGCGGTGCCCGGCGAACTTCAGGAACGCGCGCAGCGCAGCGAGGCGCGCATTGCGGGTGCGGACCGCGTTGCCACGATCCTGCTCCAGATGGTCAAGGAAGGCGAGGATCAGCGCCGGGGTGATGTCCGGCAGCTTCATCGCCGTGGGCTGCTTGTGCAGCCGGGCGGTGGCGAAGTCCAGGAACAGCACAAGGCCGTCGCGGTACGTCGCCACCGTGCGCGGGCTCATCGCGCGCTGCTGCGTGAGGTGCTCGGTGAAGAACGATTGAACCAGCGCCGCGAAGCTCGGCGGCGTTCGGGGAGCCAACGACTTATTCATCTTCATCCTCCCACGGGCTGGCATAGCGCTCGAACGCCTGTCCCAGCAGGCCCATCAACTCCGGCACTCCGGTGAGATACCAGTAGGTGCTGGAGACCTTGACGTGGCCCAGGTAGGTCGACAACGACAACATGCGCTGGTTGATGTCCTCACCCTGTTCATGCCACAGCACGAGCCGGCGCACGGCGAAGCTGTGGCGCAGGTCGTGGATGCGCGGCATCCCGTGGCTGCCCCGATCGATCCAGCCCAGTTGCTGGCGCAGGTCCCGGAAGACACGGTGCACTTGCCGATCCCCGACAGGTTGCCCGAGCAACTGCCCGCGGCTGGAGACGAAGAACGGCAGGTCCGGCGTGGTGCGGACGTGGCGGGCACGATGCGCTCTGTAGCTGGCCAGCACCTGGACTGCGCTCGGATGCAGCGGCACCAGGCGCGTCTTGCCGAACTTGCTCTGCCGGATCGTCATCACGCCAGCGGCCAGGTCGACGTCGGCGTCCAGCAAGCCCAGCGCTTCGGAGATGCGTAGCCCGGCGCAGGCGACCAGGCCGAAGAGAGTCTCCATCACGGCTGGACGCAGGCCGCCCTTGGGGCCGAGTTGCCGGGCCGCAGCGAGCAACTCGACGATCTCGGCTTCCCGGTAGACATGTGGCGTCATTCGTCCCGGCACCCGACCGAAGACGGCCTCGTCTGGCACCTCGGTGGCCGGATCGAACTGCCGCAGCCAGGCAGTAAACGGCCGCAGCATCTTCAGCCGACGGGCCAGGGTCGCGCGGTCGCCGCGGCCGGCCTTGGCCTGGCGCGCCCAGTCGGCCATCAGATCGACCGTCAGAGGCCCCTGGTGGCCAGCGTCTGCGACATGGCGCGCGAAGCTGGTCAGCCTCTGCTCCATGTTGTGCAGCTTGAAGCCCAACTGCCGACGCTCGGTCAGATACTGCTCGACACGGGACTGCAGGCCGACGCGGGGCTTCATGGCTGGCTCCCAGGCCAGGGCAGCGCAACGCCCGACAGCGCACCGTGGTCGACCTTCGCGTAGATCATCGAGGTGTTCAACGATCGGTGTCGGAGCACGTCGGCCACCTCCTTGATGGAGCCGCCCTGGTTGACGATGCGGCTGGCGACCGTGTGCCGCAGCGCGTGGCTGCGGCCATGGGGGATGCCCACACGCCGGAAGGCATCGCGCACGATGCGGCGGATGGCGTCTACGCCGATGGGTTCATCGTGTGGCGCCAGGCGGCGTACGAACACGGCCGGGTCGCTGGTCTTGGGCCGCTCGTGTCGCAGGTAAGCTTCCAACGCACGCCCAGTCGCCACCGGCAAGGGCAGCAGATCCTGGCGACGCGACTTCGTGCGCTTGAGCGTGATGGTGCCCAGCCGCCAGTTGATGTCGGCCAGTTGCAACCGACTGATCTCGATGCCCCGCAGGCCCAGGTCGAGCGCTAGGCGGACGACTGCGTAGCCGCGCTTGGGCGACGGCAACACGTCGGTGAACGAGTTCAACAGCCGATCAACTTCCTCGGGCTTGAGACCTCGAGGCAGCGTGGCCATGCTCCAGTGCGCCGGCGATGAGATCGCGGCCAGCAGTGGCCCCACCGCGTCGCCGCAGGTGGCGCGATAGCGCAGGTAGGCACGCAGTGTCGATGCGATCGCGAAGGCGTTGCTGCTGGTGCCCAGGGCCTGCAACTGATCGGCAACGAAGTGCCTTATGTCCTCGGCAGCGAGCAAGCTCACGACGACAGGCTGACCGGCAAACCTGGACAGCAGTAGCCGCTCGACGATGCGCAGTCGGCCCTGCCGGGTCTTCGCCGCCAGGCCTCTGGCGTTGCACATGTGCGCGTCGAAGTGGTTCAGCTCGTCGGCGATCGGACCTGTGGGAACAGGCGCGGGTGCGATGACGCCTTCGGCGCGCAGGATCTCCAGCACAGGCATCAGCGCGGCGCGCGCCTCGTTGGGCGTGCGCAGAGCGCCGCCCAGGCAGTCACAGCGGGGCAGGTGATAGCGCAGGAACTGGTCGATGCAGCCTTCGTCGAGCATGCGCGTCGGCAAGAAGCACATCGACATCCAATGCGCGAAGTGCGCCAGGCCGTTCAGGCAGCGGCCCGAGGTATGCGTCGCATACCGACCGCGACGCAGGCGTGCGATGTACGCCGGAACCTGCGCTGACAGTGGACCTTCAAGCAACCAGGCCTGAAGCAAAGGATTGATCGACGGGATCTTGGGCATGACGGCCTCCGGTGGTGGAGGCGTCAGTACTGCCCGAACAGCAAACTTATGTCCAGTGAGGCAAGCTGGCGAAGTGCGGAACGCCAGCATCCATGCGGCCTCCCGGGCTACGTCGCGGGCTGCGTCCCAGGAAGTGGTGTAAGTCTTCAACCGCGGCAAGGCGCGAAGGGTGAAGCCCGTAGGGCGTAACCCGTAGCGGCTTGCCGCGCCGCGGCGACTCCCCCAGCTGGGGTGGTCATC
>Ga0315907_10000658_pt1 | contig 49121 bp, 48 predicted proteins | sample LakEriMetagenome_3_FD_203525 | JGI IMG/M metagenome (GOLD analysis project Ga0315907, IMG submission 203525) | Freshwater fungal communities from buoy surface, Lake Erie, Ohio, United States - Buoy 12 MA123 | ecosystem: Environmental > Aquatic > Freshwater > Lake > Lake biofilm | place: USA... | reverse complement strand
AAATATACCCCCGGGGGGCAGCGTTTGAATTTGAAGGGGGGTGTTAGAGCGAAATACAGTGCAAGGGTACACAGGAGTCCCAGCTCAAGATCGAGGGGGTGGGGGTACGGTGGGGGTCAGACTCGACTGAATTTCCCCCAAGGCTAGAAAACGTTTCAATACCCGGGTCATCGCCATGTACGGCGTAAGCGTGTGTTTGATGTCAAGACCAAATTCAACGTCACATATTATTTCCAGCATTCGACCAACACGGTAAAGCCGCGGGCTCGCTCAGCAATTGTTGTCAGCGGTAGCGGGGAATCATTACTCGCAACGGCATAGTCGAGTTGGCCTGCGTCCAAAAAAGATCGCAGAGAATTGGTGTTGATCGCAAAATTTACGTTTTGGGGTATGTCCCCTGTTGCTTCTGCAACCTTGAGGACGTCAAGCTTGGATACAACCACTCCAACTACGTTACCAGCACTATCTAACATAGGGCCGCCGCTGTTACCCTGCTGGACGGGCGCGGTTATTTGGAAATATTGTGTGCTCCCGCCAAGCCCGGACAAGCTACTGATAGTCCCAGTGGTCATATTGAATCCTGACAAAAGGCCACGAAGCGGGAAACCGGTAACTGCTACTGGTTCTCCAATACCTGCGCGTTGGCCCCGTAGCCTAGCTGCGGGACCATCCACTTTCGCTCTGAGCTGTGCCAAGTCGGCACGCTTGTCACTTTGACGTAATTGTGCTGCTTGCCCATTAACTTGCAGGCGACTGCAACCATCAATGACGTGGTGGTTGGTTATGAACGTGTCTTTGGATATTCGGAAGCCACTACCAGTACCATCAGGTTCTAACGATTTCGATGCAGCCGATGTTGTGGACTGGGAGGAGGTTAGCTTGTCATTACTCCAAATTCCAGATAGAAATACTGAACCGTCTTTGGCGTAAAACACCCCTTGCCCGGAACGTTCACCGTTCTTGTACTCGCCGACAAACTTTCTTCCGTCAGCATAGGTGTAGGTTCCACGTCCGTTGATTTTGTCATCTTTGAATTCGCCGACAAACTTTTCTCCATCAACGAATATGAAGGTTCCGAATCCATCGAACTTATTGTCTTTGAACTTACCGCTGTATGAATCTCCGTTAGGGAATGTCAAGGTTCCTTGTCCATTACGTTTCCCGTCTATGTAGTCGCCGACATACTTTTCTCCGTCAGCATGGGTAAATGTGCCGCGTCCACTGTATTTATCGTCTTTGAACTCACCAACATACACGTTGCCATTGGGGAAGGTGAATGTTCCGCGGCCACTGTACTTGCCATCCTTGAACTCGCCGACATAAACACCTCCGCTAGGAAAGGTCAACGTTCCGCGTCCTGAAAATTCATTTTTTTGGAACTGCCCTATGTATTCTCCGCCAGCGGCAAAGGTGTAGGTCCCGTGTCCGTGTTGGAAGCCATCCTTGAACTCGCCGACAAACTTATCGCCATTGGCTAACGTCAGACTTCCGCGTCCGTGATGCAGGTTGTCTTTGAACTGCCCGACATACACAGTTCCATTAGCTTTTGTATGAGTTCCTTGTCCGTTCGCTTTTCCGTTTATGAATTCGCCAACATAGGTATCGCCGTTAGCGTAGACCGAAGAGTCAAAACAATTAGTCCAACTTGAGATGACACTACCTTTACAAGCTGGTAAGGACGTCTGGCCTCCAGCACTGCCGCATATCAGACACAGCAAAGTTAAGCGAGTCAATGATTTCATATGAGCATCCTACCCAATTTTTGGGTGGCCTAATAGGTTGCGCTCCACAAACCGATGAAGGTTCTCAAAATCCTCGGAGGGGGTACCCCGGGTAGTCTTTTCTGGCACAGGTTAAAGGGCCATCCGAGCGAAATACAGTGCAAGGGTAGACGGGAGTCCCTGTTCAGGATCGAGGGGGTGGGGGAGGGGTGGGGGTCTTCCAGCCAGAAATGACAAGGGGTGGTCGCCATCTGATCTGCGGCCTCACGCTACTTAATGCCCAACGTTAGACACAATCGCCCAGACAACACAAAGCCGTTCACTTTGCCGGTAATGGATCGGAGTCAATACCTCAAGCTATCAAAGTTTGATGGCGGGTAGATTGGTGGGTAGAAACGAAAAACGCCCCAGAAGGGGCGTATTTGCTCGATGACTGGCGGAGTGGACGGGACTCGAACCCGCGACCCCCGGCGTGACAGGCCGGTATTCTAACCAACTGAACTACCACTCCTGGCAGATGGCTTTGCTTCGATTTGCACCGAAGCCAAGTGCCACAAACTTGGCGACCCTACGGGGATTCGAACCCCGGTACTCACCGTGAAAGGGTGATGTCCTAGGCCTCTAGACGATAGGGTCAAAACCTTGGAACTTCCGAAGCGGCGGATTCTAGCATGCGCCAAAACCCGAAACTTTTGAATTGTGGTGGAGGTAAGCGGGATCGAACCGCTGACCTCTTGCATGCCATGCAAGCGCTCTCCCAGCTGAGCTATACCCCCACAGGGATGCTTTCAACACACACTTTGTTTTGCAACTGTCTGTGTGTATCAGCAAGACCACGATTATAGACCAGCTTTTAGGCCTTTCGCAAACGCTCGATCACATTTTTTGGGTCGTGGAGTGCGAGCACCGCATCGAGCGACGGCGTGTTGGGCGTGCCCATGACGAGCACGCGCACCGGCATGGCGAGTTGGGGCATTTTGAGGCCAGTGGCCGCCAACACCTCTTTGAGCACAGCCGCAATGCTGGCCTTGTCCCACACACACGCTTGCAACTGGTCGGCGAGCTGCGCCACGGCCGGGCGAACCGCGTCGGTGACGTGTTGGGCCAAGTCGGCTGCGCTGGGGTGAACGTCGGCGTAGAAGGCTTGCACCCAATCGGCCAAGACCAACAAGGTGTCGCAACGGTCTTTGAACAAGGTGCAAATGCCCGTCAAGCGCTCGTCGGCTTTGATACCGCGCTGGGCCAAGAAAGGTTGCACGCGCTCAGCCAGCTCGGCGTCGGGCACGGCCTTGAGGTGTTGGGCATTCACCCACTTGAGTTTGGCTTCGTCGAACTGCGCGGCGCTGCGGCCAAGATGATCGAGGTTGAACCACTGCAAGAACTGCTCGCGGCTGAAGATTTCGTCGTCGCCGTGGCTCCAGCCCAAACGCGCCAGGTAGTTGACCATGGCGTCGGGCAAGTAGCCTTCTTCGCGGTACTGCGTGACGGCTTTGGCGCCGTTGCGCTTGGACATTTTCACAACGTGCTTCTCGCCCTGCTCGTCCAACGCTTCTGCCATCACGGTGGGCAGGTGGGCGTAGACCGGTGGCTCTTTGCCCAAGGCCTTGAAGATGTTGATTTGCCGCGGTGTGTTGTTGACGTGATCGTCGCCCCGAATGACGTGGGTGATGTCCATGTCGATGTCGTCGACCACCACACAGAAGTTGTAGGTGGGCGTGCCATCGGGGCGGGCAATCACCAAATCGTCCAGTTCGTCGTTGCTGATCTCGATGCGACCTTTCACCTTGTCGTCCCATGCCACCACACCACCTTGCGGGTTTTTGAAGCGCAGCACGGGCTGAACACCCTCGGGAATCGCGGGCAGGGTCTTGCCCGGCTCGGGACGCCAGGTGCCGTTGTAACGCGGCTTTTCTTTGTTGGCCATTTGGCGCTCGCGCAGCGCGTCGAGCTCTTCCATGCTCGTGTAGCAGGGGTAGACCAAACCTTGGGCTTGCATCTCGGCGAGCACGGCTTTGTAGCGGTCCATGCGCTGCATCTGAAAAAACGGACCTTCGTCGTGGTGCAGGCCCAGCCAGTCCATGCCTTCGATGATCACGTCCACCGCGGCTTGCGAAGAACGCTCAAGGTCGGTGTCTTCGATGCGCAGGATAAAAACGCCGCCGGTGCTGCGGGCAAAAGCCCATGGGTAGAGCGCCGAGCGGATGTTGCCCAGGTGAATGAAGCCGGTGGGCGAAGGGGCGAAGCGGGTGCGGGTGGGTCGTGTCATGCGTGAGGGACGGTGGACAGGCCACGGTCAAGGTCGGTTTGAATGTCGGGCACGTGCTCCAAGCCCACCGCCACGCGGATGAGGCCTTGCACGACGCCCGCGGCCTGGCGCTGGACTTCGCTCAAACGGCCGTGTGAGGTGCTCGCGGGGTGGGCCACCAAGGTTTTGGTGTCGCCCAAGTTGGTGGACAGCGAGAGCATGCGCATCTGGTCGAGCACATGGAAGGCGCGGCGACGCGCTTGCACCGGGTCTTGGGCTTTGACTTCAAAGGACAAGACCGCGCCACCCAAACCCGATTGCTGGGCCATGGCCAGCGCGTGCTGGGGGTGGTTGCTCAAGCTGGGGTAATGCACACGCGCCACGGCGGGGTGGTCTTGCAGCCACTTCGCCACGGTCAAGGCGCGGGCCGATTGGGCTTGCATGCGAATGTCGAGTGTTTCCAAGCCTTTGAGGATCACCCAAGCGTTGAAGGGCGACAAGCTCATGCCGCCGCTCTTGAGGATGGGCAAAAACTTCTCGGTGATGAGGGCCTGGCTGGCGCACAAAGCACCGGCCATGACGCGACCTTGGCCGTCGAGGTATTTGGTGCCCGAGTGCATGACGATGTCGGCCCCCAAAGCGATGGGCAGCTGCAGGGCCGGTGTGGCGAAGCAATTGTCCACGCACAGCCAAGCGCCCGCGTTGTGGGCCATGTCGGCCAAGGCGCGGATGTCGCAGACCTCGGTCAGGGGGTTGGTTGGTGTTTCGGCGAACAGCAGCTTGGTGTTGGGGCGGATGGCGGCTTGCCAAGCGGCAACATCGGTTTGCGACACGAAGCTGGACTCCACGCCGAACTTGGCGAGGTCGGAGCCGATGAGCTTGATGGTCGAGCCGAACATGGACTGCGAGCACAGGACGTGGTCACCGGCTTTGAGCAAGCCCAGGCACATCATCAAAATCGAGGACATGCCCGAGGCGGTGCCGATGCAGGCCTCGGCGCCTTCGAGCGCGGCCAAGCGCTGCTCAAAGCTGGAGACCGTGGGGTTGCCGTAGCGGCCGTAGGTGAAGCCCTCTTCCTCCCCCGCGAAGCGGCGCGCCGCGGCCTCGGCCGAGGGCTGCACATAGCCGCTGGTCAGGTACAGGGCTTCGGAGTTTTCGCCGTAAGGGCTGCGCGGCACGGCTTGTCGAACGGCCAAGGTGTCGCGGTGCCAAGTGGGATCGTCGTGGTTCATGCGCTGTGACCTCTTGAATTTATTGGGCGTTGGGCAGGGCCAGGCGCGAGTTGTCTTCGGCGCCCTCTTCTGATTGATCTCGGCCTTGGTTCATGCGGATGATGTCGGCGGCGGTGATGTCGCCGGTGACGTAGACGCCGTCGAAGGGCGACGCATCAAAACCCTTGATCAGTGGGTTGAGCGAGCCCACGGCTTGTTTCATGCCGTCGACGTCTTGGTAAATCAGGGCGTCGCAGCCGATGATCTCGCGCACCTGCTCAGCCGTGCGGTTGTGCGCCACCAATTCTTCGGGCGTGGGCATGTCGATGCCGTAGACGTTGGGGAAACGCACGGGTGGCGCGGCACTGGCGAGGTAGACTTTGTTGGCCCCAGCGTCGCGCGCCATTTGCACGATTTCTTTCGAGGTGGTGCCGCGCACGATGGAGTCGTCCACCAAGAGCACGTTGCGGCCCTTGAACTCGCTGTTGATGCAGTTGAGTTTTTGGCGCACGGATTTTTTGCGCACGCTTTGGCCGGGCATGATGAAGGTGCGGCCGACATAGCGGTTTTTCACAAAACCTTCGCGATAAGGCAAGCCCAACAGTTGCGCGAGCTGCATGGCGCTGGGGCGCGACGATTCGGGGATCGGGATGACCACGTCAATCAGGTTGGGCGGCACCATGGAGATCACACGCTTGGCCAAGGTCTCCCCCATGTTCAATCGGGCTTGGTAGACCGAGATGCCGTCGAGCACCGAGTCAGGGCGGGCCAAGTAGACGTATTCAAAAATGCAGGGGTTGTGGCTGACGTGGTCGGCGCAGGCTTGGGCGTGCACTTGGCCTTTGAGGTCCACGAAGACCGCTTCACCGGGCTGAATGTCGCGCTCGAGCGTGTAGCCGTTGCCCTCCAAGGCCACCGATTCGCTGGCCAACATGACGCTGCCTTTGAGTGAGCCCATGCACAAAGGGCGGATGCCGTACGGGTCGCGAAACGCCAGCAAACCGTGGCCCGCGATCAGGCAGATCACCGCGTACGAGCCGCGCACGCGCTGGTGCGCGCCGCGCACCGCAGCGAACACATCGGCCGGCTTGAGGTGGATGCCGCGGGTGACTTTTTCCAGCTCGTGCGCCAGCACGTTGAGCAAGACCTCGGAGTCGCTGTCGGTGTTGATGTGGCGGTGATCGGTCTCGAAGATTTCTTGCTTGAGTGCCTGCGCGTTGGTCAGGTTGCCGTTGTGCACCAAAACCAAACCGTAGGGCGCGTTGACGTAGAAGGGCTGGGCCTCTTCTTCGCTGAAGGCGTTGCCGGCCGTGGGGTAGCGCACTTGGCCCAAACCAAAGTTGCCGGGCAAGGCGCGCATGTTGCGGGTGCGAAACACATCGCGCACCATGCCCTTGGCTTTGTGCATGAAAAACTTGTTGCCCTGCTCGGTGACGATGCCCGCCGCATCTTGGCCGCGGTGTTGCAAGAGCAACAAAGCGTCGTAGATCAGCTGGTTCACAGGTGCGCTGTTGACAACGCCGACGATTCCACACATGTTTGAATATCCTCAAAAATTCAGGGGATGTAATCGGCCAAGGCGCCGGGCAACAGAGGTTTGATCTGGGTTAGCGCCTCCGTCAGCGCCACGGCGGTCTCAGACTGGGTCCACACAGGATGCCCATGCACGCCCAAGGCCACGACCACCAGCGTCAGGCCCAACAGCAGCACGCCGCCGCGGGCCAGACCAAAGCCGGCGCCCAAGATGCGGTCGATCGGACGCAGTCCCACGGCCTGCAAAAAACGCTCCAGGGTCCACGCCAGCAAAGCACCGGCGACGGCCACACCGATAAAGATCAAAGCAAAGCCCGCGGCCAATCGCACCACGGGCACCGAAACACCCGCGGGCAACCAAGCGGCCACGGTCTCGGCGTGTACTTGGGCCCAGACAAAGGCCAAGACCCAGGCGGCCAAGGAGATGACTTCGCGAACCAAACCGCGCAAAGCCCCCAGCACCACCGAAAACGCCAACACGGCCCAGAGTGTCCAGTCGAGCCAAACGATGTCCATGGGGGCGTCCGGCTCAGAGCGTCAAGATGCTGGGCGTGAGTCCCAGTGACTTGATTTTTTGAGCGGCCCGATCGGCCTCGGCCCGGCTGTTGAAAGGACCTAGGCGCACGCGGGTGCGGTTACCGTCCGAGGTTTTGGCCACCTGGGTATAGGTTTTGAGGCCGGCGCGTTCGATCTTTTGGCGCACGCTGCGCACACTGGCCTCATCGGAATACGCGCCCACTTGAACCACAAAGCGCTCGCCTGCGACATCGGGCTTGCTGGGCGCTTTGGCAGTGGCGGCCGGCGCAGCCGCTTTGACCGGGGGTTTTTCTGCGGGTTTTTCTGCGGGTTTTTCGACAGGCTTGGCCACGGGCTGGACAGGCGCCACGACGGCCGGTGCCGGTGTAGGAGCGGGGGGCGCGGCTTGGACTGGCGGTGCCGCTGGCGCAGCGGCCACGGGCGTCAAGGGCGCAACCGCAGGCTGGGCGGGGATGTGAATGGGCAGGTCCACCGGGATGCGGCGCGGCTGGGTGTCAAACACCATGGGAAAACCGACCACCGCTACCACCACCAACAAGGAGGCGCCGATCAAACGGTGGCGCGAATGGCGGCGAACGTCATCGAGGTTGGGAGCAGGCGTGCCGCTTTTGGGGGATGCTTTTTTAAACATGGTGAGGTTTCAGAGGGGGTCAAGACGCCACATGTTTGGCTGACAAACGGGGGACGCCGTCTTGCAGCACACCGCCCACGGTAAAGAAGGAGCCGAAGACCACGATTCTATCAGCGGGGTCGGCCTCGGCCACGGCGGCGCGCAAGGCTAGCACGGGGTCGGCGTAGGTGCCTGCGACCACACCCGGCGCGGGTATTTGGGTGGCCAAATCGCGGGCTTTGGCCGCGCGTTCGGTGGGCAGGTCGCACAGGTGCCAGCGTTGGATGATCGGGGCGATGCGCTCTAGCATGGTCTGCAGGTCTTTGTCGGCCATGGCCCCAAAGACGGCGTGGGTGGTCGGGTGGTAGCCCATGGCATCGAGGTTTTCGGTGAGCGCGGCCACCGAATGCGGGTTGTGCGCCACGTCGAGCACCAAGGTCGGCGTGCCCGGCACGATCTGGAAACGCCCGGGCAATTCGACCAAAGCCAGACCGTTGCGCACGGCCTGGGCCGTGACGGGCAGGCGCGAACGCAAGGCCTCGACCGCGCCCAAGACACCGGCGGCGTTGACCAACTGATTGGCGCCGCGCAAGGCCGGGTAGGCCAAACCGCTGTAGCGGCGGCCGCCGCGGTTGGGGTGGGTGGCCCAGCCCCATTGTTGTTGGTCGCCCGCGAAGTGAAAGTCCAGGCCGATGCGCCAGAGGTCGGCGTCGATCTCGCGCGCACGGTCGATCACGCTTTGCGGCGGCATGGGGTCGCTGACGATGACCGGGCGACCGGTGCGCATGATGCCGGCCTTCTCTCGGCCAATGCTTTCGCGGTCGGGGCCCAGCAAAGCCATGTGGTCCAGGGCGATGCAGGTGATGACGGACACGTCGGGATCGATCACGTTGACCGCGTCCAAACGACCGCCCAGACCAATTTCCAAAATCACGACGTCCAAGGACCGGCGCGCGAGCGTGCGCAAAATGGCCAAGGTGGTGAATTCAAAGTAGGTCAAGCTGATTTCACCTTGGCCATCGGGCGCGGTTTTGCCCAAGCGGGCCTCCTCGACCTCGGCAAAACCGGGCAGCAAATCGGCGGCATTGACCGACTCGCCTTCCACGCGACAGCGCTCTTCAAAGTGCACCAAGTGTGGTGAGGTGTAAACACCGGTGCGAAAACCGCTTTGGCTGTAAATGGCATCGAGCATGGCGCAGGTCGAACCCTTGCCGTTGGTGCCGGCCACCGTGATGACGGGGCAAGGCATGGACAAGGCCATGCGCTGGGCCACCCGGGCCACGCGCTCCAAACCCATGTCGATGGTCTGGGGGTGGATGCGTTCGCAATGTATCAGCCATTCGCTCAGGTTGGTGGGGTATGGGGGCAGTTCGATGGGTTGCATGGGCTGTATTGTCACCCGGGCGCAGCGTTTCTGGCTTGAAGGACAATCCACACATGATCATTCTTCACGGCATTTCCAACTGCGACACCGTCAAAAAAGCCCGCGCCTGGCTCACCGAGCGCGGGGTGGATTACGTATTTCACGATTTCAAGCGCCAAGGCGTGCCCGAGCAGGCCCTGGACCATTGGCTCGGCGAGCTCGATTGGAGCGTGCTGGTCAACCGCAAAGGCACCACGTGGCGCCAGCTGGACGAAGCCACCCGCGCCGCCGTGGTGGACGCGCCCAGCGCCCGCGCCCTCATGCTGACCCAAGCCAGCGTCATCAAGCGCCCCGTGGTGCAGTGGACCCAAGGGGTGAGCGTGGGCTTTGACGCCGAGGACTGGAGCCGCCGCCTGCCCGCCTAAAATCCGGGATTCTTTGTTTGCAACCGACGCACCCACCATGACCACCACCCACTTCAACGGCGTGACCGTTAACACCCAAGCCAGCGTTTACTTTGACGGCAAATGCGTCAGCCACAGCTTCACCTTGGCCGACGGCACGAAAAAATCCATCGGCGTGGTGCTGCCCGCCACCCTGACCTTCAACACCGGCGCGCCCGAGATCATGGAATGCGTGGCCGGTTCGTGCGAGTACAAATTCACTGGCACCGACGCCTGGCTCAAGTCCACCCCCGGCCACCAGTTCAACGTGCCCGGCAACGCCAGCTTCGAGATCCGCGTGACCGAGCCTTACCACTACATCTGCCACTACGGTTGAACCCCATGAGCACCATCTTGCAACACCTGCCCAAAGGGCAAAAAGTCGGCATCGCTTTCTCTGGCGGCCTGGACACCTCCGCCGCGCTGCTGTGGATGAAGCAAAAAGGCGCGGTGCCTTACGCCTACACCGCCAACCTGGGCCAGCCCGACGAGGCCGACTACAACGAGATTCCCCGCAAGGCCATGGCGTACGGCGCCGAAAAAGCGCGCCTGATCGACTGCCGCTTGCAGCTCGCCCACGAGGGCTTGGCCGCCATCCAAAGCGGCGCGTTCCACATCAGCACCGGTGGCATCACCTACTTCAACACCACACCCCTGGGCCGCGCCGTGACCGGCACCATGCTGGTGGCCGCGATGAAGGAAGACGACGTCAACATCTGGGGCGACGGCTCGACCTTCAAGGGCAACGACATCGAGCGCTTCTACCGCTACGGTTTGCTGACCAACCCCAGCCTGAAGATTTACAAGCCTTGGCTCGACCAGCTGTTCATCGATGAGCTGGGTGGCCGCGCTGAAATGTCCGCCTTCATGACGGCCAACGGCTTTGGCTACAAGATGAGCGCCGAGAAGGCTTACAGCACCGACAGCAACATGCTGGGCGCCACCCATGAGGCCAAAGACCTGGAGCACCTGAACAGTGGCATCCGCATCGTCAACCCCATCATGGGCGTGGCGTTCTGGAAGCCCGATGTGGACGTGAAGGCCGAAGAAGTGAGCGTGCGCTTCGAAGAAGGCGTGCCCGTGGCTTTGAACGGTGTGGAATACGCCGACCCCGTGGCCCTGTTCCTCAAGGCCAACGAGATCGGTGGCCGCCACGGTTTGGGCATGAGCGACCAGATCGAGAACCGCATCATCGAAGCCAAGAGCCGCGGCATCTACGAAGCCCCCGGCATGGCGCTGCTGCACATCGCATACGAGCGTTTGGTCACCGGCATCCACAACGAAGACACGATCGAGCAGTACCGCATCAACGGCCTGCGCCTGGGCCGTTTGTTGTACCAAGGCCGCTGGTTCGACCCACAGGCCATCATGCTGCGCGAAACCGCCCAACGCTGGGTAGCCCGCGCCGTGACGGGCACGGTGACGCTGGAGCTGCGCCGCGGCAACGACTACAGCTTGCTCAACACCGAAAGTCCCAACCTCACATATGCGCCGGAGCGCCTGTCGATGGAAAAGGTGGAAGACGCGCCGTTCAGCCCGTTGGACCGCATCGGCCAGCTGACCATGCGCAACCTGGACATCACCGACACGCGCGCCAAGCTGGGCATTTACGCGCAGACCGGTTTGTTGTCGTCGAGCGAAGGTCCGCACATCTTCAAGCTCGAGGGCGGCTCGAAGTAACGCTCGCGTCTGCTGTCATCGCTGGCGCGGCGAAGCGATCCACAAGCGAAGCGGTCTCCGAGCCGCATCCCCGCACTGTGGCCGCCGCTCCGCTCATGTCCCCCGCCGGCCTTTGGCCGGCTCCTCCTTGACTTCGCTGCGCGGCGGCCCCAGCGCGGGGCTGCTAGCGCTTGGGCATTGGATCGTTTGGGCGCACCAGCTTGCTGGCTCAGCGCTCGGGTGTTCGCTGCAGAGCGAAGTCAAGGAGGAGGCGCCCGCAGGGCGCAGGGGGACATGAGCGGCGCAGCGAGCACCCGGGCGCTGGAAATCGCACAGTGCGGGGAAGCGGCTCGGAGACAGCTTCGCAGCGATCGCGATGACAATCAGGACGCTTAAAGCACGACCGGCTCCGGCTCGAGGCGGATGCCGAAGCGTTCGTACACGCTGGTTTGGATGGCTTTGGCCAAGGTCATCACTTCACCGCCCGTGCACGGGTTCTCGGCGCCACCCACGTTCACCAACACCAAGGCCTGTTTTTCGTACACGCCCGCGTTGCCGACGGTCTTGCCCTTCCAGCCGCAGGCGTCGATCAGCCAGCCCGCGGCCAGTTTGATGCGACCGTCGGCCAAGACGTAGTGCACCACCTTGGGCTCGCGCGCGATGATGTCTTCGCACTGCTCGGGGCTCACCGTTGGGTTTTTGAAGAAGCTGCCCGCGTTGCCGATCACCGCCGGGTCGGGCAGTTTGGCGCGGCGGATCTCGCACACCCAGTGGAAAATTTGGCAGGCATCGGGCGCGCTGATGCCGGTCTCTTCGATTTTGCGTTGCAAGTCGAGGTAGCCCAACTCGGGCACCCAGCGCTTGGGCAGCCAAAAGCGCACCTGCGTGATGAGGGCGCGCCCCGCCAAACCCAAGCCGTTGGGGCCGGACGAGCGGTGTTTGAAGACCGAGTCGCGGTAAGAAAACCCGCACTGCGCGGCGTTGAGTGTGAAGCTTTGGCCGGTGTGCAGGTCGATGGCGTCCAGGCTGTGGAATCGGTCTTGCAGCTCCACCCCGTAGGCGCCGATGTTTTGCACCGGTGAAGCGCCGACCGTGCCGGGAATCAAGGCCATGTTTTCCAAGCCGGGCCAGCCTTGGTCCAGCGTCCATGCCACGAAGGCGTGCCAGTCTTCGCCCGCGGCGGCTTGCACCAGCCAGCCCGCGTCGGTTTCTTCGACCAATTCGCGGCCCATGAGGTCGACCTTGAGCACCCAAGGCTTGAGGTCGCCGGTGATGACGATGTTGCTGCCGCCGCCCAGCACGATGGGCTCGTCCTCACCGCGCTCGGGGCTGGCGATCCACTGCGCCACGTCGCTGGCGCTGCGCACGCGCAGCAAGCGGTGGGCACGGGCTTGGATACCAAAGGTGTTGAGGCGCTGCAGGGGCGCAAAATTCTCGACTAACATCCCCCCATTGTCTCATTCACCGTGAAGGAATTTGCCCCATGCCCTCTTTTGACACCGTTCTGGAAGCCGACTTTGTCGAAGTGAAAAACGCCGTCGACCAAGTCGCCCGCGAAATCGGCACCCGCTTTGACTTCAAAGGCACGAGCGCGGCCATTGAGCTCAAAGACAAAGAGATCACGATGCACGGCGACGCGGACTTTCAGCTCACCCAAATCGAAGACGTGCTGCGCAACAAGCTGGCCAAGCGCAACGTGGACGTGCGCTTCTTGGACATCGGCAAGGTCGAGAAAATGGGTGGCGACAAGGTCAAACAGGTCATCAAGGTGCGCAATGGCGTGAGCACCGAGGACGGCAAAAAAATCCAACAAGCCATCAAAGCCAGCAAGCTCAAGGTGCAAGGTGCGATTCAGGGCGACGCGGTGCGCGTGAGCGGCGCCAAGCGCGACGATTTGCAAGCCGCCATGCAGGTCATCAAGACCGAGATGAAGGACCTGCCCCTGTCCTTCAACAACTTCCGCGACTGAGCGCGCCGGGCACGATCAGCGCCCCACCGCCGCGGTGACGACGATTTCGATCTTCCACTCGGGCCGGGCTAAAGCGGCTTGAACGGTGGCGCGCGGCGGCGCGGTGCCGGGCACGACCCACGCGTCCCACACGCTGTTCATGGCCGCGATGTCTTGGATGTCGGCCAAATAAATTTGCGTGCGCAAGATGCGCGATTTGTCGCTGCCGGCCTCCATGAGGCGCTGCTGCACTTGGGCCAACACGTCTTCGGTTTGGCCTTCGATGGTGGTGTCGCCGCGCTCGGGCACCATGCCCGCCAGATACACCACCCCGTTGAACACGGCGGCCTCGCTGTAGCGTGCGGCCATGCCGATGCGTTGGATGTCGGTGTTCATGGCTTTTTGGCTCCCAAACGGCTTTCCGTGCCGGCGACGATGCGCCCGATGTTGTCGGCGTGACGCCAAATCAGCAAGATACCCATGACGGCCACGGCCAAGACCTGCGCGCCTGGGGCATTCCACGCCACACCATCACCAAACAGGTAATAGACCGGCGCGAACAGCGCAGCCACGATGGAAGCCAGTGACACCATGCGGCTGAAATAGACCACGATCAGCCACGAAACCAAGACCGAGAAGGCCAAGATCGGCTCGAGCGCGATCAACACACCCGCGGCCGTGGCCACGCCTTTGCCACCTTTGAAACGGAAAAACACGGGGAACAAATGGCCCACAAACGCAGCCAAAAACACCCACGCCAAGGTGCCCTCACCCAAGCCCCAGTCCGCGCCGTGGACCTTCACCAGGTACACCGGCAGCCAGCCTTTGAGGGCGTCGAGCAGCAGGGTCAGCACCGCCGCGGCCTTGTTGCCCGAGCGCAGCACGTTGGTGGCGCCGGGGTTTTTGCTGCCGTAGGTGCGCGGGTCGTTCAGGCCCATGAGGCGGCTGATCACCACCGCAAACGACAGGGAGCCGATCAGGTAGGCCGCCAGCGTCACCAAAAAGGGCAAACTGTTTTGCATCGTGTAGTTCTATTCGTTGATCTCGCACCCCAAGGTTGGGGCGTTTGCGCGCTCTATTCTGCCAGCGCGCACTGGACGGGCCGAGCGCCCAGCGGACCGAGCAACACCGCCGGGTCGATGCCGACCAAAAACCCGCGACGACCGCCGTTGATGCAGATGCGCGGCAAGTCCAAGATGCTGGACTCGACCCAAATCGGCATCTCGCGTTTGAGACCAAAGGGCGAGGTGCCCCCGACCCAATAGCCGCTGTGCCGCTGCGCCACTTCGGGCGCGCAGGGCTGCACCGATTTGACGCCCACTTGGCGCGCCAGGCTTTTGGTCGAGACGGTGCGGTTGCCGTGCATGAGCACCACCAAGGGCTGGGCCGACTCGTCTTGCATGACCAGGGTCTTGACGACCGTGAACGGGTCCAAGTCCAAGACTTGGGCGCTGTGCTGCGCCCCACCGTGCTCCAGGTATTCGTAGGGGTGCTCGGTGTAGGCCACGCCGTGCGCCTTGAGCCAAGCGGTGGCGGGGGTTTCGCTGCTGTGTTTGCCCTTGGCCATCACTGAGCGGGATCGCGGTGGGTCCACCGGATGGCGTCGATCGCCTCGAGCAACTCGGGGCTGAGCGTGACGTCCCAAGCGTCGATGCACTCGTCCAATTGGGCCACCGAGGTCATGCCGATGATGGTGCTGGCCACGCGCCAATTGCGGTAACAAAAGGCCAAGGCCATGGCGGTGGGCGTGAGGCCGTGTTCGCGCGCCAGTGCGTTGTACAGCGCGGCGGCTTGCAAGGACATCGGGCGGCCCCAACGCTGTAGCCGAAAGCGTTCGTACAAAGCCATGCGGCTGTTGGCCACCGCCGAACCGGTCAGGCCTGGCCCGTCGTACTTACCGGTGAGCAAACCGAAAGCCAAGGGCGAATACGCCAGCAAGGACACGCCCAAGCGGTGACCGGTTTCGTCCAAACCGTTTTCATGGCTGCGGTTGAGCAGGTTGTAGGCGTTTTGCACCGAGACCACGGTGGGCAATCCGTGCTGCTCGGCCAAGCGCACGAACTCGTGCACGCCGTACGCCGTCTCGTTGGACAAACCCACCGCGCGCACCTTGCCCGATAGCACCAAACTGGACAAGGCCTCAAGTTGTTCGGTGATCGGCGCGCAGGGGGCATCCAGCGATGGGTCAAAGCGGTTGTTGCCGAACACCGGCAAGTTGCGCGCAGGCCAGTGCAGTTGGTAGAGGTCGATCACGTCGGTTTTCAAACGGCGCAAGCTGGCCTCGCAGGCCGAGACGATCTCGGCACGGCTCAGGCCCGAGTGGTCGCCGCGGATCCAAGGCATGCCGCGCGAAGGGCCGGCCACCTTGGTGGCCAAGACCATACGCTGACGCGCGCCGGGGCGGCTGGCGAACCATTCCCCGATGATGGTTTCGGTGGCCCCAAACGTGTCGGCGCGGGCCGGCACGGCGTACATCTCGGCGGTGTCCAGAAAGTCCACGCCCCGCTCCAGGGCCCGATCCAAGATGCGGTGGGCCAGCGCGCTGTCGACCTGCTCGCCAAAGGTCATGGTGCCCAAACAGATGGGGGCAACGCGCAAATCGCTGCGGCCCAAGGCCACGGGAATAAAAGGATGGGTCATGGTGTGGCTCCGTGAAGGGTTCAAGGGCGTGCACGGCGTTCGGCAAAACGCGCCTCTTCTTGCAAACGCAAGACGCGGCGCTGCACTTTGCCGGTGGTGGTCATGGGCAAGGCGTCGATGAATTCGATGGCCTTGGGGTATTCGTAGGGCGCGAGCTGGCCTTTGACATGGGCCTGCAGCTCGCGCACCAGCGCGGCCTCGGCCCGGGCGTCGCCACGCACCGGCGCGGTTTGTGCGCTGAGGTATTCCTGTGCCAAGACGATGTAGGCCTTGACCACGGCGCCCCGCTCTTCGTCGGGTTGCGGCACCACGGCGGCGTTGGCCACGGCGGGATGTTTGACCAAACAGTTCTCGATTTCGCTCGGGCCGATGCGATAACCCGCGGCCTTGAACATGTCGTCGCTGCGGCCTTGGTACCACAGGTACCCGTCGGCATCGGCCACGGCCATGTCACCGGTGCGGCACCAGCTGCTCTGAGGGTCACCCGTGAATTTCTTTTGGGTGGCGGCTTCGTTGCGCCAGTAACCCAAAAAGAAAATCGGGTCGGGGTCGCCGTGGATGTCCAAGCGGTGCACGGCCACGTCGCCCGCCACGCCCACCGGACACTCGTGACCGTGGTCGTCGATCACGGCCACGCGGTGCCCGGGGTAGCCCTTGCCCATGGAGCCGGGTTTAGCGGGGTACATGAGGCTGCTGTTGCCCACCACGTAGTTGATTTCGGTTTGGCCGAACATCTCGTTGATGGTCACACCCAGCTGCTGCTGACCGTAGGCAAACACCGCATCGCCCACGGCCTCGCCCGCGCTCATGATGGCTTGCAAGTCCAAGCGAAACTGCTGCCTAGGCTCGGGGAAGGCCTTCATCATGGCCTTGAGTGCGGTGGGGAACAAAAAAGTGTGGGTGACGCGGTGGCGCTGCATCAGCTCAAAGGCCACGGCGGGGCTGAAGCGCCCGCTGTGCGCCACGATGGGCCGACCAAAGTAGAGCGTGGGCAGCAGCGCGTCCATCAAGCCCCCGGTCCAAGCCCAATCGGCGGGCGACCAAAACACGGCTTTGCTGGGCCGGCTGGCGTCTTGGGGATCAAAGCCGAACCAGTTTTGGCTGCACACAAAACCGCTCAAATTGCCGATGAGCGCGCGGTGGGGGATGAGCGCACCTTTGGGGTTGCCGGTGGTGCCGCTGGTGTAAATCAACACCGCGGGGTCGTCGGCCGCGGTGTCCACCAGCTCAAACTCGGCCGCACTGGCCTGCAGCGCTTGGGCCCAATCCAGGGTGCCGGCCACGGGCGCTTTCACCGCCAAGACCTCGCGCAATGCAGGGCATTGACCGCGCACCTCACACAAGGCCGCCACCGTGCTGGTGTCGCCAATGGCCACCACGGCTTGGCTGTCTTGCAAACGAAAGGCCAGCGCCTCGGGGCCGAAGAGCTGCGACAGCGGCATGCCCACCGCGCCCATTTGCAGGACCGCCATGTAGGCCACGGCGGTCTCGAAGCGCTGGGGCATGACGATGGCCACGCGGTCACCTCGCTGCACGCCCAGCCGCTGCAAGGCGTGCGACAAGCGGTTGGCCTGGGCCTGCAATTGTGCGTAGGTGTGCGATTGGTCCGGGCGGTCGGGCGCGGTGGCCACCACGGCCACGCCATGGCAGCGCTCAGGGTTGGCGGCCCAGCGACGCGAGCACGCGTCGGCCATGTTGAAGCGGTCGGGCACCGACCAGCCAAAGCCGCGGTGCAAAGTGTCGTATCCCATCTCTTATCTCCTAGAGTGCCACTGTAGCAAGCCCCACGCGGCCAGCTGCGGGAACGTGAGAAAATCCCATCTTTGCATTTGACAACAGAAGGTTCCCCATGGAAGCAGAACGCAGCAACGCCATCCAAGCCCAACTCCAAGACCTCAGCGCTCGCGTGGTCGAGTTACGGAGGTATCTTTGACTACGATCGCAAAGCATCGAAGTTAAAAGAGGTCGAATCTGCGCTGGAAGACCCCACGGTCTGGAACAACCCCAAGCGCGCCCAAGAACTGGGCAAAGAAAAGAAATCGCTGGAAGACGTGGTCGTCGTCTTGGACCGCCTGACGGGCGAGTTGGCCGATAACAGCGAGCTGTTCGAGATGTCCTTCGCCGATGGCGATGAGGATGGCCTGATCACCATCGAGGGCGAGGCGGGCAAGGTGGCCGCTGAGGTTGAGAAGCTCGAGTTCCGCCGCATGTTCAACAACCCGGCCGATCCGCTGAACTGTTTTGTCGATATCCAAGCCGGCGCCGGCGGCACCGAGGCTTGCGACTGGGCCAGCATGCTGCTGCGCCAGTACCTGAAGTACGCTGAACGCAAGGGCTTCAAAACCACAGTGGAAGAAGAAACCGCGGGCGACACCGCCGGCATCAAGAGCGCCACCATCAAGATCGAAGGCGAATACGCCTATGGCCTCTTGCGCACCGAGACCGGTGTGCACCGCTTGGTGCGCAAAAGCCCGTTCGACTCCTCGGGCGGTCGCCACACTTCGTTTGCCTCGCTGTTCGTCTACCCCGAGATCGACGACTCGATCGAGATCGACATCAACCCGGCCGATGTGCGCACCGACACCTACCGCGCCAGCGGTGCGGGCGGTCAGCACATCAACAAAACCGATTCGGCCGTGCGCTTGACGCACATGCCCACCGGCATCGTGGTGCAGTGCCAAGACGGGCGCAGCCAGCACGGCAACCGCGACATCGCGTGGCAACGTTTGCGCTCGAAGCTATACGACTTTGAAATGCGCAAGCGCCAAGAAGAGCAGCAAAAGCTCGAAGACACCAAGACCGATGTGGGCTGGGGCCACCAGATCCGCAGCTACGTGCTGGACAACAGCCGCATCAAAGATTTGCGCACGAACGTGGAAATCTCGGCCACACAAAAGGTGCTCGACGGTGACCTCGACCCGTTCATCGAAGCTTCGCTGAAACAAGGCGTTTGATTAAGGACATTGAGATGCGTGAAGGACAAGCCACTTTGGTGCTGCGAGAGCAGTACGCCCCGTCGGCGTACCTCATCGACACCGTCGACCTGACGTTCGACTTGGACCCGGCCAAGACGCGGGTGCTCAACAAGATGCGCCTGCGCCGCAACCCCGACGCGCACGCGCAAGCGCTGCGGTTGGACGGCGAAGATCTCACCGTGGTGCGGGTGCTGGTCAACGGCGCGGGCTGCTCGTTCAAGATGGACGGCGGGCAACTGGTGCTGGACAACCTGCCCGAAGACTTGACTGGTTTTGACTTGGAGATCTTCACCACCTGCGTGCCCGAAAAGAACACCCAGCTCATGGGCTTGTACGTCAGCCAAGGCACGTTTTTCACGCAGTGCGAGGCCGAGGGCTTTCGCCGCATCACCTACTTCTTGGACCGCCCGGACGTGATGGCCAGCTACCAGGTCACGCTGCGCGCCGACAAAGCCCAATACCCCGTGCTGTTGTCCAACGGCAACTTGGTCGAACACGGCGACTTGGCCGATGGCCGCCACTTCGCGCGTTGGGTCGATCCGCACAAAAAACCCTGCTATTTGTTCGCTTTGGTGGCCGGCCAATTGGTGGCGCGTGAGCAGCGCATCACCAGCCGCAGCGGCGGCGATCACCTCTTGCAGGTGTTCGTGCGCCCCGGCGATTTGGACAAAACCGAACACGCCATGCACTCGCTCATGGCCAGCGTGGCCTGGGACGAAACCCGCTTTGGCCTGCCGCTGGACCTCGAGCGCTTCATGATCGTGGCCACCAGCGACTTCAACATGGGCGCCATGGAAAACAAGGGCCTGAACATTTTCAACACCAAGTACGTTTTGGCCAACGCGGCCACGGCCACCGACACCGACTTCGCCAACATCGAGTCGGTCGTGGGCCACGAATACTTCCACAACTGGACCGGCAACCGCATCACCTGCCGCGACTGGTTCCAGCTCTCGCTCAAAGAAGGCCTCACGGTCTTCCGCGACCAAGAGTTCAGCATGGACATGTGCACCAGCCCCTCGGCCAAGGCGGTCAAGCGCATCGAAGACGTGCGCTTGCTGCGCACCGCGCAATTCCCCGAAGACGCGGGCCCCATGGCCCACCCGGTGCGCCCCGACAGCTACGCCGAGATCAACAACTTCTACACCGTCACCATTTACGAAAAAGGTGCCGAGGTGGTGCGCATGATGCAAACCTTGGTGGCCAGCGAGGGTGACGCCGAAGGCCGCGCCGGTTTTGCCCAGGGCATGAAGCGCTACTTCGAGCGCCACGACGGCCAAGCCGTGACCTGCGACGACTTCGCGCAAGCCATCGCCGACGCCAACCCCCAGAGCGAACTCGCCCGTTTGCTCGAGCCCTTCAAGCGTTGGTACAGCCAAGCTGGCACACCGCGCGTGAGCGCGACCGGCCAATACGACGCTGCACAACGCCGCTACACCCTGACCTTGAGCCAAACCTGCGCGCCCACACCCGACCAAGCCGACAAAGCGCCGATGGTGATCCCGGTCACCGTGGGCTTGCTCAGCCCCGAGGGCCAAGCCTGGCCGGTGCAACGCGCGGGCCACAGCGCCCAAGCACAGACCACCCTGGTGCTGACCCAAGCCAGCGAAAGCTTTGTGTTCGAGAACCTGGACGCCGCGCCCGTGGTCTCGCTCTTGCGCGGCTTCTCCGCGCCGGTGCTGCTGCAATCCGAGCACAGCGACGCCGAACGCCTGACCCTGTTGGCGCACGACAGCGACGCCTTCAACCGTTGGGAAGCCGGCCAGCAACTCATGCTGGGCCAAGCCCTGCGCGCGGTGCGCAGCGACGCGCCCATCTCGGCCACGCCCGTTGACACGGCCACGGTGAACGCCTTGCGCGCCGTTTTGCGCCACCCCGAGCTCGACGCCGCCTTCAAAGAGCTCACGCTCACCCTGCCTTCTGAGACCTACATCGCCGAGCAATTGGACGTGGTCGACCCCCAGCGCGTGCACGCCGTGCGCGAAGCCATGCGCTTGCAATTGGCCACCGCCTTGCACGACGACTGGGCTTGGGCCTTGGAGGCTCACACCGACCACGGCAGCTACCGCCCCGACGCCACCAGCGCCGGTCGCCGTGCGCTGTGCGGCATGGCCTTGGCCCAGCTGTGCGTGGCCGCACAAGGCGCGCCCAGCGCCTGGGCCGACCGTGCCGCACAGCAGGTGCGCAGCGCCAGCAACATGACCGACCGCTTCAACGCCCTCTCGGCCTTGGTGGTGAGCCGCCACCCGAACGCCGCCGCGGCCTTGGCCCACGTCCACGCCCTGTTCAAAGACGAGGCCTTGGTGATCGACAAGTGGTTCGCCCTGCAAGCCAGCGCGCCGGATGTGGGCGGGCAGGTCTTGCCCGCGGTGCGCCAACTCATGAGCCACCGCGACTTCACGATCAAGAACCCCAACCGCGCGCGCAGCCTGATTTTTGGTCTGTGCAGCGCCAACCCCGGTGCCTTCCACCGCGCCGATGCGGCGGGTTATGTGTTCTGGGCCGACCGTGTGTTGGAGCTCGATGCCATCAACCCCCAAGTCGCGGCCCGCTTGGCCCGCGCCATGGACCGCTGGGCCAAGTTGGCCGAGCCCTACCGCAGCGCCGCGAAAACCGCCATTGAGCGCGTGGCCGCCAAACCCAGCTTGAGCAACGACGTGCGCGAGGTCGTTGGCCGCGCTTTGAGCAACCCCTGAACGAAAGCCCCCCATGAGCCAACGCATCTCCCTCACCCGTTACCTGGTCGAACAACAGCGCGAACACGGGAACATCCCCTCCGAGCTGCGCTTGCTGCTAGAGGTGGTGGCACGGGCTTGCAAGAGCATCAGCCAAGCCGTGAGCAAGGGCGACCTGACCGGCATTTTGGGTGTGGCCGGCAGCGAGAACGTGCAAGGCGAGGTGCAAAAGCAGCTCGACATCATCGCCAACGAGGTGCTGATCGAGGCCAACGAATGGGGCGGCCACTTGGCGGCCATGGCCAGCGAAGAGATGGAAGCCATTCACGTCGTGCCCAACCGCTACCCCCAAGGCGAATACCTGCTCATGTTCGATCCGCTGGACGGCTCGTCCAACATCGACGTCAACGTGAGCATCGGCACCATCTTCAGCGTGTTCAAAAAGCCCGAAGGTGGTCACGCCGTGACCGAGAAAGACTTTTTGCAAAAAGGCCGCGAACAAGTCGCCGCAGGCTATTGCATCTACGGGCCACAAACCACCTTGGTGCTGACGGTGGGCGCTGGTGTGGTGATGTTCACGCTGGACCGCGAGCAAGGCTCGTTTGTGCTGATCAAAGAAAAAGTGCAAGTACCGGTGGACACCCAAGAGTTCGCCATCAACATGAGCAACATGCGCCATTGGGCAGAACCCGTCAAACGCTATGTGGACGAGTGTTTGCAGGGCAAAGAAGGTCCTCGCGGCAAAAATTTCAATATGCGCTGGGTGGCCTCCATGGTGGCCGATGTGCACCGCATCCTGACCCGGGGTGGCGTGTTCATGTACCCCTGGGACCAACGCGAGCCGAACAAAGCGGGTAAGTTGCGCTTGCTGTACGAAGCCAACCCCATGAGCTGGCTGATCGAACAAGCCGGCGGTGCTGCCACCAACGGCCAGCAGCGCATTTTGGACCTGCAACCCACCGCGCTGCACGAGCGTGTGAGCGTGTTCTTGGGCTCTAAAAGCGAAGTTGAGCGCGTGACCAGCTACCACGCCGGTCTATAATCTTGAGCTTCGCCGGTGTAGCTCAGTCGGTAGAGCAGCTCATTCGTAATGAGAAGGTCGGGTGTTCGATTCATCTCTCCGGCACCAATAAAAGTAATGGTTAGCAGGTTAGCGCTTGCTAACCCTTTTCTTCATGGCTTGGGCTTTGATGGCTCACGCAGTGAAGAGTACAATGAGAAAAATCTCATTTTTTGCAAAGTCACCCCATGAACAAGCCTTTTGACCCCTCCAACCATGACCTCATCGTTGGCGAGGGCGTGACCTTCACTGGCACGATCGATGCCCCCGGCAAAGCCATCATCAGCGGTGCTGTCTCGGGCTCCATCGCTGCGCAAGACCTGTTGGTCGAGAAGTCCGGCACCATCACCGGCAAAGTACGCGCCGACACCATGAATGTCCACGGGTCCATCGCCAATGACGTGGCCTGCAGCGCCAATTTGGTCATTCACGCCACCGGCCAAGTCTCGGGTGCGTTGCAATACAAAGAGCTGCAAATCGAACGCGGTGGCCGTATCACCGGCACCGTCAAGCAGTAAATCTGCCCGGCATCGCCGACAATGTCGGTATGTCTGTTTATTTGATCGGCGACGTCCAAGGCTGCCACGCGGCCTTGCATCGTTTGCTCCACACCCTCGACTTCTCGCCCAGCCGCGACACCCTCTACCTCTTGGGCGACTTGGTCAACCGCGGCCCCGACTCTTTGGGCGTGCTGCGCCAGATGCGCGCATGGTCGGGCAGCGCCCACGCCTTGCTGGGTAACCACGACATCCACTTGCTGGCCGTGCACGCCGGCATACGCCCACTGCACCCCAGCGACACCGTGCAAGACGTGCTGAACGCGCCCGACGCCGACGACCTGATACATTGGCTGCGCCAGCGGCCACTGGCTTTTCACGAACACGGCTGGCTGATGGTGCACGCGGGGGTCTTGCCCAGCTGGGACGTGGCCCAAACCTTGGGCTTGGCCCAAGAGCTGCACGAAGCCCTCACCGACACCGATTGGGTAGAGCACCTGCGCGCCTTGTTCGGCAGCCAACCCGCCCATTGGCGCGACGATTGGCCGCGCACCGAGCGCTTGCGCGTGGCGGTGAACGCCTTGACGCGCATGCGCCTGTGTTCGGCCGAGGGCGAAATGGAATTCAAAACCAAGGACAAGGCCGAGGCGGCACCACCGGGCTTCATGGCGTGGTTTGACGTGCCGAACCGGCGCACGGCGAATGTGCCGGTGGCCTTTGGCCATTGGTCCACCTTGGGTGGTTTACAACGCCCGGGGCTGTTGGCGCTGGACACGGGTTGTGTCTGGGGCGGCGGCTTGAGTGCCGCCGAGATCGGCCCACGCGGCGAGGTGCGCCGGGTGGTGCGCACCGAATGCCCTTAGGCGCCTTCGGTTTCGCCCGACGGCACCTGAACCGGCTCGGCCACCTTGAACAAGGCCGCCACTTTTTTGCGCGGCTTGATGTTGGGCGACAGTGCGCTGCGATTGCTGGGCGCGGGTGTGGTTTCCCAAGCGGGCGCCACGCTGCTCGACGCGCTGGGTTCGTAGGGCTTATCGAACAAGGGATCGGCATTGGCCCTAGGGGGCCTAGGGGCGCGCACTGGGGCTGGGGCGGCGCTGGCAGTGGAGGGCTCGCGCCAAGCGCGCTGGCCATCGTTGAAGCGACCGGGTGGCGCGCGGCGCTCCGAAGCCATCTCAAAAGCCTCAACCTCGATTTTGGTGGTCAACAATTTTTCCAAATCGCCCATCAATCGGGCATCGCGGCCGCCCACAAACGACACCGCCAAACCCGATGCGCCCGCGCGGCCGGTGCGGCCGATGCGGTGCACGTAGTCTTCGGCGTTGAAGGGGATGTCGAAGTTGAAGACCGCGGGCACGTCTTTGATGTCCAGGCCCCGCGCGGCCACGTCGGTGCAGACCAACAGGTCCACAGCGCCAGACTTGAACGCTTCCAAAGCCTTGAGGCGTTCGTCTTGGCTCTTGTCGCCGTGCAAGGCGGTGGTCACCAAGCCTTCGCGCTCCAAGGAGCGGGCCAAGCGAGCGCAGCCGAGCTTGCTGTTGACGAACACGAAGGCCTGTTTGACGCCGCGCTCGTTCAAGATTTGTTTGAGCGCCAAGCGCTTGTCGTCGTCTTCGACGCGGTAGAAGTGCTGCTCGACGGTGGACGCCGTGGCGTTGGACCGTGCGACCTCGATGGTCACGGGATTTTGCAAATAGCTGCCGGCCAGGCGCTTGATCTCCGGCGAGAAGGTGGCCGAGAACAGCAAAGTGGTGCGGGTTTTGGGCAGGTGGCTCAAGATGCGCTGCAGATCGGGCAAAAAGCCGATGTCCAGCATGCGGTCGGCCTCGTCCAAGACCACGTACTCGACTTGGTTGAGCACGCAGTTTTTGGCCTCGATGTGGTCGAGCAAACGCCCGGGTGTGGCAACCAACACCTCAACGCCTTTTTTCAGTTCCAGGGTTTGCGGCTTCATGTCCATGCCACCGAACACCACGGCGCTGCGCAGATCGGTGTACTTGGCGTAGAGCTTGACCTGTTGCGCCACTTGGTCGGCCAACTCGCGGGTGGGCAAGAGCACCAAGGCGCGCACGGGGTGGCGCGCGGGCGAGGTAGAGGCGTTTTCGTGTTTAAGCAAACGTTGCAAAAGGGGCAGCGAGAAGGCGGCGGTCTTGCCGGTGCCGGTCTGGGCTGCGCCCATCACGTCTTTGCCCTCGAGCACGACCGGGATGGCCTGTGCCTGGATGGGCGTCATGGATTCGTAGCCCATCTCGGCCACAGCACGGGCGATCTTGGGCGAGAGGGACAGTTCGGAGAAGGATTGGGTCATGGGCATTGGGGGTTAACCCCGTATTGTCTCACCTTGACCCCGGTCGAGGCCAAGGGCTCAAACCACCGCCGGTTTGAAGTCACTGGTGGGCTGGCCGTCAAAGTCGGTCCAGCAGCGGCGGGTGAAGTCGTACAGCTTGCAGTCGCGAGCCGTTTGGAAGTACCAGCGCCAAGAAAAACCCTGCACGATGATGCGGCCGGGCAAGGTGTCTTCCAGCATTTGCTGGGCATCTTTGAGCTGGTAAAGGGGAATGCTCATGTCCACGTGGTGCGCGGTGTGCTCCATGATGTGGTGCATGGCCGCACCCATCTTATAAGGGAAGGTCATGTGCACCGTGGTCGACACAAAGGGCGAAGCCTTGGACCAAGCGGCTTTATCGTCGTGCCATTGAACGGCGGTGTGGGTGTGGTGGATGTAGACCACAAAGCCGATCATGGCGTTCCAGAACAAGAAGGGGATCACAAGGCCAAAGCCCACGGTGGACCACACCGACTGATCGGTGGCCACGGCGGCCCAAACCAAAGCAGCGATCCACAGCACGCCGGTGACGAGGGCCACGACACCGTCCCAGAAGAATTCTTTGCGCTGGGTGCCGAGGTAGGTTTTGCGCGGGAAAAACATGCGCAGCCACCACATTTCGATCAGGTAATACAAAGCCGGACCCCAACCGCTGCGGTAGATGCGCTCCAAGCGGCGGCGAGCGGGCGAGAGCGCCTCAAACTCTTCTTTGGTCAGGGGTGCCCAAACAAAATCCACGCCCTTGAGGTTGGTGTAGCCGTGGTGCACCACGTTGTGCCCCACTTCCCACAGGCTGAACGGCGTGAGCGAGGGCAAAAAGGCCAAACGACCCAACCAGCGGTTCAAGCCGCGGTGCGGTGTGTAACTTTGGTGGCAGGCATCGTGACCGATCACGAACAAACGACCGATCATGAAACCGGCCACCAAACTGCACAGCAACTTGGCCCACCAAGCCTCCAAGGCCACCGTGCCCACCATCAGGGCAGAGAACAAGACCAAGTCCAACACCAACAAAGCAATGCCGGTGGCTGTTCGTCGCTCCACGATGGGCGCCAACCATTCGCGAATGACTTTGCGGTGCGGCAAAGGCTGACCCAAGGGGATGGGTGTGGGAACTGTGGTCGATGTCGCGGTAGGTGTCATTTCATGAAAAATTAACAATGATGATCAATGGTAGCGCCCAAAACATGACAGCAAGTTGACAGAGGTCAATAGCCCCTAAGCTCTTGCCTTGGGCAGTGCATTTCAGGTTTTGGGCAAGGTTACACCGACCTGTCCTTGGTACTTGCCGCCACGGTCTTTGTAGCTGGTCTCGCACACGTCGTCTTTGTCGCTCTCAAAGAACAACACTTGGGCACAGCCCTCACCGGCGTATATCTTGGCGGGCAGCGGCGTGGTGTTGGAAAACTCCAAGGTCACATAGCCTTCCCACTCGGGCTCGAATGGGGTGACGTTGACGATGATGCCGCAACGGGCATACGTGCTTTTGCCCAAACACACGGTCAACACATTGCGCGGTATACGAAAGTACTCCATGGTGCGGGCCAACGCAAAGCTGTTGGGCGGGATGATGCAGACGTCGGACTCGATGTCCACGAAGCTTTTCGGGTCGAAGTTTTTTGGGTCCACCACCGTGCTGTAGATGTTGGTGAAGACCTTGAATTCGGGGGCGCAGCGGATGTCGTAGCCGTAGCTGCTGGTGCCGTAGCTGACGATTTTTTCGCCGGCGGCGTTGTGGCGGATTTGGCCGGGCTCAAAGGGCTCGATCATCCCGTGCTCTTGCGCCATGCGGCGGATCCATTTGTCCGATTTGATGCTCATCGTGGGTCCTTGATTGGTTGAACCGATTTTAGTGGGCTGGCCGCGCCCACAAAAAAGGGCTGCCGAAGCAGCCCTTTGGGGTTTGATCAGACCAGCCGATCAGTTGGGCACTTTGCCTTCCACGCCTTTGACGTAGAACTTGATGCCGCCCATGAAGGCGTCGTCGGCCACGGTGCCTTTGGCCAGCACTTCCTTGCCGTCTTGACCGACGATGGGGCCGGTCCAGGGGTGGAAGCTGCCGTCTTTGAGGCCGGCTTTGATGGTGTCAACCTTGGCTTTGGTGTCGGCGGGCACGTCGCTGGCCATCGAGACCATGTCGATCGCGCCTTCTTTCACGCCCCACCAGACACCACCGGTTTTCCAAGTGCCATCCAAGGCTTCTTTAACAGCTTTGGTGTAGTAAGGCGCCCAGTTGATGATGGCCGAACCCAAGTGGGCCTTCGGACCGTAGGCGGTCATGTCGGAGTCCCAACCGAAGGCGCGCTTGCCCATTTTTTCGGCGGTCTGCAACACAGCCGACGAGTCGGTGTTTTGGAACAAGACGTCAGCACCGGCGTTGATCAAGGACGTGGCGGCTTCGGTTTCCTTCGGTGGATCGAACCAGCCGTTGACCCAGACCACTTTGGTCTTGATCTTGGGGTTCACGGACTGAGCGCCCATGGTGAAGCTGTTGATGTTGCGGATCACTTCAGGGATTGGGATCGACGCCACAAAGCCCAAGGTGTTGGTCTTGGTCATGGTGCCCGCGATCACGCCAGCCATGTACGCGCCTTCGTAGGTGCGGCTGTCGTAGGTGCGCAGGTTGGCGGCGGTTTTGTATCCGGTGGCGTGCTCAAACTTCAAAGCGGGGAAGTCGGTGGCGACTTTGAGCATGGGTTCCATGTAACCGAAGGTGGTGCCGAAAATCAGTTGGTTGCCTTGGCTGGCCAAGTCGCGGATGACGCGCTCAGCGTCGGCGCTCTCGGGCACGTTCTCCACGAAGCTCGTCACAATCTTGTTACCGAACTCGGCTTCCAAGGCTTTGCGGCCGTTGTCGTGCGCAAAGGTCCAGCCGCCGTCGCCGACAGGGCCGACGTAAGCGAACGCGATTTTCAGGGGCGCGGGGGCTGCTGCCGCAGCGGGTGCGGCCTCTTCTTTTTTGCCGCAACCGATCAGGACGGCAGCAGACAAGGCGCCAATGGTGGCGACCTTGATCCAGGAACGTTTGTTCAAGTTCATCGTGGTTTCCTTGCAGGACAGGGTGGTGAGGGGGGTTTTCAACGTTAGGCCCCGCACGCCAAGCGCGCCGAGCACAGTTGCATATTATGCGCCGGGGTAGAAGGGTTTTCCAATGGCGCTGGGCATGTTCACGCGAATCCAAGTGGGGTTACGGGAAATCAAGACCAAGACCACGATGGTGGCGATGTAAGGCATGGCCGTGAGCAATTGGCTGGGCACGTTGACGCCAGCACTTTGCAGGTGGAACTGCAACATGGTCACGCCACCAAACAAATACGCGCCCAACAAGACGCGGGCGGGCCGCCAAGTGGCAAAGGTGGTCAGGGCCAAGGCGATCCAGCCCTTGCCGGCGATCATGCCCTCGACCCACAGCGGCGTGTACACCGTGGACACATACGCCCCAGCCAAACCGCACAAAGCACCGCCCGCCATCACCGCCCCCAAGCGGATGAGGCGCACGCGGTAACCCAAGGCGTGGGCGGACTCGGGGCTCTCGCCCACGCTGCGCACGATCAGCCCGGCGCGGGTGCGGTAGAAAAAGAACATCAGGCCCAGCGCCAAGGCCAGGGCGATGTAGACCATGGGGTGGTGGCGAAACAGGGCCGGGCCCAAAAAAGGCAAGTCCGACAACCATGGGATGGCGTACGAGGCTTGCTCGGGCAGCTTGGCCTTGACGTATTCCACGCCCACAAAGGCCGAGAAGCCCCCACCGAAGAGGCTCAGCGCCAAGCCGGTGGCGTATTGGTTGGTGTTGAGCCAAATCACCAAGACGCCGAACACCGCGGCCAAGACCGCGCCGGCGACCATGCCCGCGCCAAAGCCCACCCAGGTGTTGCCGGTGTGGACCACCGCGGCAAACCCGGCCAAGGCCGCGCACAACATGATGCCTTCGGCGCCGAGGTTGACCACCCCGGCTTTTTCGTTGATGAGCAAGCCCAAGGCCGCGATGGCCAAGACCGTGCCCGCGTTCAACGAGGCGCCGATCAACAAAGCAATGGATTCCATGGTCAGCCCCTTATTTTTTCCACACCAAGCGGTACGCGATCAGGGTGTCGCAAGCCAACAAGGTGAACAAGAGCAGGCCTTGGAACACGCCCGTGATGGACTTGGGCAAGCCCATGCGCGACTGCGCCAACTCGCCACCGATGTAAAACATGCTCATCAAAATGGCCGAGAACACCATGCCCACCGGGTGCAAACGCCCCACAAAGGCCACGATGATGGCGGCAAAACCGTAGCCCGCGGGCACGTACGGTGTGAGCTGGCCAATCGGGCCGGCCACCTCCAAGGCACCGGCCAAACCGGCCGCGCCACCCGAAATCAGCAAGGCCGTCCACAAGGCGCGGCGCGACGAAAACCCGGCGTAGCGCGCCGCCGCGGGCGCCAAGCCGCCGACCGTCTGGGCAAAACCCGCGTAGGTGCGGAACAAGAACACCCACACCGCACCGGCACCCACCAAAGCCAAGATCAGGCCGATGGTGATGCGCGAACCGTCCATCAAGCGCGGCATTTGCGTCACGGCTTCGAAGGTCTTGGTTTGCGGGAAGTTGTAGCCCTGCGGGTCTTTCCAAGGGCCATAGACCAAGAAGTTCAACAGCTGAATGGCAACGTAAACCAGCATCAGGCTGACCAAGATTTCGTTGGCGTTGAAGCGGTCGCGCAAAAAGGCGGTGATGGCCGCCCACAACATGCCCCCGGCCACACCGGCCAGCAAGACCGCAGCGATGATCCAGCTGCCGGTTTGGCTGTCGGCCATCAGGGCCACGCCGGAAGCGGTCACCGCGCCGATGACGAACTGCCCTTCGGCGCCGATGTTCCACACATTGGAGCGAAAACACACGGCCAAGCCCAAAGCGATGATGAGCAAGGGCGTGGCCTTGACCATCAGCTCCGACAAGGCATAGGGTGTTTTGATCGGGTCCCAGAAAAAGACCTGCAAACCCCGCACCGGGTCTTTGCCCAACGCACTGAACAACAACACACCGATGACCATGGTGATGAACACCGCCAAAATCGGCGAGGCCGTGCCCCAAACGGCGGAGGGTTGGGGCCGGGCTTCAAGACGCAACATGGGACGTTTCTTCCGTTGAGGGTGTGCCGCTCCACAGGCCCGACATCCACTGCCCGATCAGCTCGACCGTCGCATCGGCGCGGTTCAAACTGGGCGAGAGTTGGCCTTTGGCGATGACGTGCAAGCGGTCGCTGATGTCAAACAATTCGTCGAGTTCTTCGCTGACCACCAAGACCGCGCAACCAGCGTCGCGCAAGGCCAAGATCTCAGTGCGGATTTGCGCGGCCGCGCCCACGTCCACGCCCCAAGTGGGTTGGCTCACGATGAGCAACTGCGGCTGCGCTTCGATTTCGCGGCCGACGATGTACTTTTGCAAATTGCCGCCCGAGAGCGACTTGGCCGCGGCCTGTGGCCCGTTGGCCTTGACTTTGTAACGATCGATGATGGCCTGCGCTTGCTCGCGCAAGGGCTTGAGGTGCAACCAGCCCCCTCGCCCGACCGCGTCGGTGCGCGTGAGCAAGAGGTTGTGCGCCAGCGACAAGGTGGGCACCGCACCGCGGCCCAAGCGCTCATCGGGCACGAAGTGCAGCCCTAAGCGTCGGCGCGCCACGGGGCTGGCCTGCGAGACATCTTGCTCGCGCACCGCGATGCTGCCCAGCGGCGCACGCATGTCCTCACCCGACAAGGCGTAGAGCAACTCGCTCTGGCCATTGCCCGACACGCCGGCGATGCCCACCACCTCACCCGCCCGAACCTCGAAGTTCACGCCCTGCAAGTCGGTGCCGAAAGGGTCGTCGCTGCGCAAACTCAAAACCTGCACGCGCAGCACGGCGGCACCGCCACGGGCTTCGCGCGGCGTCATGACGGCGGGCTCGGCCCCGATCATCAAACGCGACAAAGACGCGTTGCTTTCTTGGCGCGGGTCGCACACGCCCGTGACCTGTCCGCCGCGCAAGACCGTGCAATGGGTGCACAGGGCGCGGATTTCGTGCAGCTTGTGGCTGATGTACAAAATGCTGCAACCCTCGTCGGCCAAGCGGCGCAGCACCACGAACAGCTTCTCGACCGCTTGCGGCGTGAGCACGGAGGTGGGCTCGTCCAAGATCAGCAATTGGGGCTGGGCGAGCAAGGCGCGCACGATTTCCACACGCTGCATCTCGCCCACCGACAGGGTGTGCACCGGGCGTTCGGTTTCAATGTCCAAGCCGTACTGCTCGGCCTTGCTGCGGATGCTTTGGCGCACGTCGTCGAGCGACAAAGACTTGTCCAAACCCAGCCAGACGTTTTCGGCCACGGTGAGTGTGTCGAACAGGCTGAAATGCTGGAACACCATGCTGATGCCCAGCGCCCGAGCCTCTTGGGGGTTTCGCACCTGCACGGCTTGGCCGTTGAACCAGACCGCTCCATCGTCGGGCTTGACGGTGCCGTAGATGATTTTCATCAGCGTCGATTTGCCGGCGCCGTTTTCGCCCAAGACGGCGTGGATCTCACCGGGCGCCACGTCCAAGGACACCGATTGGTTGGCCACCACACCGGGGTATCGCTTGGTGATGCCACGAAGTTGCAAACGGGGGGTGCTCATGTGGGGTTCGCAGTCAGAGGAAGGGGCAATTGATCGGCGCTGATTTTCACCTGTTCTCGCAGCCATTTGGCCGCCAGCGAGGTGTGGCTGCGTTCGTGCCACAGCTGGTAATAGACCATCTTGGGGAACTCGATTGGGCAAGGCAGCAACGCCAGGCCGCGCTGCGCCTGCGGGCCTTGCAAAAAGCGTTGGCAGTATTGCCGCCCCGTGGTCAAGACCAAGCGGCTGGACACCACCATCTGCGGCATCAAACCAAAGTGCGCGCAGCGCGCGGTGATGCGCCGCGCCAGACCCAAACGGTCCAGGTGTTCGTCGATCACGCCGCGCCAACCCGGGTAGGCCGGTGTGGGGGCGATGTGCTCGCCCGCCAGCCAATCCTGCACCGACCAAGGGCGGCGCACCGCGGGGTGCTGGGCGCTGACCAAACACACCACCTCGTCTTCAAACAAAGGCGCTCGGTGCAACTCGGCGCTGGGCTCGGCCCAGTTGCCGATGACCACATCCACCACGCCCTGCCCTAGGTCGGCGGCGTATTGGGCCTGCGGCGACAAAGCATGAATTTCGACCTCGCAGCGGGGGGCCAAAGATTGGATGCGCGCGACCAAGGCGGGCAAAAACAAAGGGTCCAGGGTGTCGCTGGCGGCGATGCGGAAAGTCTCTTGGGCCAGACTGGGCTCGAAGGGGCGCTGCGGCGCAAACAAGGCCTCGGCCGACTGCAGCAGGTGGGCCGCGGGGGCCAACATGGCCAAGCCCACGTCGGTGGGCACCATGGCGTTGCCGGCGCGCACCAAGATCGGGTCGCCGGTCAACTCGCGCAAACGCTTGAGCGCCACGGACACGGCGGGCTGCTGCTGACCCAGTCGCATGGCGGCTTTGGAAACACTGCGTTCGATCAACAAGGTGTGTAAGGTCCGAATGAGCTGGAGGTCTATCTTGTCGAAATGCAGCGCTGACTTCATATCCGTTTTCCGATAAGCGTTATGGTGTTCTGCCCATGAACCTGCGCTGGCTTTGGCCTAGGATGGTTCAAATCTGTGGACCCACCGCTATGCCAACAACGCCTGTCTCTCCCATGAAATCGATGCTGTCCGAGCAACCCTTGCGCTTCTGGCACCGGGGTCACACCGTGAATCTGGGCAATGTACCACCAGACAGAACCCTCTTGGACCTCCTGCGCGAGGACCTGCGCCTCACCGCCACCAAAGAGGGCTGCGCCGCCGGCGACTGTGGGGCCTGCACCGTGGTGGTGGCCGAAGCGGTGAACGGGCAGTTGCAGTACCGTGCCGTCAACAGCTGCATCAAGCCTGCGCATGCCATCGACGGCCTGGCGCTGTGGACCGCTGCTGATCTGGCCCGGCCCGACGGCACGCTGCACCCGGTGCAGCAAGCCATGCTGGAGTGCCACGGCTCGCAATGCGGCTTTTGCACACCGGGTTTTGTGATGAGCCTGTTTGCGCTCTACCAACGCACCGTGGCGCAGGGCCAGGCCGTGGACAAGCACAGCGCGATGGAAGCTTTGTCGGGCAACCTGTGCCGCTGCACCGGCTACCGGCCCATCGTGCAAGCCGCTTGCAGCTTGCAAGCCGATGCAAAGCAGGCCGTGGATGAACAGCCCATCGTGGCGGCGCTGCAAAAGCTCGCGGCCACCGAAAAAACCGGCGGCCACTACCTGCGCCCCAGCACCCTGAGCGCGTTGCTGCAAGCCCGTGCCCAGCACCCGCCAGCGCAGCTGATCGCCGGGGCCACCGACGCCGGGCTGTGGATCACCCAGGGCTTGCGTCGCCTGCCGCAGATCATCGACCTCACCCGCGTGGCCGAGCTGCGCCGGGTGGAGCGTTACCCACAGCACATCGCCATCGGCGCGGCCGTGAATTTGCAAGACGCATTTGAAGCGCTGGCCGCTGACCGGCCGGTGATCGCGCCCTTTGGCGACCGCTTTGCGGGCTGGCCGGTGCGCCAGTCGGGCACGCTGGGCGGTAACGTGGCCAACGGCTCGCCGATCGGCGACAGCATGCCGCTCTTGATCGCGCTGGGTGCGCAGGTGGTGTTGATGGCGTGGCGCAAGGGAAAAGCCGTGCACCGCCATGTGCCGCTGGACCGGTTCTACACCGGCTACCGCCAAAGCCTGCTGGCCCCCGATGAGGTGCTGGCCTGGGTGGTGGTGCCCCGCCCTGCCCCTGGCGAATGGCTGGGCGCTTACAAGGTGTCCAAGCGACAAGAAGACGACATCTCGGCCGTGTGCCTGGCGGTGCAACTGCACGTCGACGGCGGCCGCATCAAAGCGGTGCGCATCGGTGCGGGCGGTGTGGCCGCCACGCCTGCGCGTGCCGTGAAGACCGAAGCCACGCTGATCGGTCAGCCTTGGAACGAAGCCACTTTGCACGCCGCACAAACCGCCATTGCGGATGAGTTTTCACCGCTCAGTGATTTGCGCGCCAGCGCGGATTACCGCCGAACCATCTTGGACCACTTGCTGCGCCGCGCTTGGTTGGAAAGCACCGGGCAAGCCACGGTTCGTTTGGAGGACCTCGCATGAAGACAAATGCCCCAACCGCCAGCACCCACCGCTTCCACGAAAGCGCCACCGCGCAGGTGCAAGGCCGCGCCAGCTACATCGACGACTTGCCGCTGGTCGAGGGCACGCTGCACGCCGCGCCGCTGTTGAGCCCCCTGGCCAACGCGCAACTGATTTCCATGGACCTGGAGCCTGTGCTGGCCGCGCCCGGCGTGGTGGGCACTGTCACCGCACCAGACATCCCCGGCGACCCGCTGCTGGCCACCTTTGTGCACGACGAGCCCATTTTTGCCGGACCGCAGCTCATGCACGTGGGCCAGGTCATGGGATTGGTGCTGGGCCACAGCCACACCCAAGCGCGCCAAGCCGCCCGCCACCTGCGGCTGCAAACCACCCAAGAGCCGCCCTTGCTGCACGCCCGCGAGGCCCTGCAAGCGGGCAGCTTTGTGCTGCCCAAAGTCACTGTGCAGCGCGGCGATGCAGCGCAAGCGTTGGAACAAGCGCCACACCGCCTGCAAGGCTCGCTGGAGGTCGGCGGGCAAGAACACTTTTATTTGGAAAGCCAGATCGCTTACGCGATTCCGCAAGACAACGGCCACTGGCTGATCCACAGCGGCACGCAACACCCGGGCGAGGTGCAGCACTGGGTGGCGCACGCGCTGCACATCCCGCTGTCGCAGGTGCGGGTGGTGTGCCGGCGCATGGGCGGCGGCTTTGGCGGCAAAGAAACACAGGCCGGGCATTTGGCCGTTTGGGCTGCACTGGCCGCACACAAATTTGGGCAGCCGGTGAAGATGCGGCTGGACCGGGGCGACGACATCCTGATCACCGGTAAGCGCCACCCGTTCAGCCACGACTGGCAAGTGGGCTTTGATGCAGCTGGCCGCGTGCTGGGTTTGGATTCGGTGCAGTTGGCGCATTGCGGCCACAGCGCCGACCTGAGCGGCCCGGTGGCCGACCGGGCGATCTTCCACACGGACAACGCTTACTTTTTGAGCGACCTGAATATCACTTCGCACCGCTGCAAAACACACACCCAAAGCCACACCGCGTTTCGCGGTTTTGGTGGGCCGCAGGGCGTGCTGTTGATCGAAACCGTGATGGGCGACATCGCCCGCCACCTCGGCGTGGACGCGCTCGATGTGCGCCTGGCCAACCTGTATGGCGTTGGCGAGCGCGACACCACGCCCTACGGCATGAAGGTCGAAGACAACATCCTGCACCCGCTGATGACACAACTGGCCGAGCGCTGCGATTACCGAGCACGCCGCCAAGCCATCAGCAATTGGAACGCTCAGCAAACCGTGATCAAAAAAGGCCTGGCGCTCACGCCGGTCAAGTTCGGCATCAGCTTCACCGCCACGCAGTTCAACCAAGCCGGGGCGGTGGTCTCGGTTTACACCGATGGCAGCGTGCGCGTGAACCACGGCGGCACCGAAATGGGCCAGGGCCTGCACACCAAGGTGTGTGGCTTGGTGGCCCGTGTGCTGGGCTTGCCCGCCGCCCAAGTGCAGGCCAGCGCCAGCGACACCGACCAGGTGGCCAACGCCAGCGCCACGGCGGCCTCCAGCGGCACCGACCTCAATGGCCGCGCCGCCGAAAACGCCGCGCTACAGGTGCGCCAGAACATCGCCGCCTGCATCGCCAAGGCCGATGGTTGCAGCGCCGATGCGGTGCGTTTTGAAGGCGGCCAGGTCATCACGCCCCTGCGCCAGCGCAGCTTCACCGAGGCCGTGCAACACGCCTACAGCCAGCGCGTGCAGCTGTGGAGCGACGGCTTTTACGCCACACCCAAAATCCACTACGACCGCAGCACCCTGACCGGCCGACCGTTTTATTACTTCGCCTATGGCGCGGCCTGCAGCGAAGTGGCCATCGACACCTTGACGGGCGAATACCGCGTGCTGAGCACCGACATCCTGCACGACGTGGGCCATTCGCTGCACCCCGAGATCGACATCGGTCAGATCGAAGGCGGCTTCGCCCAAGGCCTGGGCTGGCTCACCACCGAAGAGCTGGTCTGGAACGCCAAGGGCGAGTTGCTCACCAAGGGTGCCAGCACCTACAAGATCCCCACCGCCGCCGACATGCCCGCGCAGCTGAACATTGAGCTCTGGCACGAGGCCAATGTGGAGGACAACGTGGGCGGCAGCAAAGCCGTGGGCGAGCCGCCCTTCATGCTCGCCATCAGCGTGTTCGAAGCCCTGCGTGACGCCATCGGCGCCACCCACCCCGGCCGCGAACCCATCCACCTCGACACCCCCGCCACCCCCGAACGCGTGCTGGGCGCATTAAACGGGGTCAGATCCCAATTTCATCCATGAGCCACACCCACCTACAAGCTTGGCGCGCCGGCCTGCTGTGGTTCCCCGACCCGCACAGCCACCAGGCCCGCCACGAAAGCGACGGCCTGCTGGTCACTGCTCAAGAGGCCGATGGCGTCGTGCGCATCCAAGCCATCGGCGCCCACCGCGAACTGGCCCCGCAGTACCCCGACCTGCCCGTGACCCACTGCCCGGGTCTGTGCATCGCGCCGGGCTTTGTGGATCTTCACATCCACTACCCGCAGACCGACGTGATCGGCTCGCCCGCCGACAGCCTGTTGCCTTGGCTGGAGCACTACACCTTCCCGCACGAGAAGCAGTTCGCCAACCCCGCTTACGCGCGCGAAGTGAGTGCGTTTTTTCTGGACGAGTTGATGCGCCACGGCGTGACCACCGCGCTGTGTTTTGCCACCGCCCACCCCGAATCGGTGGACGCCTTCATGTTGGAAGCGCAACAACGCCGCCTGCGCATGATCACCGGCAAGGTGCTGCAAGACCGGCACAGCCCTGAGGGCCTGCGCGACACCGACACCGCCTTGAGCCTGCGCCAAACAGAAGACCTGATCCGCCGCTGGCACGGCGTGGATCGCCTGGGCTACGCCATCACGCCGCGCTTCGCGCCCACCAGCACGCCCGCACAGCTGCACGGCGCGGGCGAGATCGCGCAGCAGTTCCCCGATGTGTGGATCCAGTCGCACGTGGCGGAAAACGTCGACGAGATCCGCTGGGTGAGCGAACTGTTCCCCGACGCGCGCAGCTACCTCGATGTCTACGACCGCGCCGGCCTCTTGCGCCAGCGCTCGGTTTACGCGCATTGCATTTACTTGGACGACACCGACCGCCGCCGCATGGCCGAGGTCGGCGCGACCGCCGCCGTCAGCCCCACCAGCAACCTGTTTTTGGGCAGCGGCTTTTTTGACTACCCGGCATCTGACGCAGCGGGTGTGCGCTACGGCCTGGCCAGCGACGTGGGTGGCGGCACCAGCTTCAGCCCCTTTCACACCATGCACGCGGCCTACACGGTCGCACGTCAAAGCGTGGGCCGCCCCGGCATCAGCCTCTCGCCCGAACACCTGTGGTGGCAACACACGGCGGGCGCCGCAGCCGCGCTCGACCTGAACGGCAAAGTGGGCAACCTGCTGCCCGGCTGCGAAGCCGACTTCGTGGTGCTCAACCCGAAAGCCACGCCACTGCTGGCGCGGCGCACCGCGCAAGCCAACACCTTGGCCGAATGGCTGTTCGCCATGATCGTGCTGGGCGACGAACGTTTGATCGCCCACACCGTCATCCAAGGCCAGCCCGCTGGGCCTCAGCTACCCCCCTCCAACTGAAGACTTGTCGGCCACCTGTGTTTTGTCGTAACATACAAACATTCATGGTTTGGGGCGTTAGACATGGCCATTCACACTTTTTCCAGCCGAGACTTCACGCGCGACGTGTCGGCCGCCAAGCGCGCGGCGGTGGACGGTCCCGTGTTCATCACCGACCGTGGTCGCCCAGCGTTTGCCCTGCTCAGCATCGAGGACTACCGCCGCATGACCGGGCAACAGACGCCGTCTTTGCTGGCACTGATGGACGGCATTCCCGGGGGTGAAGGCATCGACTTCGAGCCGCCCAAACTGCACATCCCGATCCAGCCCGCATCGCTGGACTGAGGTGTCCATGTTCCTGTTGGACACCAACGTCATTTCCGAATTGCGTCAAGGCAAGCCCCAGCCCTCTGCGGCGGTGCGCCAATGGGCCGCCGGGCAACCCAGCCACCAGCTGTTTTTGTCCGCCATCACCATCTTGGAATTGGAGCTGGGCATCCAAGCGCTGGAGCGCCGCACACCGTCCCAAGGCAGCGCCTTGCGCGCTTGGCTGGCTGGGGTGCGCGCCGCGTTTGCTGGGCGCATCCTGCCGTTTGCCGAACACACCGCCACCGTCTGCGCCTCGCTGCACATCCCCAACCCGCGCTCGGACCGAGACGCGATGATCGCGGCCACCGCGTTGGAGCACCGGTTCACGGTGGTGACGCGCAACACAGCGGACTTCACTGGCACCGGTGTGAGTTGGATCGACCCTTGGTTGGATTGAATGGAACATGAGCCAGCTCGATCACCCCATCATCGACCCCCACCAAGCCCAGCGAGCGTCTGTTCGCCAGGGCATTGCGCAGTTTCAGGCCCGGCTGCAAGCCGCGGGCCACGACTTCCGCGAGCCGCCGCCCGAGCCCACCTCGTGCTGCGGGCGCGGCTGCAACGGCTGCGTGTGGGAGAGCTACGACGACGCGCTGATGTTTTGGTATGAGGACGCTGGCGCTTTGTTGAGCTAAAACCACCGACCTAGACTTATGCAGCCGCAGGCTGCTGAAAGACACGAATGCGGGGCGCGATCTTCGCGCTGAGCGTGCGAGCGGCTTGGCGCATGTCGTACTCGGTCTGCAGGTTTAACCAGAAGCGTGGTTCCATGTTGAAAAACAGGCCCAAACGCAAGGCCGTGTCGGCGGTCACGGGGCGCAAGCCGTTCACCAGCTCGCTGATTCGGCTCGGTGAGACATCGATGTCTGCCGCCAACTGGCGCGCCGAAATCCCCATGGGCTTCATGAAGTCTTCCAGCAAAATTTCGCCCGGGTGAATTTCGTTAAGCTGATCGCTCATGATTAACTTTACAACACCAACACCGCCCGAAAGTCGTTCACATTGGTGTGGGTGGGGCCGGTGACGACCAAGTCGCCCAGCGGCTCGAAGAAACCCACGGCGTCGTTGCGGGCCAAATGATCGGTCAGTTTCAGGCCCTGTGCAGCCGCGCGGGCCAAGCTGTCGGGCGTGACGATGGCGCCGGCATTGGCCTCCACGCCGTCGATGCCGTCGGTGTCGGCCGCCAAGGCCCAGATGCGATCATGACCGGCCAGGCCTTGTGCCAAGCCCATGCAAAACTCCCCAGCCCGCCCGCCGCGCCCTTTGGCTTGGCCTTCGGGGCGGGGCTGTAGGGTCACGGTGGTTTCGCCACCGCTCAAAATCACGCACGGCGCGGTGAAGGCGCTGCGGCCCGTGGCGGTGGAGCGCGCCAGCGCGGCGTGCACCTGCCCCACCACGCGTGACTCGCCTTCGATCTCGTCGCTCAACACATAAGCGTTCAAGCCCATGGCCCGCGCCGCCTCGGCCGCGGCCAAGAGGCTTTCCTGAGGAGTGGCGATCAGGCGCACCTCGTGACCGGTGAAACAGGCATCGCCGGGCTTGGGTGTCTCCAGCGCGCCGCTCATCAAAGCTTGACGCACGGGCTCGGGCAGGTCGATGCGGTAGCGCTGCACGATCTCCCACGCCTGAGCAGAGGTGCTGGCGTCGGGTACGGTCGGGCCGCTGGCGATCACGCTCACGTCGTCGCCGGGCACGTCGCTGATGGTCAGCGTGAGCACGCGCGCGGGCGAGCAGGCCGCGGCCAAGCGCCCGCCCTTGATGCGCGAGAGGTGTTTGCGCAGCGTGTTCATCTCCAGGATGTTCGCGCCGCGCGCCAAAAGCTGCTGGTTCACTTGCTGTTTGTCGGCCAAGCTCAAGCCCTCGGCCGGAGCGGTGAGCAGGGCCGAACCGCCGCCCGAGATCAGGCAGAGCACCAGGTCATCGGCGCTCAAGTTGGCCACGCTGGCCATGATGCGTTCGGCGGCGGCCACGCCCGCCGCGTCGGGTACGGGGTGGGCGGCCTCCAAAATGTCAATGCGCTGGGCCAAGCCCTCGGGCCTGGGCGGCGTGTGGTCGTAACGGGTCACGACCACGCCCGAAAGCGGGGCGTTGGCCGGCCAGAGCGCTTCCACCGCATGGGCCATGGCCCCGGCGGCTTTGCCCGCGCCAATCACCACCGTGCGGCCTTTGGGGGGCGCTGGCAAGTGAACGCCCAAGGTGTGAGACGGCAAAGCACGGGCCACGGCCACCTCAAACAAATGGCGCAGCAGCTGACGGGGGTTGGAACTTGAAAGGGTCATGTCAAGATCTTAGAAGTTGTAACGCATGCCGTTAGAATACTTCCGTTAATACCCGCACCGGAGACTTGGGTGAGCGGTTTAAACCAGCAGTCTTGAAAACTGCCGACTCGCAAGGGTCCGTGAGTTCGAATCTCACAGTCTCCGCCAAAATGTCAAGTAAATCATTGCCTTTCAATGGGGCTTTGTGGCAATCCCCACATTGTTCCCCACACGAGTCAACGGGCAGGCCGGACCGAAGCGATGCATTTTTGGGTACGATTTATGCATAACGCTGTACTGATCTCAGTCTGGGGCTACGATAAGACACCGGAGAGATAGAAAATCGGTGCGACGTCTCCCCCCACCCCACCCGCACCCCCCTGTTCTGATTTGGGTCCCCTCTACTTATCTAGGTACTGTGTTCTGCTCGAACTGGCATTTTCAAATTTGTAAAATCTAAAAATTTCCATAGAGATGTGGGATTTCTGGCGCAGAAAACTCAATCTGCTTCAGATTAATCTGGGTTTTAGAAGATCAGCAATCTTCTCTGAATACATGGGCAACCATACGGGGCATCAGACTAGCAGTAAGCATCCCCATTGCCTGCTCATGTTCAGCTGAGAGCCAATCCTTAAAGAGCTCTTTGGATATGACAACCGGTGTGCGTTTTTCATCCTCGGGCCTATGGAACTGATTCATCACCGGATGGTGGTCGGCGTTGACGGTGAGCATGGTGAACGAAACGATTGGCGCTTGATCTTGGGCCAGATGCGCGGTTTCCCAAAGGCACGCGATGCCAAAGGGCTCTTCTGACTCAAGGCCGATCTGCCACCGCACAGGCTTACCCTGGCCGTAGTGAGGTTCAAAAAATCGATCCACCAAAACCAGTCCAAATTGCCGGTGCTTCCAGGGATCTCGGTAGCTCGGTTTGACGGAGATGGTTTCGACCCTAGCGTTGTAGGTGTGCCGTGAAATTTTGGGATCTTTGGCCCAATGCGGGACCAACCCAAAACTGGCCAAACCGCAGGCCACGCGTCCGCTACTTCGACTTCTGACCGCCAAAGGGGCCAAGTAACCTGGATAAGCCTCAGCCAGATATCCGGTGGGCAAATCGATACCCAAGTTCGACTTGACCCAGCCGTAGTTCTTGGTAGGCGTAAAACTGGTGCACACGGTGTTGGATGATGGCTAAGCGCAATGAATGGATTAGAGGCGGCTCAAATGATCATACTGATCAAGCCATCGGCACCTCATCCCAACTTGTCGTGTAGTTAGGTGACTTTCGTTCCTGCTTCATCTGCCAAGCAGCACTGACCCCTTGCGCTGAGACCTTGACGGTGTTTCGTCCGTAGCGCTCGTTGAGCTTGTCCATCACCACCATCAGCTTGCTGCTGTCTGGGGATTCGTCCTCCAGTAGATGGCCTTGCAGCCTGGACACGGGTGTGATATCGCTAAGCACAATCCCCGCTTTTTTGTAGTCGTACTCCGGCTTGAACATGCGCTGGCACATGAGCGCTGCCCATCGGTTGACTTCGATGCTGTCGTTCGTTGGAAATGGCAATGGCACTGCCATGCTGGGCATGTACTGCGGAAGCTGCTTCTTGAATCGATTGGTCTGCAAAAACACCTGCAGCATCGATGCATGACCGCCCTGCCTTCTAAGTTTAGAACACGCCGTTGAAACAAAGTTGGCTAGGGCATCTTGGAGCACAGGCAGCTCATTGACGCTTTGCCCAAATGATCGGCTGGAGATGATTTGCTGCTTGTCGGCTGGCGAGTCCTCAAGCGCTATGCACATGATCTCTTGAAGCTCGCGCTGGGTTTTCTCAAGGACTACGCCAAACTCAGCCCTCAGGGTCGGCGTGTGAGCCTCCCGCAAGTCCTGAGCTGTTTCAACGCCATGCAGGGCCAGCCGCTTGGTCAATTGCCTACCCACGCCCCAGACCTCTTCAACGGGTATGCGTTTGAGCAGTTCGGTTTTCTGCTGCTCGGTCAAGCAATTGAAATTGAACACTCCTGCGGACTTGGGATGCTTCTTGGCCACGAAGTTAGCCAGCTTGGCTAGCGTTTTAGTAGGACCAACGCCGACACACACCGGGATTCCTGTCCAACGCCCTACCCGCTCACGCATTTCGTAGGTGATGTCTCGAAGCTTGTGTGTGCCCGTCAAGTCCACAAAGCACTCATCGATGGAATAGACCTCGTGGTCGGGCGAATACCGGCCCAATATGTTCATCACGCGGTTGGACATATCGGCATAGAGCGCGTAGTTCGAACTCAGCGCCAGGATACTGTGCTGCTCGGCCAACTCACGACACTCGAACCAAGGCTGCCCCATTCGAATGCCTATCGCTTTTGCTTCGTTGGATCGGGAGACTACACATCCGTCGTTATTCGAGAGAACAACAACCGGAACCTTCTGAAGATCAGGGCGAAATACGCGCTCACAACTGACATAGAAGTTGTTGCAGTCAATCAAAGCGATCTGGGTCTTCATGATCAGTACAACTTGTGCAGGTTGCGAGTGACCACCCCCCAGATAACCAGCTCTTCACCCTCTTTGATCACGATGGGTGGGTACAGGGGGTTTTCAGCCAACAGCTTGATGACGCCCCCGCGCCTGTACAAGCGCTTCACTGTGTAGTCGTTGTTCAGCACCGCCAACACGATGTTGCCGTGCATGGGGTCGATGGAGCGATCCACGATCAGCTCATCACCCTCATAAATCCCGACCCCGTTCATCGAGTCACCTTTGACGCGGAAGATAAAGGTTGCCTCTTTGTTGCGGATCAGGTGCTCGTTGAGGTCAATGCGCTTGCGTGTGTGATCCGCTGCAGGTGAAGGAAATCCTGCTGGTACCTTCCACGCGCACAAAGGTAGCCAGACCTTTGAATCCGGAACCACAAGCAATTGAGGATCAAGTGGAATCTCTGGGATAGTTACGGTTTGCATGAGTCGAAATATACTGTATAAAATAACAGTATAGATTCCTCAGCAAGTGATCAAGAATTTGAAAGCTCTTTCAGTATTAGCGCCATGCCACCACGTCAAGTTGATTCCAATGCACTCATCGCTCTTAAAGCTTTGCAGGTGGGCTTTGCAGCGTTCAAGAGCAATCATCATCACGAGTTACTCAACACGCTTGACCAGGTCATTGAATCCTACAAAAACCTATATGGCGAAGATCGCGATCAGCGCCTAGCTTTTTATCTAGCGACCAAGGCAGAAATTGCACGTCACACGTCAGACCCTACTTCTGCAAGGCAAGCACTAATGAACTGCAATCAGAGCCGGACAGATTCTGTTTACGAATGGTTCATGCTCTTACAGGAAGTCACAGAATCAAAAACAGGTTATGGCGACATCCCCAACATGTCACCCTATCAGGCTAATTCAGAGTCAAGTGCCGAGACAAACAACCAGTCTTACTCACCCACAGAGAGAATGTTTCGAGCGATGTCTGCGATTGGCATCAGCAAACAATCACTGAGTTCAAAACAAATCAACTTTCTTGAAAATGTGAAGCTGGTGGACATACTGAAAAAGCATGGGCATATCGTTTAGACATCAGGCCGTTATTGAAGTCGCCTTTACAAGTTGTAACGCGGTCAAAATTACCTCGACGTTGACAGCAAAGGAGCATGTATGAGAGATAGACCGGAATCGCTATTTACAAAGAGTCTGCCCTCCGAGAAAAATATCAGCCTCGCAGATGCTGAGCGGGCAATTTACATCGACTTTGAGGGGTTCGTGAAGGAAGCACCTGCGCTCATTGGAATTCTTGTTGATTCCAGTTTTGAGCAAGTAGTGCTGGATGAAAAATTTTCTGATGCTGCCTCTTACAAAGACCCAATGCCCGTAAAAGCAGGTGCTTTAGCCATCTCTGATCTTCTAACTCGGTCGATATCCGAGGACAGGAAGATCGTCGCATTTAGTACTCTTGAGAAAGAACAGTGCATGCGCTGGTATGGAATTGACATAAGCCAGCGCTACGTCAATGCAAAGAGTGTGGCTGGAGGATGGGCTAGAAAGGTTAACCCTGAGGTCCGTTGTCGCACTTTGAAGGACTTTGAAATTTTTACCGGCTATGTGCGATCACGCGATACGGGTTTTCAAAAAAATACCAGCTGCCTTACCGCCGCACTTCGCGATCTCGAACGCTATGGCGAGTTGCGCAATCCAGCTCCCAAGAAGCACTGGACGAACTTACGAAAGCACAATCGTCAGGATGTTGAAGCCATGAAACATATTGTCATGGCAACGTTTAACCTGAGCTGCTGTAAATAGCCGATTCGGATTCTGCAAAGCAACACCACCACATATCGATCCAAACCATTTGAGTGATTTGAACCTCTTTTCCCTTGCTGTTAAGCGACCAGTACGCGACACAGTTCCCTGAGATTCCTAACCACAGGTTTTACGGTGTACTTCTCTGCTCTAGGTTGCCCATTGTTCGTGTTGCAACTCATGACGTTTGACACAGACTCTGGTGGCAATTTCTCCACGCCGTGAAGCGCACCTATTAGCCCTCCGACAATGCAAGCGTTGGTGTCTGTGTCTCCACCTTTTGCTAAAGTTTCCAGCACTGCTTTCTTGTATGTAGTACCTCTGTAAAGGTAGAAAAATGCCAGCGTAAAGCCATGCTTTACGAAGCCGGCCATAGGCTGGGCAGGCCCTATTGATCCCTCCCTAGCCTCGAGCATCCACTCAGCCACCTCTTCGTTATTGGCTTGTGCGTACTGCTCTGCAACTAAGAAAGCACCCTTGTTGTCTCCGGGGTGGAGGATCAAGTGCCGAATCGACAGTACATAAGCAGCAGTAGAGACTTGGCAAGCTGGGTTGGGATGGGTCAGCTTAGCGTCACTTCTTGCAACCTCAGCAGCTTCCTCAACTGACAATCGAACCGCAGCGATTCCCATCGGGGTTGCTCGCATCAAGCTCCCATTGGCCTTCGACGATGAATTGTGATCCAGAGCTTGTTTTTCAATGACTACATGTATGGGCTCATTTGTGGCGGCATGTGAGCCAACACGCAGCGCACTGCTTGTTGCGTTACCAATATCAAACGGATGCGACATGGCCCACTCGTTGTACGCAGCCGCAACGCTAGGTAATGTATAGAGCCCACCATTTTTAGCAAGCTCCCTGAGTAATGTCACCGTCATTTCACCGTCATCTGTGAACTGCCCTGGCGCCAGATCAAAGACACCACCACCTGGCATTACCAGTGCACGCTCACATTCAGGTGGTGTGGGAGTACGACCTAAAAACTCCAATACACCCCCAGCTGCGTCTCCAACTAGTGCACCAATGACCGCTCCATATGCACTCTGCTCTGATCGGCTCAGTTCATCGAAACGCTTAAATGGCTCTGGCGGTCTTTTGAGGTTGTTCATGATGATGGACAAATAACTTTTCAAGTCAGGTGAAGGCAAATCCGTACAAGCGCCTTGGGATTTTTCAATCATTGAACCCACGTTAGCTGTAGCTTCAAGCAGCCCGACCAATTGATTTTTTGCATCCGCACCGATCAGCTTTTCCCACGAATCTGAATATGGCGTATTCAAGAATTCGCGACCTATCAAGGAAGCTTGTTTAAGCGTGGCTTCTCTCGATAAGGTTGACTGCTCCTGCCAACGTCCATCTTCCCATCCTTCGTATTCAGGATAAAACCTTGTGATCTCATTCAAGGGAATCAGCACCTCTTCGGGATCGCCTTCAACTTCATGATGAATATTCCCTAACCGCAAGGTAACCGCGCCTTCGTTTTGATGGATTTTCTTGCAGTAGCCAAAGAAGACTCTGGAGATATCCCTCAACTTGATTCTGTAGTGAACACCTCTGATGATCCAGTCAGAAGCTTCCAGACCTCCTTCACGGACACATACAGCAAGCATGCCGTTGAAAACACCGACCTCCCCTCTGTAGGGTGAAACCTCGCGACTAGGTTTTCCGTTTTGCTTTGTACTGGCCAAGTTTTACTCCAAGATTTTTGACCACGGTGGCCAAGTTCTTTTTTAGCAAAGCACGAATTTGCCAGCTTTGTCAAATCAACTGAAAACAAAAAAATTTACCTACGGTAATATTTTTCGACTGTTTGAGTGGGGTATGTATATCGGCACTATTTGTTGACCTTGTGCTTGAAAACTATGGCTAGTATCGTCATACCAAGTGCCCCTGGTTGGATGGGTCACCACTCTTGCGCTTGGCCGGGCACCGCAGCATCGCCACCGCCTACCACTACAACAGCCCCAGTCAGCTCAAAGCAGCGGTTGAACTTGCGTAAGTGCAAGCCTGTCAATTACAAAAGTAATCGTGCGCTAGGTTAGAAAACGATCTCAAAGTCTGAAGGCACTCTGCGTTGACGACTCCACGCATACGCAGATTCAATGTGTATTGCGGCTACGGGTGATAGGTATCTAGCTGCCGGTTTGATCCCCACGCGGCTCAAGTCCAAACGGTCCGCATCCCAACACGTTTGAACAGTGGGGTCGGCGTCCACCGCACCATTGCTGTGGTGTGTCATGGCATGGCACAAAACATCCAACTGCAATCCGTCTAGCTTGAAGTACCGACCGTTCAATTGAGCCGCAAAGCTCGCCGCTCTGGCGCCGTGCTCCGGGTCTTTGTCTTCGTTGAGCCGTTTGCTGTCGTGCAGGAATGCAAACAGCTCCACCACCAATAGGTCTGCTCCTGCAACCTCGCCTACGGTCAGCGCGTGGTGTCTGACGCGTGCCCAATGGCTCGGACCGTGAACGCCGCGCTTATTGACTTTGAACTGCTCAAGCACCTCTTGGAGCAAACCCTTCCGGTCGAACGCACAAGGTGTCATGGTTACCGCTTTCTGGCTGGAAAATTCATATGTAATTTTACTTTTACGGGCAGAAATAACGCTGTACATGTTCTTCAAGAACACCTAAAATTCAAACAGCATCAAGAGCTGGATTGACACCCACGCCAACCTGCCTAACCGGGCAAGGTGGTATCCGAAGATGTGGCCCTCAGGGGCAACCAATCGGTACAGCGTCAACCCACCCCTTGGTGGGTTTTTTTACGTCGCTGATTTATGACCACTTGCAGGGCGACTCACAAATGCTGCTAAAGTGTCGCCCGCGCTCTCAGCCCCTGCGCGTTCTGGCGATGCCAGACAACAGGGGCATAGGAAGAGTGAAATGCAATGCAAGCATGGTGACTTGGCCATCATCGTCGATGACTTTGATGGCTGCAAAGGCAATATCGGGCTGATTGTCCGTGTCAAGGGTCCAACAGAGGTCGCGGTTGAGATGGTCTGCTGGCAGATCGCTCCGCTATCGGGGCAAAAGTTATGGCTACTGGACAACGGTCAACTCACCAAAGAGAACGTTTCCGATCAGTTCTTGGCCCTACACCCCGACCAGTGGTTGCGCCCCATACGTGCTGAGCGTGTTCGAGCACAGGCTAATGAACTGGAGCAGTCATGAGCAACTGCAAACCTGGTGACTTGGCCATTGTGGTCAAAGCCCACAATGCCTGCAACATTGGCACCATCCTGAAGGTCCTTCGGCCGAACCACAACCAATCTGCGCTGTACACGGCGACTGATGACGTGATCTGGCTTGTTGAAGCACCGCGCCCCATGACCTATGACTACGGCGGCACACTGAGGAGAAGGCGCAAAGGCCCCGTGCCTGACAGTTATCTGCGGCCCATCCGAGGGAATCCAAAAAGTGAAGAGACACAAACTGCTCAGTTGAAGGATGACTCTTCGGCAGTAACGTCCACAACACGTCAGAACGACGCAGAAAGACAAACATGCGAAAACTGAACTGCCGACCCGGTGAACTTGCGGTCGTCATCAACTCCTTTGACCCGGTCAACATTGGCTCCATCGTCAAGGTCTTGGGCAGAGATGCCAAGGCCACTGACAAGACGTTCATGTGGAAGGTGCATGCCAAGCATCTGCTGAAGTACGCCAAGGGGGACAAACACTTCCGCAGGACCAAGGGCAGCCTTGCCGATACGGATTTGCAGCCCATTCGGGGCTATCCGCTGGGTATGGACATTGCTCTCGGAGTGGTAGAGGCGTTAGACATCAAAGAGGGCCGCCTTCAGGTTTTTGAGGTTGACCAGATTGGAACCATCTCGGCTGACATGCCAGAGCCGAGGACGAACGCAGACGCCTTTCGAATCGGCAACTGCACAACAGCTGACCAAGTGATTGCAGCAGCTGATGCCTGCCCGCCCTTGCAGTTTGCCCTTGAGCAAGCACTGCGGGGCTACAAGTCAATGGA
>Ga0315907_10000657_pt1 | contig 49163 bp, 43 predicted proteins | sample LakEriMetagenome_3_FD_203525 | JGI IMG/M metagenome (GOLD analysis project Ga0315907, IMG submission 203525) | Freshwater fungal communities from buoy surface, Lake Erie, Ohio, United States - Buoy 12 MA123 | ecosystem: Environmental > Aquatic > Freshwater > Lake > Lake biofilm | place: USA... | reverse complement strand
GTCGAAACGGAAGGGGGGGTCGATGCGGAAACGTCGTCCATCATGCGCTCTCGTTGGGTTCCTTGGTCGGCTCAGAAGCGGTGCGGCGCACCAAGCGGCGCAAGGCCGCAGATTGGCGGCGCCATTCCTCGGCCGGCACGGCAGGCGTGCCGCCGACGGTTTGGCCCGCCGGAATATCGCGATGCACGCCAGATTGTGCGATGATTTTCGCCCCCGCCGCCACCTTCAAATGGCCCGCAAGCCCGGCTTGGCCGCCCGCCATCACGCCGTCGCCGAGTTCGGTCGAGCCCGAAATGCCGACTTGGGCGACGATTACGCAGCTGCGCCCGGTTTTCACGTTGTGGCCGATCTGCACGAGATTGTCGATCCAGGTACCGTCGCCGATAATCGTGTCGCCGGCACTGCCGCGATCGATGCAGCTGTTGGCGCCAACCTCGCAATCGGCGCCGATGCGCACGAGGCCAAGCTGTGGCACCTTGACGAAACCGGTGGGGCTCAGCGCAAAACCAAAACCGTCCTGGCCGATGCGCACACCCGGATAGAGCCGCGTGCGCGGCCCCACCAGCGCATGGCTGACGCTCGCATTCGCGCCGACGACCACAAAATCGCCGAGCTCGACATTGGCGCCGATCGTGGCCCCCGGCCCGATTTCTACACCGGCGCCGAGCTTGGCGCCGGCCATTACGACCGCATAGGGGCCGATCGACACGCCCTCGCCCAAGCGCGCCGAGACGTCCACGACGGCCGTCGGATGCACGCCGGCCGGCGTGCGTTGCGGCGGATGGAAGGCGGCGGCAAGACTTGCATAGGCAAGATAGGGATTGGCAACGGCGAGCGCATGGCAGCCTGCCGGTACCCGTGCCGCAAGGCTCGGATGCACGAGGCAAGCCCCCGCCTTCGTGTTCGCGAGTGCGCCCAGATATTTGCGGTTTTCGAGGAAAGAGACTTGGGCCGGTCCGGCGGCCGCGAGCGACGCCACGTCGTCGAAGAGCAGTTCGCCGTCGGCGCCCGCAGGCAAAGCAGCGCCGACGAGTTCGGCTATGCGCGTGAGCGCGAGGGCGCCGGCGTAAGCATGGAATCGCCGGTCGGCCATCGCGCGCGGCAGCTCAGTTCGCCATTGCCGCAGTCGGCAATTTGCGGTTCAGCCGGCGAGCGACTTCGCCCGAAATGTCGAGGGCCGAACGCGCCACGAAGATGAACGAGTTGGGCAGCACGATCTGGTATTCCTGCTCGTTCATGACCTCGATCACGGACTCGGTCAGCGACTGCTGTATCTTCTGGGCGGCATCGCCGTAGTTCTGCTCGAGATTGCGCCGGCGCGTCTGCAGCTGCACCTGCACGGTCTGAACGCGATTCTCAAAATCACGGCGGCGCTGGTTGAACGCGTCCTGCGACAAGGTGGCGCGCTGGTTGGCGAGTTCTTCCTCCTGGCGGCGCAGATCGGTCTCCTGGCGCGTCGCATCGGCCTGGAGCGAATTGCGCGCGCGTTCGGCCTGCGAATTCACGTTCTGCATCGCAGTCGAAACGCGCATGACCGCTTCGACATCGAAGAACACGACCGCCGTGCCCTTGGCTGGCAATTCAGTCGACAGGGCCGGTGCGGGTGCTGCCGGGGTGGTCGCGCGCGGCTGGGCCGGCGCTTGGCGCGGCTGGGCGGGGGCAGGCTGCTGAGCTTGAACCGGCCAAGCGGCGGCCAGCAGGCCGACGAACGCGGCACCAACGGCCGCAACACGCAGGGCGGAAAGATTCGGCTTTTTCATCGCAACTTGTCCTGTCGGAAAAATCAAAAACGCGTGCCGACGCCGAACCGGAAGGCTTCCGTTCGGTCGTATTCTTCCTTCACGACGGCTTTTGCGTAGGATACGCGCACGGGGCCGAACGGCGAGCGCCAGAGGGCGCCAATGCCGACCGACGCGCGGATGGACCCGGAATCGTCGACCGCAGCCGTGTTGCCAGGGCGGCCCGGCGGCGGACGATCGAAGCTTGTGAGCGTGCCCACGTCGGAGAAGAGCAACCCGCGCAGGCCGAATTCCTTGGGCAGCCCCGTGGGGAAACTCAATTCGGCTGCACCGGTATAGAAGAGGTTGCCGCCCAGTGCGCCGCCCGAGGCCTGGTCGCGCGGCCCCAAGCCTTGCGCGCGGAAGCCGCGGAAATTGTCGCCGCCGAGCGAGAAACGATTCTGCAAGCGCACGCGGTCGCCCGACAGGGCGGTGATGTGCCCGCCTTCGAGCACGAGCGAGGCGACATATTCGGTCGCGATCGGATAGAAGAAACCGGTCGTGGCGGTCGAGCGCAGGAACTTCGCGTCGCCGCCCAGGCCCGCGACATCGTTGCCGATCCGCAGGAAATAGCCGTCGGTCGGATCGACGCGGTCGTCGCGCCAGTCGAACAGGGTCGTGTGGCCGACGGAGCTCTGGATGACCGAGCCCGCCGCATCCTGCACGAGCGTCGAAACGCCCGAGGCGAGCCGCGTAATGTCGTCGTTGCGCAGCGTGTAGCGCAGCGACTGATCCACATATTCGCCGAGCCGGTAGCCGTTGCGCAGCACAAAACCCGTCGAAATGAAGTCGTACCCCGCCTCGTTCTGCAGATCGCGCTTCTGGCGGAAGATGTCGAAACCGGCCGCCATGTCCATGTCGAGGAAATAGGGATCGGTGAAGGACAGGTCGATCTGGTTGCGGCGGCGCGAAACCGTGCCGCCGAGCTTCAGATCCTTGCCTTGCCCAAGCAGATTGCGCTCGCGGATCGAGGCGTCGAGCAGGACGTTGTCGGCCGTCGAGAAACCGATGCCGAAGCTGAGATCGCCCGTCGATTTTTCCTGCACTTCGACGTTCAGCACCGTGCGGTCGGGCGCTTCGCCCGGCACGTTCGTGACCTCGACGCGCTCGAAAAACTGCAGGCCGCGGATGCGGTCGCGCGAACGGCGCAGTTTGGCGGTGCTGAACGCGTCGCCTTCGCTGAGCTGCATCTCGCGCCGGATGACCTTGTCGGTCGTGCGCGAATTGCCGACGATGTTGATGCGCTCGACGAACACACGCGGCCCGTCCTGCACTTCGTAGACGATCGAGACCGTGCGCGCGTCGCGGTCGCGCGTCACGCGCGGGCGCACTTCGGCAAACGCGTAGCCGGCAGTGCCGGCGAAATCGCTGAGAGCGGAGACCGAAGCTTCGACGCGGTTGGCGTCGTACCAGCTGCCTTCTTTGGTCGTCACGAGATCGACCATCTGCTCTTTCTTGAGATCGCGCAGCTGCGAGACAACGTCGATCTTGCCGAAGCGGTAGCGCTCGCCCTCTTCGATCGTGAAGGTCACGTAGAAGCCTTGGCGGTCGGGGCTCAATTCGGCGATTGCCGAGACGATGCGGAAATCCGCGTAGCCGGCCGAGAGGTAGTATTTGCGCAGCAATTCGCGGTCGAACGAGAGCCGGTCGGGATCGTACACGTCGTCGTTCGACAGAAAGCGGAACCAACGCGATTCGCGCGTCTGGATCTGCTCGCGCAGCGTGCCGTCGGCGAAGCTGCGGTTGCCCACGAAATTGATGCGCTGCACGCCGGTGACCTGGCCCTCGTCGATCTCGAACACGACGTCGACGCGGTTCTGCGGCAGCTGGATGATCTTGGGTTCGATCGTGGCGGCAAAGCGGCCCGAGGCGCGGTAAATGTCCTGCAGGCGCTTGACGTCGGCCTGCACGCGCGCGCGCGTGAACACGGTGCGCGGCTTGATCGTGAGCTCGTTGATGAGGCTCTCGTCCTTGAGGCGGCGATTGCCCTCGAACGCGATGCGGTTGACGATCGGGCTTTCGACGACCCGCACGATCAGCGCCCCGCCCTCTTGGCGGATCAGCACGTCGGCGAACAGGCCGGTGCCGAACAGGGCCTTGAGCGAGCGGTCGATCTCCTCGGCATCAACTTGGGAGCCGGGTTGGACGGTCACGTAGGCGCGCACGGTCTCAGGCGCGATGCGCTGCGTGCCCTCGACGCGAATTTCGGAGACGGGCCCGGCAACCACGCCCGTGCGCGTCGCGAACTGGGCCGCGGCCGGGCCGGCTGAGAACAGGCCAACCGCCATGGCAAGCGCCATCACGCATGTCGCTATTGCCACTCGGCCTGTCGCAAAAAACATCGCAAGTCGTTCCATATTCGCCGGTTATCCGCTCTCGAGTCGCACCGCAGTCCAGCACATTACCCCAAAACCCCGGCGATAATCACGAGACGAGTCCCATCAGGAACCGCACCACGCCCGTATGGACAAGGTCGTTCCAGGTCGCAAAGACCATAAGACTTATAACCAAGCCAAAGCCAATCCGGAAACCGTATTCGACAGCCCGCGGCGGCAAAGGTCGCCCGCGCACGGCTTCGAGGGCGTAAAGCACCAAATGTCCGCCATCGAGCATCGGAACTGGGAAAAGATTGATCAAACCTAGGTTAATAGATAAGATTGCCATGAAAACGATCAGGTTTGCGATTCCCCCTTGCGCCATCTCGCCCGACATTTGGGCAATGCGGATGGGGCCGCCGAGATCCTCGGTGCCGCGCGTGCCGACAATCATCTGGCCGAGCGCTTTGAGGGTGCCCGCAGCTTGCGTCCAGGTTTCGCCCGCTGCCCGCCAAACGGCAGTCAAAGGATCGTGGGCTTTGAACGACATGCCCTGGCCGCGAATGCCGAGCCGCGCCACACGCGTGACCTGGCCCAGGCGGTTGGTTTCCTCGATCACGGCAGGTGTGATCGGCAGATCGAGCGAGCGCCCGTCGCGGTCGATCGTCAATACCGTCGGCCGCTCGAGATTGAGCTGCACAAAGCGCTGGATTTCCTCGAAGCGCTCGATGCGCTTGCCGTCGATCGCCGTTACTCGGTCGCCGGCCTGGACGCCGGCGCGCTCGGCAGCCGAGCCCGGCAACACGCCGCCCACCAGAGCGGGCGTGAAAGGCTGGCCCACGGTCGCAAAAGCGCCCGCCAGCAGCACGATCGCGAGCAGGAAATTCGCGACAGGGCCCGCAGCCACGATCGCCGAGCGCTGAAGGAGGGTTTTGTGGTGGAACGAAACCGAGCGTTCGGCCGCATCCATATGCGAAATCTCGGCCCCCGGTGTCGAGGCCGGATCGGCATCGCCGTACATTTTCACGTAGCCGCCGAGCGGCAGCCACGAGATCTTCCAGCGCGTGCCGTGGCGGTCGTTCCAGCCCACAATCTCGCGCCCGAAGCCGATCGAAAACACCTCGACCTTCACCCCGCAGCGCCGTGCGACCCAGAAATGCCCGAGCTCGTGGAAAAAGATCAGCACGCTCAAAACGAGCAAGAACGGCAGCAAATACTCGAAGATATTCATGTCAGCCCCGACTTTCCGCAGCCGCAAACACCGCACGCGGGTGCTTTGCATCGATCCATTCGCGCGCACGCACGCGGGCTAAAGCGTCGATCGCAACCACATCCGCGATCGAAGCAGGGGCCGGCGGCGCATAGCCGTCCAACACGCCGGACACGCAGTCTGCGATGCCCAAAAACCCGAGCCCGCCGCCCAAGAACGCCGCCACAGCCACTTCGTTGGCCGCGTTCAGGATAGTTGGTGCAGCGCCGCCCGCTTGCAAGGCCAGCCGCGCCAATTTGAACGCCGGGAAGCGCGCGTAATCCAAAGTTTCGAACGTGAGATCTGCCATTTTGGCAAGATCGAGGCGCGGGGCGGTCGTTGCCATGCGGCCGGGCCAAGCGAGGGCCACGGCAATGGGCGTGCGCATGTCGGGCGTGCCGAGCTGCGCCAGCACCGAGCCATCGGCATAAGCGACCATCGAATGCACGACCGATTGCGGATGCACGATCGCCTCGATGCGCGCCTCGCCGACCGGGAACAGATGGAACGCCTCGATCACTTCGAGGCCCTTGTTCATCATCGTCGCGGAATCGACGGAGATCTTGGCCCCCATCGACCAGTTGGGATGGGCAACGGCTTGCGACGGCGTCACGCTTGCCATGCGCTCGAGCGGCCAGGTGCGGAACGGCCCACCCGAGGCGGTCAGCACGATCTTCTCGACGCGGTCCAACGCGTCGAGATCGAGCACCTGGAAAATGGCACTGTGCTCGCTGTCGACGGGCACGAGCGTCGCACCATGCTGGCGCACTTCAGCCATCGCAAGGGCACCGGCGCAGACAAGCGTTTCCTTGTTGGCAAGGCCGATCGTTGCCCCACGCCTTATCGCGGCAAGCGTGGCGGGCAGGCCTGCCGCACCCACAATGGCCGAACACACGAACTCGGCCGGCATCATGGCGGCTTCAACGACGGCTTCGGAACCGGCAGCGGCATCAATGCCGCTGCCCGCAAGGGCGTCGCGCAGTTCGCCGTAGCAGCTTTCGTCGGCCACGACCGCGCGCTTTGCGCCAAGTGCGCGCGCCTGCTGGGCGAGCTTGGCGACATTGCGGTTGGCGACCAGCGCTTCGACCGCAAAACTTTGCGGATCGGCGGCGAGCAATTCGACCGTGTTGCAGCCGACCGAACCGGTCGAGCCCAAAATCGTCACGCGTTTCATGGCCATGCCAGCATAAGCCCGCTCGTGGACCATTGGAACGCCGCAAGTGCGCAGGCGGCCGTCAACAGCCCGTCCACGCGGTCGAACAGGCCGCCATGCCCGGGGATGAGTCCGCTCGAATCCTTGGCCCCGAAATGGCGTTTGATCCAGGATTCGAGCAGGTCGCCTGCTTGCGCCACCACGGCCAAACCGGCCCCCGCCCCCGCCAGCACCGTCGCGGATGGCCCCTGCGGCACCATCAGCGCCGCCGCCCAGCCGACGCAGGCCGCCGCAACCATGGCGCCGACCAGACCGGCCCAGGTTTTGTTGGGCGACAGGCGCGGTGCGAGCTTTGCACCGCCGATCAGCCGGCCCGCGAAGTAAGCGCCCGTATCAGTCGCCCACACGCTCGCCATCAGCCACAAAATCGCGACCAAGCCGCCTTGCGCATCGCCGCGCAGCCAGATCAGCGCGACGACCGGAATGCCGATGTAAAGCGGCCCCACCGCCAGCCAGCGGCAATGGTCGCGCCCGCTCACGCGCGCAAAGGCCAGCACCAGCAATGCAGCAACGAGGGCAAGGCCAAGCCCAATATCGGCGCGCGTGAGGGCTGCGGCTGCCCCGCTCGCCAGCACGCCCGCCGCCACAAGCAGGCCCGTGGCACCGAAACGCCCGTCGCCGACCAGCCGCGTCCATTCCCAGGCAAGTACGGCACCGCACACGGCAACCATCAACTCGAACGCTTCGCGGCCCGAGAACAGCCCGGCGACGGCAAGGGCCAGAAGCACGGCTGCCGACAGCGCGCGCTGGCGCAGATCGCGCATGCGCAGGCCCGCAGCTGGGGTCGGCGGTGGTGCGAGGCTCAACCCACGACGGCGCCGTAGCGCCGCTCCCGCCGTCCGAATTCGGCGATCGCCGCCTCGAAGGCTTCGCGCCCGAAATCGGGCCACAGCACGTCGAGAAACACGAACTCGGTATAGGCGCATTGCCACAGCAGGAAATTCGAAACGCGCTTTTCCCCGCTCGTGCGCACCAAAAGATCGGGGTCGGGAATGTCGGCCGTCGCAAGGTGTTGCGCGAACAGCGTCTCGTCGATCGCCGAAGGGTCGAGCGTGCCGGCCTTGACGGCCTCTGCCAACTGGCGCGCGGCCGAAACGATCTCGGCGCGTGCACCGTACGAAAGCGCCACGACGAGATCGAGGAACGTATTGTCGCGCGTCGTCGTCTCGGCCTGTTCGACCAGCGAGCATACGTCGGGAGGCAGGCGCTTGCGCTCGCCGATGATGCGGATGCGCACCCCCTGGCGATGCAGCTCAGCGAGTTCAGCCCGCAGAAAATGGCGCAAGAGCCCCATGAGGTCCGCGACTTCGTCGCTGGGCCGGCGCCAATTTTCCGACGAGAAGCCGAACAATGTGAGGTAGCGCACGCCGAGTTCGCCCGCCGCGCGCACGGCGTTGCGCACCGCATCTGCCCCGCGCCGATGGCCCGCGATGCGCGGCAGGCCGCGCGCTTTGGCCCAGCGACCATTGCCTTCCATGATGATGGCGACATGACGGGGAATTTGGCGATCGTGCGACATTTGGATGGACGGGGCGAGCTCGCTTGGTTCCAAGGACCGGCGGAGAAGGAAACGACGGTACGGCCGCTAGACGGCCATGATGTCTTTTTCTTTGACCGCCATCGCCTCGTCGACCTTCTTGATGAAATCGTCGGTTAGCGTCTGGATGTCGGTCTGGCGCTTGCGGTTTTCGTCTTCCGTGACCTTGCCGTTCTTGAGCAGCGCCTTGAGCGCGTCCATGCCTTCGCGGCGCACGTTGCGCACCGACACGCGTGCGGCCTCGGCGTAGTTCTTGGCAATCTTCAGCAGTTCCTTGCGCCGTTCTTCGGTCATCGGCGGCATCGGGATACGCACGAGCTGGCCGTCGGCCATAGGGTTGAGACCGAGACCCGCATCGCGGATGGCTTTTTCGACCGCCTTCACGAGGCCCTTGTCCCACACCTGCACTGTCAGCATGCGCGGCTCGGGCGTGCCCACCGTGCCGCATTGGGCGAGCGGCATCTGGCTGCCGTAGGCGTCAACCGTCACCGGATCGAGCAGACTTGCCGAAGCGCGGCCCGTACGCAGACCCGAAAACTCTTTCTTGAGCACGTCGAGCGAACCCGTCATGCGGCGGCGCAAATCGTCGATTTCGGCGGTGGCGGACATTGGCGTGTTCCCTTGGAAACAGTTTGGCGAACGGACGGCAGGCGTAGGCTTCACCCCACTCAGTCGCACACGGTCGTGTAGCGGCCGGTCCCCTTCATCACTTCGGCGAATCCGCCGGGCTTCTGTATCGAGAAGACTAGAATAGGAATGTGGTTTTCCCGTGCAAGGGCGATCGCAGCGGCGTCCATCACGCCGAGATCGCGCTCCATCACGTCGCGATAGGTCAGCGTTTCGAAGCGCGACGCGGTCGCGTCCTTCTTGGGATCGGCCGAATAAACGCCATCGACTTTGGTACCCTTGAGCAGCGCGTCGCAGCCCATTTCCGATGCGCGCAACGCAGCCGCCGTATCGGTCGTGAAAAACGGATTGCCGGTCCCTGCCCCGAAAATCACGACGCGACCCTTTTCCATGTGCCGCATCGCGCGGCGCCGGATATAGGGCTCGCAAATGCTCGCCATCGGAATGGCCGACTGCACGCGCGTGGGCACGCCCACGCCTTCGAGCGCGTTCTGCAACGCAAGCGCGTTGATGACGGTGGCGAGCATGCCCATATAGTCGCCGTTGGCGCGCTCGATGCCGCGCTTGGCGCCCGAAAGGCCGCGGAAGATGTTGCCGCCGCCGATCACGAGGCACACTTGCACGCCGAGATCGACGACATCTTTGACGTCGGCGGCGATGCGGTCGATCGTGGCGGGATCAAGGCCGCGCTCGTCGCTGCCGGCCATCACCTCGCCGGACACTTTGAGCAGAACGCGGCGGTATTTGGTTTGAGGCGCCTGCGGCATCGCGGGGTCAACCCTCGCCAGAAAATTCGGCCGGTCTTTCGGGAGAAAGACCGGCCATCGTCGGATCAGGCTTTCAACTGTGCGGCGACTTCGGCCGCAAAGTCGGACTCTTTTTTCTCGATGCCCTCGCCCAAGCCAAAGCGGCGGAAGGCGACGAGCTTGACCGGCGCGCCCACATCCGCGGCGGCCTTGGCCACCACGTCCTTGATGCGGGTTTCGCCGTCTACGACATAGACCTGCTCGAGCAGCACGGACTCTTCGTAGAATTTGCGAATGCGCCCTTCGACCATCTTCTCGACGACCGCGGCGGGTTTGCCCGACGCTGCCGCCTGTTCGCTCAAGATCGCCTTCTCGCGTGCCAACGCCGCCGGATCGACCGACGCGATGTCGAGCGAGATCGGGTTCGTGGCGGCGATGTGCATGGCGATCTGGCGGCCGAGCGCGTTGAGCTTCTCTACGTCGCCCGTGCTTTCGAGCGCCACGAGCACGCCGATCTTGCCGAGGCCCGGTGCAACCGAGCTGTGCACGTAGGTTGCAACCGCACCTGCCGATACTCTCAGCACGACCGCACGACGCAGCGTCATGTTCTCGCCGATCTTGGCGACAAGGGCGGTCAGCGCTTCGGTCGCCGTGCCGCCCGTCGGATACGCGGCAGCGCCGAGTGCTGCCACATCGTCGCCGGTCGCGATTGCCGACTTGGTCACGTTGCGCACGAAATCCTGGAACGCGTCGTTGCGCGCCACGAAGTCGGTTTCCGAATTGACCTCGACCATGGCGCCGACGGCACCGCCGGCGGCAACGCCGATCAGGCCTTCAGCGGCCACGCGGCCCGCCTTCTTGGCGGCGGCCGCGAGGCCCTTCTTGCGCAGCCAATCGACCGCCGCTTCGACATCGCCACCGTTTTCGGTCAAAGCGCGCTTGCAATCCATCATGCCAGCACCGCTTTTTTCGCGCAGGTCCTTGACCAGGGCTGCCGTAATTTCGGCCATATCTATTCCATCCGTGTTGGAGTTCGTCGCAGTGACAAGGCGATCGCCCGCATAGCCGATCAGGCTGCGGGCGAAGCCGCCTTTTCCTTCTTCTTGCGGGCTGCCGGCTTCTTCGGCGCGGCTGCGTCCTTGTCGGCTTCCGGTGCCGCTTCGGCGGCGGCCGGGGCCGCTTCGCCTTCAGCCGCAACCGCAGCCGCCGGGATCTCGAGTGCGGGCGGTGCCACGGCGGCACCCACATCGACGCCGGCAGCCTTCATTTCGGCCTGCAGACCGTCGAGCACTGCGTTCGCCATCAGCTCGCAATAGGTCGAGATCGCGCGCAGCGCATCGTCGTTGCCCGGGATCGGGTACGTGACACCCTTGGGGTCGCTGTTCGAGTCGAGCACGGCGATGACGGGGATGTTGAGGCGACGCGCTTCTTCGACCGCGATCGCTTCCTTGTTCGTGTCGATCACGAACAGCATGTCCGGCAGGCCGCCCATTTCCTTGATGCCGCCAAGCGAACGCTCGAGCTTGTCGCGCTCGCGCGTCATGAACAGCAGTTCCTTCTTGGTGAGGCCGCCCGAGGCCGAGCCGCCGGGCAGATCGCCCGACAGGCGCTCGTCGATTTCCTTGAGGCGCTTGATCGAGTTCGAGATCGTCTTCCAGTTGGTCAGCATGCCGCCGAGCCAGCGATGGTTGACGAAATACTGGCCGCAGCGCTTGGCGGCTTCGGCGATCGGCTCCTGCGCCTGGCGCTTGGTGCCCACGAACAGCACGCGCCCGCCGCCTGCGCACACGTCGCGCGCGGCCTGGAGGGCGCGGTCGAGCAGCGGCACGGTCTGCTGCAGATCGATGATGTGCACGCCGTTGCGCACGCCGAACAGGAACGGCGCCATTTTGGGGTTCCAACGGCGCGTCTGGTGGCCGAAGTGAATGCCGGCTTCGAGAAGCTGGCGCATCGAATAGACGGGCATCGCCATGAGCGATTTTTCCTTTTTCCGGTTGATCCGCCGCGGGACGAGCACCTGCCCCCAAGAAGGGAGACCGGCACCGGAACGAGCCTTGGCCTATGGCGCCAAGGACCGCATATGCCCCGCGTGAGGGTTTGTCGTCCGGACACAATGTCCCAACGCGGCGCGGGAGATACCCCAACTGGCTGGGTTTTGCAAGCCCGCCCGGCCTGCGGGACCCTATTCCGTCAATGCGGAACCCGCCGCCCGGCGTAATAAAGCATCAAATCCGCGATCGTACGGGTAAACGGGCTTTTGACGGCGTCGAGGCTGCGGCCGAAGGCAACGCCGCGCAAAAACGCCGCCATTTCGTCGCGCGACGCGTCGCCCGGCGCACCGGGCGCGAGCGGCTCTGCCGTGCGCACAAAGCCGATCAGCTCGACCAGCGCGGTGTGGATGGCGGGATCGAGTGCCAGGAGTTCGTTCAAAAAAGACGCACGCGGAATCATCTCGATTTCGGCGTTTGTGGCCGCACGGGCACTGGCCATGCGCGCGGCCCCGTCGACGAGTTCGAGTTCACCGAACATCTGCCCTGCCTTGGTGCGCGCAATCTCGACTTTTTCGTCGCCGCGCGTCTGGAAGATCTCGATCTCGCCCGACCGCACGAGGCACGCAAAATCGCCGCGCGCGCCCTCTTCGTAGACGAGCGTGCCGGCCACATAGCGGACCACGGTAGGGATCAGCGCCATCGCCTAGTACCCCGGCACGATGGCGCGGGCGCCGCGCGCCTGGGCAAGGGTCAGCGAGTCGAAGGCGCGCAGCGCCTCGGTCGCGGGGCGGTCCACGTTGCCGTGTAGGCGCGCCAAGGTCACCACGATCGTCTCGAAATTCAACTGGTTCATGCCGCTCGCCCGGCACATCGTGGCAAGGTCGCCGAAATCGGCGGTGCGGCACGCCCGGCGCACGAGCCGCAACGGCTCGGCGAGATGCTCAGCCAAGGCCACTTCGAAGAGATCGAGCCTGCCGGACTCGGCCAGCCGCACGAAGCCGCCGACTTGGTCTTCGCCCCACTGGCCCCATTGGCCCAGCATGGCGCCGAGCACGCCCGTGACAACGCCGTCTTTGGTGCCGATGTCGCGCGCCACCTGGTCGGCGGCGTTGGCCACGATGTCCCGCAACGCGTCCGGCGCCATGGCGATGCGCTTGTAGAGATAGCCGTGCAGCGCGTCGGTGATCCAGCTCAGCATTTCGTAGGCGAAGGCGGCCGGCAGATCGGCGCGCTGGGAGAGCGGATCTTCAAGCTCAGGCCATTGGCGCGCAAGCTCGCACACCACGCCGAATGTAGCGTTCGATATCTGCGCGCGCTCGTTGGCAAGCAGCGTGCCGACGACGTCTTTCTCGCGGAACGCGACCAGCGCCTCGCTGAGTGCGGAGCCCACATCCGTGCGTCCGGCGATCGCCACGCGATGCTGGATCGTGGCTTGGTTCGCGACCTCGATGAGGTCGCCTTCCTGCAGCACGGGCGAACCTGCGAGTACGGGCCACGACACTTCGATCTCGTCGGCCGCCAGCAGCTTCACGATCGAGGGGGCGATGTTGGGCTCTTGGCTCAAGCGCTCGGCCACGAGGCGGCGCAACGGCGCTTCGATCTCGCGAATGATCGCGCGCACAAGCTCGACCGCCATCGCGCGAATGCGCTGGTTGCCGGCATCCATGCCGATCGCGGCGACGAATTCCGACAGATGTTCGACCGCCACGCGCCGATCGTCCGGATGGTCGGCAGCCAGACGGTCGGCGATCGACTGCAAACGCTGGATCAGCGTATTGGGGTCAGCGGGATTCAACGTGGCTCGCGCGTTCGAGTCAGGAACCGCCGAGAATAAGCGTTTTTTCCGCATGCGGCAAATACAAGTGGCGCTGCCGCGCTGGCGTCAAATCTCCGCCACTTCCAGAATACCGGGGATGTCCCCCAGCGCGCGACGCAGATCGGGCGTGATGGCGCGCCCGTCTTTCAAGCGGATATCGACTTCCTCGTCCGAGCCTGTGCGGATCTGGATGCGGATCGCCCCCTTGCCCTTCGGCGCCTTGCCGAGTGCGGCTTTGAGGCCGGCGATCGCCCCCATATCGGCCAAGGCCACGCGCAAGCCCGCCGAGGTGCTGGCGACCGCGTCGTCGAGGGCGCGCACTTCGCTCGCCAGGAGCTTGATCGTTTCGCCCTCCACGCGCGCATCGGCCGTCACAAGCAGCGGCTTGTTCGACGCGAAAAGTTCGCGCGATTTGGCGAGGAGTTCGGAGAACACCATGACCTCGAACGTGCCTCCCGCGTCCGACAATTGCACGAACGCGAATTTGTTGCCCTTGGCGGAAGTGCGCTCCTTCGAGCTCAGCACCGTGCCCGCAAGCTTGACACGGCTCGACGCCCCGCCCGACAAGCTGCGCGCCAGATCGGCCGAGCGCACCGCCCCCAGGCGCTTCAAGCCGACCGCGTAGGAATCGAGCGGATGGGCCGTCAGATAGAAACCCACGCTTTCGAACTCGGCCTGCAGGCGTTCGTGCAGTTTGAGATCGGCCACTTGCGGCAATGGCGGGTCGGCGGTTTTGCCGCCGGCCGGGCCGCCGAAAATGCTCATCTGGTTCGAGGTCTTCTCTTCGGCCGCCGATTGCGACAAGCGCAGCATGGTTTCGATCGCGGCCAGCACGCGGGCACGGTTGGGCTCGAGCGTATCAAACGCCCCTGCCTTAGCGAGATTTTCGAGCTGGCGCTTGTTGATCTGGCGATGGTCAAGCCGCCGCGCCAAATCATAGAGCGACGCGAACGGCCCGTTGGCAGTGCGCTCGGCCACCAACGCTTCCATGGCGGCAAGGCCGACATTGCGCACGGCGGCAAGCGCATAGCGCACGCAGCCTTTGGCGTCCGTACCGTCGGGATATTCGACTGAGAACACGGCCTCCGACTTGTTGATGTCGGGCGGCAAGGTGCGATAGCCGAGACGTGCGACTTCCTGGCGGAATAGGTTGAGCTTGTCGGTGTTCGACATGTCGAGCGTCATCGACGCTGCGAAAAACTCGACCGGATGGTTGGCTTTGAGCCACGCGGTTTGGTAGGCGACGATCGCGTAAGCGGCGGCGTGGCTCTTGTTGAAGCCGTAGCCCGCGAATTTGTCGACGAGATCGAAAATCTGCGAGGCCTTGGCTTCATCCACGCCGTTGGCGACGGCCCCGTCGACGAAGACTTTGCGCTGGGCATCCATCTCGGCCTGGACCTTTTTGCCCATGGCGCGACGCAAGAGGTCCGCACCGCCCAGCGAATAGCCGGACAGCACCTGGGCGATCTGCATCACCTGCTCCTGGTAGATGATGACGCCGTAGGTTTCCTTGAGGGTCGCCTCGAGCTTCGGGTGCAGATAGTCGGGCTTTTCGGCCCCCTGCTTGACGGCGATGTATTTCGGGATGTTGTCCATCGGGCCCGGCCGATAGAGGGCCACAAGCGCGATGATGTCTTCGATGCGGTCCGGGCGCAGGCGGCGCACGGCATCGCGCATGCCCGTACTTTCAAGCTGGAACACCCCGCCGGTGTCGCCGCGCGAAAGCATGTCGTAAGTGCGCTTGTCGTCGAGCGCCAAACGGTCGATATCGACGACGACGTTCTTGCGCTTGAGCAGGGCGGCCGCCCGGCTCAGCACCGTCAGCGTCTTCAACCCCAGAAAGTCGAATTTGACGAGGCCCGCCTTCTCGACGTCCTTCATGTTGAACTGCGTGACCGGTGTGGCCGACCGCGGATCACGATAGAGCGGCACCAGATCTTCGAGCGGCCGGTCGCCGATGACCACACCCGCCGCGTGCGTCGAGGCATGGCGATAGAGGCCTTCGAGATGCAAGGCGATTTCTGCGAGCTTGGCGACGGCCGGATCGGCGTCGATCATCAAGCGCAGCTGGTCTTCGCCGTCGATCGCTTCTTTGAGCGTGACGGGTTTGGCCGGATTGTTGGGTACCAGTTTGCAGATACGGTCCACCTGGCCGTAGGGCATGCCGAGCACGCGGCCGACGTCGCGCAAGACCGCGCGTGCCTGCAATTTTCCGAAGGTGATGATCTGCGCCACGCGGTCTTCGCCGTAGGTGCGCTGCACGTAGCGAATCACCTCGTCGCGCCGGTCCTGGCAGAAATCGATGTCGAAGTCCGGCATCGACACGCGCTCGGGATTGAGGAAACGCTCAAACAGCAGGCCGAAGCGCAAGGGGTCGAGATCGGTAATCGTCAGCGCCCACGCCACAACCGAGCCTGCCCCCGAGCCGCGCCCCGGCCCCACCGGGATGCCGTGGTCTTTTGCCCATTGGATGAAGTCGGCGACGATCAGGAAATAGCCGGGGAAACCCATCTTTACGATCACGTCGGCTTCGTACTCGAGCCGTGCGCGATAGGGGGTTGCCGCCGCTTCGCGCGCCGCCTCGTCCATGCCTTCGGTATAGACGTGGGCTGCCAAACGCTTTTCGAGGCCCGCTTTGGCAAGGGCACGCAAGGCATCGGCCTCGGAACTGTCTTTGGCGCGTGTGGAGGCCGGCAGAATCGGTTTGCGCCCGCCGACCCAATGGGAACAACGCTTGGCGATCGCAAGCGTGTTGGCGATTGCCTCTGGCAGATCGGCGAACAGGCTTTGCATCTCGTCGGCCGATTTGAAACGCCATTCGGCCGTGGAATGGCGGCGCTCCTGGTCCGCCAAAAAGCGGCCCTCGGCGATGCACAGCAGTGCATCGTGCGCCGCCGACATCGTCGCGTCGGCGAAATAGACATCATTGGTCGCAACAAGCGGCAGATCGCGCGCATAGGCGAGATCGAGCAAAGCACCCTCGATGCGTTTTTCGGCGCCAAGCCCATGGCGCATGATCTCGATATAGAGACGGCCCGTGAATGCGGCCTGGAGCCGGTCGAGCATGGCGGCCGCCGCATCGGCCTGCCCGTCCGCCAGCAAACGACCCACCGGCCCGTTCGGCCCGCCGGTCAGGCACAGCAAGCCGTCCGAAAGCCCCGCGAGCTGGTCCATCGTGACCTGCGGCGTTTCCCCGCCCGGCGTTTCGAGAAACGCGCGGCTCGAAAGTTTGGCGAGATTGGCCCAGCCGGTTTCGTTCTGCACAAGCAGCAGCAGCCGGTCGGGCTCCGGCGCTTTGCCCTGGCGCCCCATACCGCCATCGTCCTCGCGCCTTATGCCGAGATTGCAGCCAATGATCGGCTGCACGCCCGCATCGGCGGCGGCGGCCGAAAACTCGAGTGCGCCAAATAGGTTGCCCGTATCCGCGATCGCGACCGCCGGCATTTTGTTTTTGGCGGCAAGCTCGACGAGCTTTTTGACCTTGATCGCACCTTCGGACAGCGAATAGGCCGAATGGACGCGCAGATGGACGAATGGAGCGTGCGGCATTTCAGTACCCTGGTCCGAGTCCGGCGGCGCCAATCCTACACACAAAATTCCGCCCGCCGTTAAGACTCCGTCAAGGAAGGCGTCATCCATCTGCAACATGCGCGGCCTATCTTCGAATTTGTTGTGTAATACACAATGGGATTGCCGACATGAACGCACCGCGCTGGCTGCCGAACCAGACGATCGAATGCCGCATCGAGCTCGGCTTTTCCGCCATCCTCGCCCTCGTCGCCTGCATCAGCCTCGTTAGCGTGTGGTCGCCGCGCGAGATTGAAAATCTGACCAAAATCGCCGACGACGCCGAGTTGCTCAAATCGCAGACATTCGAAGCCCAGGTTTCGATCTGCAGGATCGATGCGTCGCACATACATCTCGTTTCTCCAGACGAACGACCGCATCCCGCCAGACATTGCGACCCGTCGGAATTGCCACTGGCGTAGGACACCAGCGAACGCCCCACTCGTAGGAGTGCACATGATTTTGGAGTTTGCCGAATGCGCATGATCGGAACTCAGACAATCCGCAGCAAATTCGTTTTGCTTGCCGCCCTCGTCGTAGTCGCACTTGCTGGCATATCCACCTACGCATGGCGAACAGGTACCGCGATCACGCGCGAGATCGGGCGCATCGCGTCGGAACTCGACACGCTCGATCTTTCGGAGGCGGCAGGCGGCGCCGTCAACGCCACGATCGAGGCCGCACGCCTCGCGACAGTTGCGCAAACCAATGCCGAGTCCGAAAAACTCACGACGACGCGCGACCAGGCGCGCCAGACGATCGAGTGGGCGGCAGTTTCGCTGGAAGCGCGCAGCGAACGCGAGCTTGCAGCCGCATTCATGCAACGCTTTGCCGAAATCGACAACGCACTCGACGAGTTGAAGCTTCGCATTCAGTCGCGAAACCAAGCCTTCGAACTGGTTGCTGCGGTAGGAGGTCAGCTGGCCGCAAGTGCCGATGCGCTTGCGGACGAACTCGAACGACGCCCAGCGGTCGACCGCGCCCTCGCGTCGAAGCTACAGCTCGCCGCGCGCGATGCGACCACTGCCGCTCAGCGGCTGCTTTTGACGAAAGATCCCGAAGCACGTCAAGTTGCGGATGCGGCACTGAGAGCGATTTCCGACATCGTCGAAACGATCGATGCGGCGCTGGCGCCCGAAGGGCGCGCCGCACGCAACGTAACGCGTGCCGTGAGCCGCGACCGCGGCATTCTGCGCGATTCGGTTGCAAGCTACATGGCCGCCATCAACGACGACGGCGACTTTCTGGGTGCCATCGACCGGCGTTTGACGAACGCCGCCGAGGCAATCGCCCGCGTGCGCGCCGAAGCACGGGAAAGGCTATCGCAGGCCCAGACGGCGACGCGCCGGTATTCGGAGGAATCGACGGCTGTCATGGTGTGGACATCGGTCCTGGCCGCCACGCTCGCGACATTGGCCGCGATTCTGGTCGCAATGTCGATCGTGCGGCCCTTGCGCAGCCTCACGCACACGATGGAGGAGCTCGCGGCCGGCGACACGGGCATCGACGTGCCGTCGCTGGGCCGCAAAGACGAGTTGGGCCAGATGGCGGCAGCCTTGCAGGTCTTCAAGGAAAACGCGCGCAAGGTGGCTGCACTCGAGGCCGAAGCCAAGGAAGCCGAAGAACGCCTCGCCGTCGAAAAGGCGCGCGCGATGGGCGAACTTGCGGGCCAGTTCGAAATTCGCGTGATGGCGGCAGTCAAGAAGGTCGAGGCCGAATCGCGCGGTGTCAAACATTCGGCAGGCTCGATGGCGACGGCCGCGCAATCGGCGCAGCAGAAGGCGGCACGCATGGCGGCCGCCTCGGGCGGTACTGCCGACGGCGTGCGCACGGTTGCCCAAGCGGCGGGCGAACTTGCCGCCTCGATCACGCAAATCGGCGCCCTCGTCGCCAAATCGAGCAGCATCGGCGACCAGGCGGTCGCGCAATCGACAGCGACCAACGCCACAATCGCCGCACTTTCGACGGCGGCCGAGCGCATCGGCACGGTCGTCAAACTCATCGAGGAAATCGCGGGCCGCACAAATCTGCTCGCCCTCAACGCCACGATCGAAGCCGCACGCGCGGGCGAGGCCGGGCGCGGCTTCACGATCGTCGCCTCGGAAGTGAAATCGCTCGCCCAGCAGACGGCCAAAGCGACGAGCGACATTGCCGCACAGATCGCAGCCATCCAGTCGTCGACGCAAGCGGCCGTTGCCGCGATCGCGGCAATCGGCAAGACCATCACCGCGATGCGCGACATTTCGACGACCGTGTCGGATGCGATCCACCGCCAGGATTCGGCAACCAACGCGATCGCCGCCAACATCCAGCAAGCCGCCAACGGGACGGCCGAAGTCTCGGCCAACATTGCCGACGTCACGCAAAGCTCCGAACAGACCGGCGAAGCCGCCCACGGCATGCGCAGTGCCGCCGACCTGTTGGTCGGCGAGGCCGAGTTCCTCAAACACGAAGTCGAAAACTTCCTCGCCTCCGTGCGCGCGGCTTAAGCGACACTGCCCTCGTCGAGCCAGCGCCAAGCGGGGCTGTGGATAGCAAGGTCGTCGGTCGTGCGCAGCATGGCCAAGCGCGCTTGCGGCAGAACGGCGCTCTCGGCCGCCCAGTGACGATCGAGCCAGGCGCCAAGTTCGGCCGCCGCCGGCGGATCGAGGTCGCGCTTGAGGTGCCAGAGGCCGACTGCGTAGAAGCCTGAGATGCGCGCTCCGACTGTGCGCTGGAGATCGGCATAAGCGTCCGTGCCGTTGCGGAACTCGGGATAGACGCGCAGATAGATGCGGCCGTGGTTGCGGTCGCCGATGAACGGACCGCCCAAGCGGACTGAAGGTGTGCCGTCGCCAAGCCAAGCTTGTGCCGCACGCGCGCACGCATCCCCGGCAGCCGGATCGAACGGTCCTGCGATGGTTGCGTGCAGCACGCCGCGGCGGCGGCGGCCGATGTCCCACGCAATCGCCTCCCTCAAGGCACTGGCCTTAAGCTCGGCCTCGATCGTCTGGAAGACCGGGCTTTCGTCGAGCGTTGCGGCGGGCACATGGACGACAAGCGCATCGCGCGCGTTCGCATATCGGCCGTTGCGATAATCCTTGCCCGGCACCGAGGCGATCGCCTGCGGATGGTCCGGTGCGATCAGCGGCAGATGGGCGAGCCGATAGTCGGGCCCGAGTTCGAAGGATGCTAGGGGCTCGAAAACATGACGCGTTGCGGCAAAGCGCAGCTGCGCGTCCGGCGTGAAATGCGGCGCGCGGATACTCAGCGCAGCGGCGCGGAATCGACCGTTGCGCGCGGGGCGGCGACGCCGCGCGCCGGTGCCGGCGGCGGTTCGACAACCTGGCTCGTGCGCGGCGGGGTAATGTTGCCGCCCGTACCGCCGCGCGGCGCCATCGTGAGATCGACGGTCGACCCGCCCGTGATGCCGCGCGAGGGCGTGATCTGGATCGTGATCACACGCTGGTTCTGCTGGAACACGAACACGCTGTTGGCCGCGCGAACAGTCGTCACCTCGCTCCAGCCGAAATTCGGCATCTCGCGACGGTAGAACTCGTACATGTCGGCGACGTTGCTGCCCGAATTGATCACGAGCCGGCCGGTCCATTGCTGATCGGTCCCCAGGATCAGCGAACGCTCGAGATCGATCGAGTTGTTGGCGGGCATCGGAATATCGGTGAAGCGCGTGAAGCCGGGACCCGGTGTGGCGTTGACGCTGCCGTTCGAGGCTTGCGAACCCGTCGAGGCGGTCTGCCCGGTAAGGCCGCAGGCCGCCAGCGTGACGGCGGCGGCGGCAGCGAAAAGGACATTGCGAAATTTCATGACGCGTTCCGACCTTCGAGTCGCAGGATTGTCGCTAAGTGTTTCGCCGCAACGCCACCGCGTCAAGTCCTGCCCGGAATTTCCTCGCTTAAAACGCCGTCGGCCATTCGCAAAATGCGATCCATTCTGCCTGCAAGTTCCGGATTGTGCGTGGCGATGAGAGCCGCCAAACCGCTGTTGCGCACGAGGCCCAACAGCGTTTCGAATACGTCGGCGGCGATGCGCGGATCGAGATTGCCGGTGGGCTCGTCGGCCAAAAGCACGCTTGGATTGTTGGCAACCGCACGCGCGATCGCCACGCGCTGCTGCTCGCCGCCCGACAGCCGCCCGGGCCGATGCGTGGCGCGCGCACCCAGCCCCATCTGGGCCAGCAGCGCATCGGCGCGCGCACCGGCCGTGGCCTTGTCTTGGCCTGCGATCAACAAGGGCATCATCGCGTTTTCACGCGCCGAAAACTCGGGCAGCAGATGGTGGAATTGGTAGACGAAACCGAGCGTCTTGAGGCGCATGCGCGTGCGGCCCGCATCGTCGAGGGCGGCACAATCTTCGCCCGCAATGCGGATCGTGCCTGCATCCGGCCGCTCGAGTAGGCCCGCACAATGCAGCAAGGTCGATTTGCCCGCACCCGACGGCCCCACCAGCGCCACGCATTCACCCGCGCGCAAGGTGAGATCGAGGCCGCGCAGCACGTGCAATTCGCCGCCACCCTGGCGGAAGCGGCGATGCAGGCCCGATATTTCGAGAACGGCCTCACTCATAACGAAGCGCTTCCACGGGATCGAGGCGGGCGGCCCGCCACGCGGGATAAATCGTGGCGAGGAACGACAGGCCGAGCGCCATCGCCACAACCTCGACCACTTCGCGCGGATCGGATTTCGACGGCAATTGCGCGAGGAAATAGACTTCCGGCGAGAAGAGCTGCGTGCCCGTCATCGCCTGCAGCAATTGGCGGATCGATTCGATGTTGGCGTTGAACAGCAAGCCCAAAACGAGCCCGCCCAGCGTGCCAAGCACGCCGATCGCGGTCCCCGCCATCAGGAAGATGCGCAATACCGATCCGCTCGAAGCCCCCATTGTGCGCAGGATCGCGATGTCGCGCGTCTTGTCCTTCACGAGCATGATCAGCGACGAGACGATGTTGAACGCCGCCACGAGGATGATCAGCGTGAGGATCAGGAACATCACGTTGCGCTCGACCTGCACCGCGTTGAAGAAGCTCGAATTGGCCTGCTGCCAATCGTAGGCGCGCACGGGCTGGCCTGCGGCCTGCAGGATTGCACTGCGCGCCAGCCACACGCGCTGCGGATCCTTGACGAACACCTCGATGCCCGTCGCTTGGCCCTCCTGGCGGAAGAAAAGCTGGGCCGCTTCGAGCGGCAGGAACACGAAGGAATTGTCGTATTCGAACATGCCGACTTCGAAGATCGCGGCCACGCGGAAGGCGCGCAAGCGCGGCATTGTGCCGAAGGCGGTCACGTTGCCCTGCGGCGAGATCAGTGTGATGCGGTCGCCCAGCGTCAAGCCCATGCGCTGGGCCATGCGGGCACCGATCATCGCCGCATCGTCGCCCGCAAAATCGGCAAGGCTGCCGCTTTTGATGTTCGAGACGATCAGCATGCGCCGCGCCATGTCGGCGGGGGCGATGCCGCGCACGAGGGCGCCACTCGCCACATTGTTGGCCGTCGCCATGACCTGGCCTTCGACAAGGGCTGCCGCATCGACGATGTCCGGCAAGGCGCGGATGCGCGCGGCCGCCCCTTCCCAATCCGCGAGCGGCACGCCCTGGCCGTAGACCGTGAGATGGCCGTTGAGGCCCAAGATGCGGCCCAGCAATTCGGCGCGGAAACCGTTCATGACGGCCATCACGATGATGAGCGTGGCCACGCCGAGCGCAATGCCGCCCAGCGAGAACCACGCGATCACCGAGATGAAGCCTTCCTGCCGACGCGAACGCAGATAGCGCAGCGCCACGGTCCGCTCGAACGAGTCGAACCAGGCCATTCAGGACGCCGTCAAGCGATTGAGCGCTTCGTCGGCCGACATCTCGACGCGCTCGCCGGTTTTGCGCCTCTTGAGCTCGACCTTGCCCGCCGCAACGCCGCGCGGCCCCACGACGAGCTGCCACGGCAGCCCGATCAGATCCATCGTCGCGAATTTAGCGCCCGCACTTTCGGCCGTGTCGGCGTAGAGCACGTCCTTGCCGGCCGCCTGCAGGCGCGCATAAAGCGCTTCGCACGCTTCGTCGCACTTGGCGTCGCCGTTGCGCAGATTGACGAGGCCCACGTCGAACGGGGCCACCGCATCGGGCCACACGATGCCGGCATCGTCGTGGCTCGCCTCGATAATGGCGCCCAGGAGGCGCGACACGCCAATGCCGTAGGAGCCCATCTCGACCAGCACTTGCGCGCCGTCGGGGCCGACGACGCTGGCACCCATCGGCTTCGAATATTTGGTGCCGAAATAGAAGATGTGTCCGACCTCGATGCCGCGCGCCTTGTGGAGGCGTTCAGGGGGGACCGGGCACTTCGCGGCGTCGTGCATTTCGGACGTCGCGGCGTAGTTTGCGAGGATCGCCTCGACGGCGGGCTGCAGATCGGCCGAAAAATCGATGTCGGCTTTGAGCATGTCGGTCTCGAGCCACGCCGTGTCGCAATAGACTTCCGACTCGCCCGTCTCGGCGAGGATGATGAATTCGTGGCTCAAATCGCCGCCGATTGGGCCGGTGTCGGCGCGCATCGGAATGGCTTTGAGGCCCATGCGCGCGAAGGTGCGCAGATAGGCCATGAACATCCGGTTGTAGGCCGCACGCGCACCCTTGGCGTCGATGTCGAACGAATAGGCGTCCTTCATCAGGAATTCGCGGCCGCGCATCACGCCGAAGCGCGGGCGCACCTCGTCGCGGAACTTCCACTGGATATGGTAGAGATTGAGCGGCAGGTCCTTGTAGCTCTTGACCGCGTTGCGGAAAATTTCGGTCACGAGTTCTTCGTTGGTGGGGCCGTACAGCATCTCGCGCTCGTGCCGGTCGACGATGCGCAGCATCTCCTTGCCGTAGTCTTCGTAGCGCCCGCTCGTGCGCCACAGATCGGCCGACTGGATCGTCGGCATCAGCATTTCGATCGCCCCTGCGCGGTCCTGCTCCTCGCGCACGATCTGCTCGACCTTGCGCAGCACGCGGTGGCCGAGCGGCAGCCACGAATAGATCCCGGCCGAGGCTTGGCGGACCATGCCCGCGCGCAGCATCAGACGGTGCGAGACGATCTGCGCTTCGGACGGGTTTTCTTTGATCAACGGCAGGAAAAAGCGCGACAGGCGCATGGGGCCACCAAACCTCGGAGCTGGAGAAAATCGACGATCGACCGCCGGACCCTAAGCGAAGCTCAAGGCTTTGCCAAACCCTGCGCGCGGCAGGCCTCGCGCAGCGCTTCGAGCTCGGGATTGCCGAGCGGTTGGCCGTTATAGAGCACGCGACCCGAGGCCACGTCCATGCGCACCTCGCCCAATTTGAAATTCGGCTGGAACAAGGGCGACGTCGAGGCAATGCCGTATTTCTTGAGATCGACCGCAATGTCGAAGGCGACCGTATCGGGCACTTGGAATTGCGGCGCGGGATTGAGATCGGCCCCCACCACGGGCCGCCCGCGCACATCCACGCCGGGCTGGTAGGCGACGTCGGGGGCCGGGCGATGCTCGGTCAACACACGCCGACAATCGGCCGGTGTGGCGCGAATCGGGGCCGGGGTCGGCGTCGGCGGCTGGGCCGGGGTCTGGGCGAGGGCAGCGACCGAAACGGTCAGCCCGAGTCCCAAGATCGAAATCGCGATCCGTTTGCACATGAAAATATCACCCTCTACGACTGTAAAAGAAAACCACCTCATTCTGGCTTTTTTAAGGGCAGTTGCGCAAAGATCGCGGCAAATGCTACGGCGCACGCAAGAAGATTTCGTTCGTACACGGTCAAACGCTCAAAAATATCGTGACTCCCGAAAATCTCCCGATATACTCGCCGAACTTAGATCCTCGGGTTAAGGGGACGAGGAGTTGTCCGGCGCGCCCAGCCCGTTTGTTGGGCAAGCGACACGGCCCAAGTTTGGGGAGCGAATTGCAGCCAAGCCCGGTCGCCCATTGAATGGGCACCGGGCTTCGGTGTTTCTAGGGCCTGCGACGGTTACGAACCTGCGGGCTTTAGCGTGCAGGCGGGGGCGGCAGCACCAGCGCGTCGCGCACCGGCAGCAAGTCTGACTGAACAACCGCAAAAATCAGCCCCCAGACGATCGCCGCTGCGAGCGTCGTCCATAGGGCTTTCTTCAGCATCATCGGCTTTTCGGGCGCACCGGTCATTTGGCCGCGCCCGCCGGGTTCGGTCGTGGGGCGCACGCCGAAGGGCAGGATCGCAAACAGCACGATCCACCAGATCACGAGATACATGGCGATACCGGTGACGGCGGTCATGCCTGCTCGAGCTCGACCAGCGTGCCGCAAAAATCCTTGGGATGCAGGAACAGCACGGGCTTGTCGTGCGCACCGATCTTCGGATTGCCGTCGCCGAGCACGCGTGCACCCTCGGCCTTCAACCGGTCGCGTGCTGCGAAGATGTCGTCGACTTCGTAGCACACATGGTGCATGCCGCCCGACGGATGGTCGGCCAGAAACTTCGCGATGGGCGAGCCCTCGCCTAGCGGATGCAAGAGCTCGATCTTGGTGTTGGCAAGCTCGACGAACACGGTGGTGACCCCATGTGCGGGCATGTCGACGGGCGCCGACACGCGGGCCCCCAGCGTACCCGCATAGGTCTTGGTCGCGGCCGCAAGGTCCGGCACCACGATGGCGACATGGTTCAAACGTCCGATCATGGCGCAACAGATAGCACCGGCCCGGTCCCCGATCAATTCCAGGCGATCAAACCCAGGCGATCAAACCCGCGGCCTTACGCGGCCTTGATCTTGTCGAGGAAGCCTTCGACCACGCCGCGCAGCTTGCCCGAATCCGCCGTGAGGCCCGACACAGCATCGATCACCTCGTCGGCCGCCGTTTCGGTCTGCTGGCTCGATTTGGCGACCTCCCCGACATTGTCGGTGACTTGCTGCGTGCCGATGGCCGCGTGCTGGACGCTGCGTGCGATTTCCTGCGTTGCCCCGCCCTGCTCTTCGATGGCGGCCGCGATCGCGGTCGAACTGCCGTCGATGTTGCGGATCGCGGCCGTGATCTCGGCGATCGCGTCGACCGTCTTGCGCGTCGATGCCTGGATGTCGGCCACTTTGCGCGTGATCTCTTCGGTCGCACGCCCGGTCTGCGAGGCAAGGTTTTTGACCTCGGAGGCTACGACGGCAAAACCCTTGCCCGCATCGCCCGCACGGGCCGCCTCGATCGTGGCATTGAGCGCCAGGAGATTGGTCTGGCCCGCAATGTCGGAGATCAGCTTTACGACGTCGCCGATCTGCTGGGCCCCCGTCGAGAGATCGTCGACGATGCGCGCGGTTTCCTGCGCCTGATCGACGGCCGAGCGCGCGTCTTTCGCACTCGACTGCACGCGCGCGGAAATTTCGCGGATCGACGCGGTCAGCTGCTCGGTCGCGGCCGCAACCGACTGCACGTTGTTGGTGGCGTCGGAGGCTGCGGCGGCAACCACGCCGGCGTTTTTGCTCGATGCCGCTGCGATCATGCGCATCGTGTCGGCGGTGTCTTTGAGGCCGTCGGCCGAGCCGCCGAGCTTCTTTAGGATTTCGGCCGCTTCGGCGCTGAGGCCGGCGCATAGCGCATCGAGCGCTTGCGCGCGCGCAAGCTGCGATTGGCGCGCGGCTTCCTGCGCGTCGGCAAGCTCTTCGGCTTTCGCCGCACTTTGGCGCAGCGTTTCGAGTGCCGCCGTCATGCGTCCGAATTCGTCGGCATGGCGCCAGGCTGGAACGGCCGTGCGATAGTCGCGCTCCGACAGGCGCCCGATTGCGGGCATCAGCATGGCGATGGGCCGCACGAGGCGGCTGCGGATCGTCCAGAACGCGATGCCCGCCAGCGCGAGGGCTGCCAGCAACACGCCCGACTGCGCGATGAGATCGTTGCGCACCGCCGTCTCGGCGTCCTGCGCGCGCAAGGTGGCAAGTTCGAGCGCTTTGAAACCGATCGCGACGATCTCTTCGAACGGGTCGTTGCACATCGCCGTCCAATCCTGCGCCGGCACCACCGCCTGCCCGCCGCCGGTGAGCTTGGCCACCACGGGGTCCATCAGCGAAAAGGCGCGCGCAACTTCGTCCTTGGCGATTTTGGTGAGTGCGACGACCGCCTGCGGAATGTCCTTGCGCGCGTAGATTTCGTCGAGCATTTCGAAACCGTTGTTCGAAATGCCGCGCAACTCGCCCAGGCGCTGTTTCTGCGCGTCGTTCAAAGCCCCGCCCGCCGCCACGATCGGGCGCAGGAACGAGCATTGCAGGCCGAAATTGGAGCGGATGTTCCAGGCGACTTTGCGAATCTGGACGGCCTCGGCAAAGAACCCGTCGGTGAGCCGCATATCGACCGAAACCGCGTTCGACGCAGCGTCGATCGCCTCGGTCAGTTTCAGCACCTCGTCGTCCCATACCTTGAGATTGGCGAGCACGCGCTGATTGCGCGGCTTGACCATTTCGCGGTCGAGGGCGCCCACTTCGCGCGCGGCAGCGGCCGAAGCGGCGGCCAGCGCATCGCTATGGCGCTTTTGGTCTTGGACGTTCAGGGCGGAAAACAGCGCCAGCGAATTTGCGATCAGCCTGTCGTTCTGCGCGCGGATATCGGCGATCACGGTTTGCGGCTGATCTTGCGTCTGCAGCAGAGTCTGGATGCGCCCGCGGCTGTTGCGCACGAAGGTCAAGGTCTCGAACAGCGCCTGGTCGGTCTGCGTCAGCTGCTGGGCGGCGACGCTCGCCTTGTAGCGCGCGGCGGCCCCCCAGATCTGCACGACGCTGAACGCGACGATACCGCAAGCAGCAGCTGCAAAGAGCAACATGATGCGACTGGCGACGGACTTGGCACCCATTTTTCAGCCCTCCTTGAAGGCCCAAAAATAAGCCCATTGCCGGTTAATAATTCGTGTGCAAACGAAAAAATTCGATGGCGTTTGCGTTACATTTTTTACGGCACCGCCACCCTCACATGATCGCATCGAGCTCCGAATACTCGGGTACCCCGTCGGTCACGCGGCGACCGTTGTTCAGCACGATGCGGTCGGCTTGCGCACGGCACATAAGCTCGTTGAGCGTGCGCGCCTTGAACAGGATCAGACGCGCGGCGGCCCCCACCTCAATCCAGCCGACACGCGGCTCGTCCACGATCGCCGACGGGATGGGCCCCGCCATCGCCACGGCCTGGGCCACGGGCGCGTCGAGCTGGAACACGCGCACCGACTGCTGGACCGTGTCGACCATATCGTGGTCGCCGAACGGGAACCATGCATCGCGGCAATTGTCGCCGCCGATTGCAACCGGAATTCCGGCCGCCAGCAGCTCTTGCGCTGCCGTAACGCCGCGCCAGCGCGGCGTGCGGCCGGGTTTGCGGTCCTGCAGATACATCATCGGCGTGGGCAACGTGACGAACATAATCTTGGCCTTGGCGCACAGTTCGATCGTGCGCGCGATCACGTCGTCGGGCTGGAGTGCGAGATTGACGCAGTGGCTTGCCACCACGCGGCCCTTGTAGCCGGTGCGCAAAACCGATTCCGCGATCAGCGGCAGCGAATAGGCGGCCGGATTATCCGACTGGTCGGCATGCAGATCGACGTCGAGATTGCGCGTGCCCGCGATCTCGAAAAACAGGTCGAGCAGATCGGCGAGCTCGTGGTTGGCAGCACCGTCGAAATGGCCGATCGCGTCGGTGGTGCCGCCGAGAATGCCTTTGAGGGAAGCAACGCGGTCGGCCTGTTCGCGGCCCCAGTCTTTGCGGAAAAACGTCAGCGGCGACAAGCCGACGGCCTGCAACTCGACGCGCCCCGCCCATTCCGCACGAAGTGCGGAAAACACTTCGTAGCTAAGGCCGACTTTGTCGTCGACCGAATCGAGATGCGTGCGAATCGCCGACACGCCGTGCGCATAAGCGCAGCGCAGGCCGAATTCCATGCGCGTGCGCATGTCGGCATGCGTCCAGCGCTTGCGGTCTTCGAAGGTTCCGGTCATGCCGCCGTCGAGCGTGCCGTCAGGCATCGCACGCGGAATGACCTGGCCCTTGTCGAGATGCGTGTGCATGTCTATGAGGGTCGCCCACACTTGGCGCCCCTCGACATCGACCGACGCCACCCCCCCGAAATCGACTGTGCCCGTCGGGACGATCGCCGCAAACTTGCCGCCGGCGATTTTGAGGTCGATCACTAAGCTGCCCTCGCCGTCGGCAACCAGCCCAGGTACGGGCTCGCGGAAAAAACAGCTCGGCACGCGCGCACGGCGCAAAACGTAGTCGCCGCTGGTCGGAATCGCGATATCGCCGTGTTTTGCCATGGTTCTCTCCCTGTCGAACGCCGCAATCGGCAGGCAATGCGCGTGCCAGAAGCGCCGACCTTCCGAGGGAGTGCGTGGCACATTAAATGCTTAATTCGGCGGGCCAAGTTCCGAACAAACCATCCCCTGGAGGAACCATGCCGACCGCAGCACCCAACCGCCGCTTTTTCGCCGCAGCCTTGATGGGCCTTGCCGTCGGGCTTGGGCTTGCGACTGTCGCAAGCGCGCAAGCGCCGACCAATATCCGCCTCACGCTCGATTGGGCGCCGCAGCCGCACCAAACGCCGTGGTTCATCGCGGCCGACAAGGGCTATTTCCAGCGCGAGGGCCTCAACGTCACGATCGACCGCGGCTTCGGCTCGGGCGACGCGATGAGCAAAGTCGCGGCCGGTGCCTACGACATGGGCCTCGGCGACCCCAACCTGCTCGCCCAATGGAACACGGCCAATCCGAACCTCAAACTCACGACCGTGTTCCTCTACATGGATCGCGGCATGCACGCGATGGTCACGCTGCGCAGCACCGGCATCAAGTCGCTTTCGGATCTCTCCGGCAGGAAGATCGCCACCCTGAACGGCGACATCATCCGGCCGATGTGGAACGTGCTCGCGCGCGTCAACAACATCGACAGCAGCAAGATCGAGTGGCTGACCGTGCAGCCGGCCTTGCGCGATGCGCTGCTTGCACGCGGCGGCGCGGAAGCCGTGACGGCGTTTGCCTCCACGACCTATTTCAATCTGCTGGCGCTGGGTCAGAAGCCCGAAGACATCGTGCTGTTCCCGATAAGCGAACACGGGTTCGAACTGCTCGGCAACGGCATCATCGTCACGGCCGACTACGCCCAGCGCAATCCCGACACGATCCGCCGCTTCCTGCGCGCGACGATGGCGGGCATGCGCGACGCGCTCGCCGACGTGCCGGCGGCCGTCCAAGCCGTCGCCCGCCGCGATCCCACGATCAATCCGCAGGTCGAGGCCGACCGCTTCCGCTTCATGATCGAGCGCGCGATCGTGACCCCGCATGTGAAGGCCGAAGGGGTCAGCGTCGTCAATGCCGAACGCCTTGCCAAGCTCAACGCGTTGCTGACCGAAGCGTTCGAACTGCCAGCACCGCGGCCGGCGTCGGAACTCTACACCGACGCGTTCCTGCCGCCGTTGGCCGAGCGCAAACTGCCGTGACCGACATCGACGCCGCACGGGCCATAGCCATTTATCGCGAAATGGACCGTGCGACGCTCGACCGCGCCTACCAGAACGGGGCGGCCGTGCCCGACACGGCCGCCATTCTGGAAAGCTGGCGCGTGCGAAGCAGCGCATATCGCCGCCTGCACCCGGCCTTGCTCGACCAAGCCTGGGGTGCCCATCCGCGCCAAGCGACCGACTTTTTCGATTGCGGTGTTGCGGGTGCGCCGACCTTGCTGTTCGTGCATGGCGGCTATTGGCACTATCCGCAGCATTCCCGCGAAGCTTTTTCGGCAGTTGCGCTCGGCCTCGTCGAAAGCGGCGTGCACGTGGCGCTCGCGGGCTATCGCCTTGCCCCCGAAGCCAAGCTTGCCGAAATTGTCGGCGACGTCGCGACCGCGATTGCCCACCTCACCGGCTTGCGCCGCACTGTCGGTGCGGATCCGCTGCACCTCTGCGTTGCGGGCTGGTCGGCGGGCGGGCATCTGGCAGCCCTTGCCCAACACCTGCCCGACGTATCGGCTTGCCTTGCAATCAGCGGCATTTTCGATCTCGAGCCGATGCGGCTTTGTTTCGTGAACGACAAGCTTGACCTCACGCCCAACGATGTTTCCGCCCTTAGCCCAATCCATCGCCTGCCGCCGCCGCACGCACGGCTTGCCGTGAGCGTGGGCGCCAACGAGTTGCCCGAGTTGCGCCGCCAATCGGCCGACTACGCCGCCGCCTGCCGTGCGGCAGGCATCGAGTGCCGACTGTTGGAACTGGCGGGCCACAACCATTTCACCATTCTCGACGAACTCGGATCGTCCGACGGCGCATTGGCGGTCGAAGTGCGGCGCCTGCTCGGCTGCGATTTGTAGGCAGGCACCGACCCCATCGTCTCGCACCGCTCAAGTCCGCGCTTGCGTCGCCGGTGCGGCTTCGAGACCGAGCAAGGCGATCAAGCTGTGCTGCGGCACCCGATCGCAAAATCGCGCCCTATCCGTCCCACACGCCGGTCGGGGGCACAGTACTCTGCGACTAGAAGCGCGCGGCGCCTGCAAAAGCGGCGCTAGGCCAAAATCTCGCCGGTCGATCGTATCGTTGCGTATTCGCCCTGCAGGTTCGACAGCGCCGTCAGGTGCCACTCGGCGGCCGGGCGAACTGCCCCTCGATAGTCCGCCTTGTCGTAAGTGTAGCAGGCGTCGTCAGGCAACGTTACGCCGAAACCGCGGCAACTCGCGGCCCGCACAGTTGCCTCCACGGAATTGTTGGTGCTGACGCCGACAACGACCAGATCGATTATGTCGCGCAGGCGCAGCCAGCGCTCCAGGCCGCTATTGGCAAAGGCGTCGGCGACGTTCTTCTCCATCCGGTGTTCGGACGCGAGAGGCGCAAAACGCGGCTGGAAGTCGCAGTTCGGCGTACCAGGCCAAAAAGGGCTGCCGGGCGTGCGCGACATATGCCGCACATGCACGACCGGCCAACGCTGGCTGCGCCAATGCGCCAGCAGCCGTTCCATATTGTCTTCGGCCTGCGGGTTGTTTCGCGGCCCCGTGTTTTCGGGCAGCATGCCGCGCTGCATGTCGATAAGGATCAAAGCGGCGTTGCTATGCATTCGAATTCCCGCGGCACGCAAATTTCGAGGCCGATTCAAGCCTGCCATAAAGCGATTTTTGCGCAAGTCAAAAATATGCCAATATAGGAACTAAGGCCGAATAATGCGGCTGCGCTGTTTGAAATCGTGAAGAGGTTGTTCCTGGCGATTTCTTGGGCAACGCAACCCGAAAACGCGCCTGAGGAGACAATTATGGTATGTCAATGGGATAAATAGGTTTCCGTCGCGCTTGGTAACCTATTGTCGCGGGTTCAGAGCCGAACCACGTGAATCTCGGCAAGCGGCTTTTTGCCGCGGCGATTGTGGATCAATTTCCTGATCGCCCGCCGAGCGGCCTCGGCCAACACGTCGTCGCCGGCTTTGTCGGGGCAGCGTGCCACGGCCCCGCGCACGGTCTCGATCAAATCGTCGGCGAGATCGTCGGGTTCGCTCGGGTCGATCAAGCCCGGGGCCGAAATGCGCGGCTCGGACATGAGGCGACCGCGGCGATCGACGACGACGGTCGCAACGACCGCACCGTTCCACAGAAGCTTGGCGCGGCCGCGCACGATCGCCCCGTCCATCGGCAGCAGGCGGTCGCCGTCCACACCCCAGCGCCCGGCCTGCACATGCTCGGCCACGACCGGGCCGCCGGGCGCGTCGAGCCTTATGATCTGGCCGTTTTCGGGTACCAGCGCATACGGCACCTGGCAGTCCCGCGCCAAGGCCGCATGGGCGCGCATGTGCAGAGCCTCACCGTGCACGGGGATCGCAATACGCGGGCGAATCCACTGGTACATCGCGGCAAGCTCGTCGCGGCACGGATGGCCCGACACGTGGATCGGCGCATCCTGGTCGGTGATGACTTTGACGCCGAGGCGCATCAGCTGGTTCTGCAGCTGGCCGATCGGCTTCTCGTTGCCCGGAATCGTGCGCGAGGAAAACAGCGCCCAGTCGCCGTCTTCGAGCACCACGTGCGGGTGCTGGTCTTCGGCGATACGCGAAAGTGCAGCGCGCGGCTCGCCCTGCGAGCCCGTGCACAGCATCACAATGCGCTCGCGCGGCACGTAGCCTGCGTCGCTCTCGGTCAAGAACGGCGGCAGGTCGCGCATATAGCCGTTCTCGCGCGCAGCCTCGTAGATGCGCCACAGCGAGCGGCCCACGAGCGCGCATTCACGGCCCGCCTTTTTGGCCGCCCGCGCCACGCTTTCCACACGCGCGACGTTGGACGCAAAACACGCTACCGCCACACGGTTCGGCGCTTGGGCGATCAGCTTTTCGAGTTCGACGGCAACGCTGCCTTCCGAGCCGGACGTGCCGTCCTTGATCGCGTTGGTCGAATCGCCGACGAGAGCCAAAACGCCTTCGTTGCCGACGCGCCGGAAGGCCGCTTCGTCGGTCACGGGCCCGAGCATCGGCATGTCGTCGAGCTTCCAGTCGCCGGTATGCAGAATGGTGCCTGCCGGCGTGCGGATCGCGAGCGCGTTGGGCTCCGGGATCGAGTGCGTGATGTGGATGTATTCGATTTCGAAATCGCCGAGGCGAAACTTGGCCCCCTGTTCGAGCACGTGGATCGGCACGTCGCGCGCGAAATCGGTTTCGAGCAGCTTGCGCTTGAGGAAAGAAGCCGTAAATCCCGTCGCGTAGATCGGGCAGCGCAGCAGCGGCCACAGATACTGCACGGCCCCCAAATGGTCCTCGTGCGCATGCGTGAGCACGAGGCCCAGCAGATCTTCGCGCCGTTCGGCGATGAAGCTCGGGTCCGGCATGATCACGTCGACGCCGCTGCCGCTGCCTTCGCCGAAGGTCACGCCGAGATCGACCATCAGCCACTTGCCGCGATAACGGTAGAGATTGAGATTCATCCCGATCTCGCCCGAACCGCCGAGCGGCAGAAAATAGAGGCCCGGATCGCCGCTCATTGATTGCGGTTCAGGGCGTAGATATCGACGAGGCCTTTGAGCGTCAGGTCCGGATCGACATGCTGGATGAGTTTGGTGTGTTCGGCCACGATCGAGATGAGGCCGCCGGTGCCGATGAAGGTCGGCTTCAAGCCGAGCTCGTCTTCGATGCGCCGCCCGAGCCCTTCGATGAGGCCGACATAACCCCAGAAAATGCCGGACTGCATGGCGCCCACGGTCGAGGTGCCGATCGTCTTGGCGGGGCGGCGGATCTCGATGCGGGGCAGTTTGGCCGCCCCCATGTAAAGCGCTTCGAAGGCGAGATTGATACCCGGACTAATTGTTCCGCCACAATAATTCCCGTCTTGGTCGAGCACGTCGAACGTGGTGGCCGTGCCGAGATCGATCACCACGCCCGGCATGCGGTAGCGGCCGCGGGCCCCCACCGCATTGGCGATGCGGTCGGCCCCCGCTTCTTCCGGGCGGTCGATCTTGATCTCGATGCCGTAGCGGGTACCCGGCTCGCCGACCACGACCGGATCGGCCTTGGCGTAGCGGCGGCAGAAATCACGCAGATTAAACATAGCCTGCGGCACAACGTTCGACACGACCACGCCCGCGATCTGCGAAAGCGCCATGCCCTCAAGCGCCATCAGATGGGTGAGCCACACCGCGTATTCGTCGGCCGTGCGTTTGGGGTCGGTCGAAATGCGCCACGAGGCGCGCTTGGTCTGGCCCTCGAAAGCGCCGAACACGGTGTTGGTATTGTTGGAATTCACGACCAGCAGCATGACCCTACGCTCCCGCCATATGCACGTCGCCCGCCGTCACGCTGCGAATTCCCTGCGGCGTTTCGAGCAAGAGCACGCCGCTCGCGTCGAGATCAACGAAGCGGCCGGTCAAGGTTTCGTTCGGCAAGCGCACCTCGATCGTCTCGCCTTTGAAGGCGGCGCGCGCGAGCCACGCTTCGCGGATGGGCGCAAAGCCGTCTTCGAGCCAGCGATTGGTCCAGGTGAGGAAATGGCGCGAAAAACCGATGAGCGCTTCTTCGGCCGAGACCTTCGTATCGGTCTCGGCACGGATATCGGTCGCCGGAAATCGCGTTTGGTCGGGATGCGAAGCGAGATTCACGCCCACGCCAAGCACCATCCAGTCGAGCCGGTCGCCGTGCCCTTCGGCTTCGATCAAGATGCCGCCGATCTTGCCCTTGCCGAGCAGCACGTCGTTCGGCCACTTGAAGCGCAAGGGTACCAGCGGGGGCACATGGCTGCCGACCATGCCAGCCACGCCCAAGGCCGCAACGAACGCAAGCTGGGCTGCTTCGCGCGTCGGGCAATCGGGGCGCAGCACGAGCGAGCAATAAAGATTGCCAGGGGGCGAGGTCCAGTCGCGGCCTTGGCGGCCACGACCCGAGGTCTGTTCGCGCGCCCAGACGAGCGTGCCGTCCTCGGCACCTTCGGCCGCCAAAGCGCGCGCGGCATCGTTGGTCGAACCGACGCTTTCGAGCGCGATCAGGCGATAGGCCGGCGGCAGCAGCGGCAGGGCCGCTTGCACTACGCTCATCCGCCGAACAAGGCGGCGGCCGCAACCGACGCCGCCCCCACAAGCGGTGCAGGCCATGCGAAGAACAGCAGCGTGAAGGCCGCCCCCACGCCGAGCACGGCCGCCGGCCCCGCATCGAGGCCGCGGTCGAACCCCACACCGACGGGCGCGTCGAAATACATGATCTTCACGATGCGCAAATAATAGTAGGCGCTGACGACCGAGGCGAGCACCCCGATCACCGCCAACGCATAGAGCCCGGCCGAAACGGCGGCCAGGAAGACATAGAGCTTGCCGAAAAACCCGGCCAGAGGCGGAATGCCGGCCATCGAGAACATGGCGATGGCAAGGGCAGCGGCGACCAAAGGCTGGGTGCGCGCAAGGCCCGCAAGGTCGGAAATGGTCTCGACCATCTTGCCCTCGCGCTTCATGCACAGGATGGCCGCAAACGCGGTGAGGTTCATGGCCAGATAAATCGCCATGTACACGAGCACGCCGCGCACGCCCGTCTCGTCGCCCGCCGACAGGCCAACGAGCGCATAGCCAATATGGCCGATCGAGCTGTAGGCCATCAGGCGTTTGATGTTGGTCTGCGCGATCGCCGCAAAAGCACCGATCAACATCGAGGCGATTGCGATGAAAACGATAATTTGCTGCCAGTCTTTCGCAAGCGGGCCGAACGGCTCGACCAGCACGCGCGCGAACAAGGCGATCGCAGCGACCTTCGGGGCTGCCGCGAAAAACGCGGTAACGGGCGTGGGTGCGCCCTCGTACACGTCCGGCGTCCACATATGGAACGGGGCCGCCGAGATCTTGAAGGCCAAGGCGGCAGACACGAACACGATGCCGAACATCGCACCGAGCGGCACGGCGCCGGCCTGGTCGATCATGGAAGCTGCCAGCGTTTCGAAGTTCGTGGTGCCCGAGAAGCCGTAGATCAGCGATGCGCCGTAGAGATAGAGGCCCGACGACAAAGCGCCGAGCACAAAGTATTTGAGGCCCGCCTCGGTCGCCTTCACGCTGTCGCGCCGGAACGCGGCCAGCACGTAAAGCGAGAGGCTCTGCAGCTCGAGGCCCATATAGAGGGACATGAGGTCGTTGGCCGACACCATCATCGACATACCGAGGGCCGCGAAGATCATCAGCACCGGATATTCGAAACGGTCGAAACCCTCGCGGCGGTTGAACTCGAGGCCCATCACGATCGTCGCGGCCGTCGCGAGGAAGGCGAGCACTTTGGCGAAGCTCGCAAACGGATCGGCCACGAAAAGGCCCGAGAAGGCCGTCGTGCGGCTCGCCTCGGGCGTGAGCACCAAAACACTCGCCACGAGAAGAACGGCAACCGCGAGCCAGGATACGAGCCGTGTCGAATTCGGGCCCATAAACACGCCGAGCATCAGCAAGGCGAGGCCTGAGAAGGCCAGCAGCAATTCCGGCAGGGCGGCTGAGAAATAGAGATCGGTCATTGGCGCTGCTCCGCCGCTTGGGCGTGGCTGTTGAGGCGGTTCTGCTCGCGCGCCACGTCGTAGCGCTCAACGATGTTCTGCACCGAAGGCCCGAGCATGTTCAGCACCGGCTGCGGCTGGATGCCGAGCCACAGCGTGCCGACGATCAAGGGCGCGAAGATCAGTTTCTCGCGCAAAGAAAGATCGGGCATCGTCTGCAGATCGGCATGCACGAGCTTGCCGAAGATCACGCGGCGATAGAGATAGAGCATGTAGGCGGCACCCAAGATCACGCCTGTCGAGGCAAGGGCCGCGGCCCAGGTCGAAGCCTCGAACGTGCCGGTCAGCACCAGAAACTCGCCCACAAACCCCGAAGTACCCGGCAGACCGACCGAAGCCATGGCGAACACCATGAACACGGTCGCATAGGCGGGCATGCGATGCACGAGCCCGCCATAGCGTGCGATCTCGCGTGTATGCAGCCGGTCGTAGATCACGCCGACGCACAAGAACAAAGCGCCCGACACCACGCCGTGCGAGATCATCTGGAACATCGCACCTTCCACACCCTGGCGCGTGCCAGCGAAGATGCCGAGCGTCACAAAGCCCATATGCGCCACCGACGAATAGGCGATGAGCTTTTTGATGTCTTCCTGCACGAGCGCCACAAGCGAGGTGTAGATCACGGCCACGATCGAGAGCGTGAACACGAGCGGCGTGAAGAGCTCGCTCGCGGCCGGGAACATCGGCACCGAGAAGCGGATGAGGCCGTAGCCACCCATCTTCAGCAGCACGCCCGCAAGGATCACGGAGCCGGCCGTGGGCGCTTCGACGTGCGCGTCAGGCAGCCACGTGTGCACCGGCCACATCGGCACTTTGACCGCAAAGGATGCGAAGAAGGCGAGCCACAGCCAGGTCTGCATGGGCACTGGGAAATCGTACTCGAGCAGATCCACGATGTTGGTGGTCTCGGTCTGCCAGTAAATCGCCAGCATCGCGACCAGCATCAGCACCGAACCCGCCAGTGTATAGAGGAAGAACTTGAACGCCGCGTAGACGCGCCGCTTGCCGCCCCACACGCCGATGATGAGGAACATCGGGATCAGCACGGCTTCGAAGAACACGTAGAACAGCAAAAGATCGAGCGAGGCGAACGTGCCGACCATGAAGGTCTCGAGCACGAGGAACGCCACCATATATTCGCGCACGCGCGTCTGCACATGCCAGCTCGCGAGAATGCAAAGCGGCGTGAGGAAGGTGGAGAGCAGAATGAAGGGGGCGGAAATGCCGTCTACGCCCATATGGTAGCCGATCCCGTAGCCTGGGATCCAAACGCTGCGTTCGACGAACTGGAAGCCCGCATTCGTGCGGTCGAACGCGAACCACAAAGGCAGCGAAACGACGAACACGACCAGCGAGGTCCACAAAGCGGCCCAGCGCGCATTGCGCGCCACGCTCGCTTCGTCGCCGTTCACGGCCAGAATGAAGACGGCACCCGCCAGCGGCAGGAACGTCACGAGGGAAAGGATCGGCCAGTCGGTCATGGGTCTCTCAGTGGCCCGCGCGCAGCACGTACCAGGTGGCAAGGAGCACGATGCCGATCAGCATCGCGAAGGCGTAGTGGTAGAGATAGCCGGTCTGCAGCAGGCTCGCGCGCTGCGCCAAACGCAGCGTGCCGGCGGCCAGAGCATCCGGGCCGCCGCGGTCAATGACCTGCCCGTCACCCTGCTTCCAGAAGAAGCGGCCGATCAAGAAAGAGGGCCGCACGAAGATACGGTTGTAGAGCTCGTCGAAATACCACTTGTTCAAAAGGAACAGGTAGAAGCCCTGGAATTCCTTCGCCAGACGACGCGGCAGGTTCGGATCGCGGATATAGAAGCCGTAGGCAAGCCCGATCCCGCCGAGCCCCACCGCCACGAGCAGCGGCGGAATCCAGTGGGGCGCATGGTGTGCTTTTTCCACCGCATCGTTCAGCGATACGATCGACGCACCCCAAAATGCGCCGTGGCTGTCGCCCACGAACCATGGCGCAAGCGCAATGCCCGAGAACAAGGCGCCGAACGCCAGCACGTACAGCGGCACCAGCATCACGGCCGGGCTCTCGTGCGCATGATCGGTCGCATGATGGTCCGTCGAAGGTGCCCGATGGAAGGTCATGAAAATCAAGCGCCACGAATAGAAAGCCGTCATGGTCGCAGCCGCGACTCCGAGCCAGAACGCGTAGCGCCCGACCCCTGTTTCGACGGCCCAGGCGGCCTCCATGATCATGTCTTTGGAATAGTAACCGGCGAATCCCGCAACACCCGGAATGCCCATGCCAGCCAAGGCGAGCGAACCGATCCACATGAGAATGTAGGTCGTCTTGATCTTTTTGTAGACGTTGCCGCCCATCTTGCGCATGTCCTGCTCGTGGTGCAGCGCATGGATCACGGAGCCGGCACCCAAGAACAGCAGCGCTTTGAAGAAAGCGTGCGTGGTGAGATGGAACATCGCGGCCGGATAGGCCGAGACGCCGGCAGCGAAGAACATGTAGCCGAGCTGCGAGCAAGTGGAATAGGCGATCACGCGCTTGATGTCGTTCTGTACGAGGCCGACCGAGGCCGCGAACAGAGCCGTCGACGCACCCACGACGGTCACGACCGCAAGGGCCGTGGGCGCATATTCGAACATCGGCGACAGGCGGCAGACCATGAACACGCCCGCCGTCACCATCGTGGCCGCATGGATGAGGGCCGACACCGGCGTGGGGCCTTCCATCGCGTCGGGCAGCCATGTGTGCAGGAAAAGCTGCGCGGACTTGCCGCAGGCGCCCACGAACAGCAGCAGGCACAAGGTCGTCAGAGCGTCGAACTCCCAGGACAGGAACTCGATCGTCTTGCCGACCATCTGCGGAGCGGCCGCGAACACGTCGGCAAACTGCACCGAGCCGAACATCAGGAACACGCCGAAGATGCCGAGGGCGAAACCGAAATCGCCGACACGGTTCACAAGGAACGCCTTGATCGAGGCTTCGTTTGCACTGTCCTTGTCGTACCAGAAACCGATCAGCAGATACGAGGCAAGGCCCACGCCTTCCCAGCCGAAGAACATCTGGATGAAATTGTCGGCCGTCACCAGCATCAGCATGAAAAAGGTGAACAGCGACAGATACGACATGAAGCGCGGGATCGACTTGTCTTCCGACATGTAGCCGATCGAATAGACATGCACCATCGACGAGACGATCGTGACGACGCACAGCATCGTCGCCGACAGCGCATCGAACTTGAGCGCCCAATTGGCGACGAAAGCGCCGGACTCGATCCAGGTGAACAGCTCAACCGTGCGCGTCTCGCCCTTGATGCCGACTTGATAGAAGATGACAAGCGAGAACAGGGCGGCCAAGCACACGCAGGCCGAGGTGGCGATCTGCGCCACGCGGTCGCGGGTTGCGGGCGGGAACGAGGACAGGAGGGCAAGGCTGCCCAGCACGAACCCGATCAGCGGCAGGAAGATGGCGGCGGCGTACATGCGGGCTCTTCCCCCTCAACCCTTCATCATGTTGATGTCTTCGACCTCGATCGTGCCGCGATTGCGGAAATACACGACGAGGATCGCAAGACCGATGGCAGCCTCGGCGGCCGCGACCGTCAGCACGAACAGCGCGAAGACCTGGCCGACGAGATCGCCCAGATGCGTCGAGAACGCCACGAGATTGATGTTCACGGCGAGCAGCATAAGCTCGACCGACATCAGGATCACGATCACGTTCTTGCGATTGAGGAAGATGCCGAAAATGCCGAGCGTGAACAGGATCGCCGCCACGGTCAGATAATGGCCCAGACCGATTTCCATCAGACGTCGACCCCCTCGCGCGATTTGACCGACACGGTTTCAACGCCTTCGCCCCGCGTGCGCGCGACCTGGCGCGCGATCGACTGGCGCTTCACGCCTTCGCGGTCGCGCAAGGTCAGCACGATCGCCCCCACCATCGCGACGAGCAGCACGAGCCCCGCCGCCTGGAAGAGATACGCATAGTCGGTATAGAGCACGAGGCCGATTGCCTTCGTGTTGTGGATCTGGCCGGGATCCGGGATCGGCACCGAAATCGCCTCGGGCACCGAGGCCGAGAAGGCCCAGGGTGCGAGCACGAACACAAGCTCGGCCGCGAGCACGAGCCCGACGGCGGCCCCCACCGGCAGATAGCGCGCGAAGCCTTCGCGCAGCTTGACGAAATCGACGTCAAGCATCATCACGACGAACAGGAACAGCACGGCGACCGCACCGACATAGACGACGACCAGGATCATCGCCAGGAACTCCGCCCCCATCAGCACGAACAGACCCGCCGCGTTGAAGAAGCACAGGATCAAGAACAGCACCGAGTGCACGGGATTGCGCGCAACGATGACCATCGCGGCAGACGCGACCAGGATCGCGGCGAAGACGTAGAAGACGATGGCGGCAAGCATGGGGCTTAAACGTCTCCGGGCTCAGCGATAGGGCGCGTCGGCAGCAAGGCTGTGCGCGATCTCTGTTTCCCAACGGTCGCCGTTGGAAAGCAGCTTGTCCTTGTTGTACATGAGCTCTTCGCGCGTCTCGGTCGAGAACTCGAAATTCGGGCCTTCGACGATCGCGTCGACCGGGCAGGCTTCCTGGCAAAAGCCGCAATAGATGCACTTGGTCATGTCGATGTCGTAGCGCGTGGTGCGGCGGCTGCCGTCGGCGCGCGGTTCGGCTTCGATCGTGATCGCCTGGGCCGGACACACCGCTTCGCAGAGCTTGCACGCGATGCAGCGCTCTTCGCCGCTCGCATAGCGGCGCAGCGCATGTTCGCCGCGAAAGCGCGGGCTGATCGGGCCCTTCTCGTAGGGGTAGTTCAGCGTGACCTTCGGCTTGAAGAAATACTTCAAGGTGAGCGCCATGCCCGAGACCAGCTCGGACAGCAGCAGCGCTTTGGCCCCTTGGTTCAAATTGCCTGCCATCGATCCATTCCCTCTCAGCGCGGAATCCAGCCCGTCGCCATCAGCACCCCGGCTGTGGCCACGACCCAGAACAGCGAAAACGGCAGAAAGATTTTCCAGCCCAGACGCATGAGCTGGTCGTAGCGATAGCGCGGCATCGTCGCGCGCACCCACAGGAACACGAACAGGCACAAGGCGGTCTTGAGTGCGAACCAAACGATGCCCGGGATCCAGTTGAACGGGGCGATGTCGAACGGCGGCAGCCAGCCGCCCAGGAACAGGATCGCCGTCATCCCGCTCATCAGGATCATCGCCGCGTATTCGCCGAGGAAGAACATCGCGAAGCTCATCGACGAATATTCGACGAAATAGCCCGCGACGATTTCGGACTCGCCTTCCGGCAGGTCGAACGGCGACCGGTTGGTTTCGGCCAAGGCCGACACGAAGAAGATCACGAACATCGGGAAGAGCGGGATGAAGAACCACATGTTCTTCTGCGCGTTCACGATGTCCGACAGGTTCAGCGAGCCCACGCACAACAGCACGGTGATGATCACGAAACCGATCGAGACTTCGTAGGACACCATCTGCGCGGCCGAGCGCATGGCGCCAAGGAACGCGTATTTCGAGTTCGACGCCCAGCCCGCCATGATGATGCCGTAGACGCCGAGCGAGGAGATCGCGAACAGATAGAGGATGCCGACGTTGATGTCGGCGATGACCCAGCCCGCATCGAACGGAATCACGGCCCACGCGACGAGGCTCAGCAGCAGCGTGAGCATCGGCGCCATCATGAACACGATGCGGTTTGCACCTGTGGGCACGATGGTTTCTTTGGTGAGAAGCTTCAGCGCGTCGGCAAACGGCTGGAACAGCCCGAACGGCCCGACGACGTTGGGCCCCTTGCGCAGCTGGATCGCGCCGATCACCTTGCGCTCGGCATAGGTGAGCATCGCGACCGCAAGCAGCAGCGGCACGGTCACCAGCAGGATCTGGCCCAGGATCAAGGCGCCGGTCAGCGCCATGCTCAGATACGTGCTCTCAACCATGCGTACCGGTCCTGCCCGCGCGGGCTTCGAGATAGGTCTGCGTGCAGGCCGCCATCGTTTCCGAAACGCGGCTGATCGGATCGGTCATGTAGTAGTTCGAAATCGGCGACACGAAGGCGGCGCTATCGACCGGCCCTTCTTTGCCGAACGCACCCCAGGCACCCGGCTGCGGCACGTCGCGCGTCGCGAACACGGGCGAGACCGCCTCGAGCCGGGCGCGCACTTGCGCAAGCGTGTCATAGGGTAGCTTCTTGCCGACATGCTCGGACAAAGCGCGCAGGATCTTCCAATCTTCCTTGGCCTCGCCCGGCGGGAACACGGCGAGGCGCGCATGCTGCACGCGGCCCTCGGTGTTGACGTAGGTCGCGTTCTTTTCCGTGAAAGCCGAACCCGGCAGGATCACGTCGGCGCGCGCGGCCCCCGCATCGCCGTGATGGCCTTGATAGACGACAAAGGCCTTGCCGAGGCGGTTCGTGTCGAATTCGTCGGCCCCGAGCAGGTAAACAAATTCGATGTCGCCGTTCACGGCCCCGTCGAGGATACCGGCGACGTCGCGCCCGAATGCCTGCGGCACGAAGCCGAGTTCGAGGCCGCCGACACGCGAAGCTGCCGTGTGCAGCACGTTGAAGCCGTTCCAGCCTTCGGCCACGAAGCCGAATTCGTCGGCAAGCTTGCGTGCGAGTGCGAGTACTGCCGCCCCGTCCGCGCGCGCAAGCGCGCCCTGCCCCAGGATCAGCATCGGCTTCTTGGCGGCCTTCAAGGTTTCGGCGAACGAAATCTTGCCTGCGACAAGGTCGGAGAGGCTCGAAGGACCTGCGCCGAGATATTCGTATTTGTAGGTGAGATCGAGCTGCGGCCCGATCGCAGCGATCTTGACGCCGCCGGCACGGTAGCGCTTGCGAATGCGCGCATTGAGCACCGGACTTTCCCAGCGCGGATTGGTGCCGATCAAAAGGATCGCGTCGGCCTCTTCGATCCCTGCGACCGTCGAGTTGAACAGCCAGCTTGCACGCAGCAACGGATCGAGCTTCGCACCGTCCTGGCGGCAATCGAGATTGGGGCTGCCGAGCCCGACCATCAGATCCTTGAGCGCTGCCATCGCTTCGCAATCGGCCATGTCGCCCGCGATAGCGGCGATCTTGGCGGGAGCCGTCGCCTTGAGCTTGGCAGCAACAGCACCAAGCGCTTCGGCCCAGCTTGCCGGCTGCAGCTTGCCGTCTTTGCGCACATAGGGACGGTCGAGGCGCTGGCGACGCAGGCCGTCGATCGCGTGGCGCGTCTTGTCGCCGATCCACTCTTCGTTCGTACCCTCGTTGAGGCGCGGCAAGACGCGCAGCACTTCTGGCCCGCGCGCATCCACACGGATGCTCGCACCGAGCGCGTCGAACGCGTCGATCGTTTCGGTCTTGCGCAGCTCCCAAGGGCGCGCATTGAAAGCGTAGGGCTTCGACGTAAGCGCACCCACCGGGCAAAGATCGACGATGTTGCCCGAGAGCTCGCTCGACAGCGCCTTCTCAATATAAGTGTCGATTTCCATATGCTCGCCGCGGAACACGGCACCGAGTTCCTCCGTACCCGCCACTTCGGTCGAGAAGCGTACGCAGCGCGTGCAGTGGATGCAGCGCGTCATGATGGTTTTGACGAGCGGGCCAATTTCCTTGTCAGGCACGGCGCGCTTATTTTCGAGATAGCGGCCGCGGTCCATGCCGTAGGCCATGGCCTGGTCCTGCAAGTCGCACTCGCCGCCCTGGTCGCAGATCGGGCAATCGAGCGGATGGTTTATGAGCAGAAACTCCATCACGCCGTTGCGCGCCTTCTTGACGAGCGGCGTGTCGGTCTTGATGACTTGGCCTTCGGCCACCGGCATCGCGCACGACGCGACGGGCTTCGGGCTCTTCTCCATCTCGACCAGGCACATGCGGCAATTGCCCGCGACCGACAGGCGCTCGTGGTAGCAGAAGCGCGGCACTTCCTTGCCCGCGATCTCGCACGCCTGCAGGACCGTGATCCCGGCCGGAACTTCGATCGCTTCGCCGTCGATGGTAACTTTCGGCATGCTCGGTCTCGTCCCTCTTTACTCGGCCGCCGCGCGCGGCTGTTGCCGCGAGGCTTTGTAGTTCTGAATGCGCATTTCCATCTCGGGACGGAAATGGCGGATGAGGCCCTGCACGGGCCACGCCGCCGCATCGCCGAGCGCGCAGATCGTGTGGCCTTCGATCTGGCGCGTGACTTCCTCAAGCATGTCGATTTCCTTGAGCTCGGCCTCGCCCTTGACCATGCGCTGCATCACGCGGAACAGCCAGCCTGTACCCTCGCGGCACGGCGTGCACTGGCCGCAGCTTTCGTGCATGTAGAAACGCGAAAGGCGTGCGATCGCCTTCACGATGTCGGTCGACTTGTCCATGACGATGACGGCCGCCGTGCCAAGGCCCGAACGCACTTCGCGCAGCGCGTCGAAATCCATCAGCACCGTGTCGCAGATCGATTTCGGCAGCACCGGAACCGAAGCACCGCCCGGAATGATGCCGAGCAGATTGTCCCAACCGCCGCGCACGCCGCCGCAATGCTTTTCGATGAGTTCCTTGAGCGGAATGCTCATCGCCTCTTCGACCGTGCAAGGCTTGTTGACGTGGCCCGAGATGCAGAACAACTTCGTGCCCGAATTCTTGGGCCGCCCGATCCCTGCGAACCACGCCGCCCCGCGCCGGATGATTGTCGGCGCAACCGCGATCGATTCGACGTTGTTAACCGTGGTGGGGCAGCCATAAAGGCCCATGCCGGCCGGAAACGGCGGCTTCAGGCGCGGCTGACCCTTTTTGCCTTCGAGCGATTCGATGAGGGCGGTTTCTTCGCCGCAGATATAGGCGCCTGCCCCGCGATGCACATACACGTCGAACGGCCAGCCCGAACCGCACGCGTCGGGCCCGAGCAACCCTGCTGCATACGCCTGCTGCACAGCGCGTTCGAGGTTCGAGGATTCGTTGTAGAACTCGCCACGCACATAAATGTAGGCGGCGTTGGCCCCCATCGCGAAACCGGCGATCAGGCAGCCTTCGACAAGCTTGTGCGGATCGTGGCGCAGGATCTCGCGATCCTTGCACGTCCCCGGCTCGGACTCGTCGGCATTGACGACGAGATAATGGGGCCGCCCGTCGGACTTCTTGGGCATGAAGGACCATTTCATGCCGGTCGGGAAGCCTGCCCCGCCGCGCCCGCGCAATCCTGAATCCTGGATCTCCTTGATGATCCAGTCGCGGCCCTTGAGGAGAATCTCCTTGGTGCCGTCCCAATCGCCGCGCTTGCGCGCGCCCTCAAGGCCCCAGTCGCCGTCGGCATAAAGATTGGTGAAAATACGGTCTTTGTCCTGAAGCATCATTCAGCTCCGCTTGCAGGGACCGGGAACAGGCTCGTGCGCCCGCCCGCCGGCATCGAAACTTGGCGGCCGTTCATGGGGCCCTTTGGCGGCGGATTGCCCGCCGCCAAAGCATCGATCAGCTTTTCGGTCGAAGCGCCGTCGAGATCCTCGTAGAAATCGTCGTTGACCTGGATGACCGGTGCATTGACGCACGCCCCCAAGCATTCGACCTCGCGCACCGTGAATTTGCCGTCAGCCGAATGCAGGAAGCTCGCATCGCCCGTGGCTTTCACGTGCAGCTTGCGCTCGCACGCTTTCATCACCTCGTCCGAGCCGCGCAGCCAGCACGGCGTGGTCGTGCAAACCTGCAGGAACCATTCGCCGACCGGGGCGAGATTGAACATCGAATAGAAGGTCGCGACCTCGTAGACGCGGATCGGCGCCATGTCGAGCAGGCCCGCCACATAGTCCATGGCCGCGCGCGGCAGCCAATTGCGATGCTGGCGCTGGGCGCGGTCGAGCAGCGGCAACACGGCACTCGCTTGGCGGCCCTGCGGATATTTGGCGATGACCTTCTGCGCCCAAGCGAAATTTTCGGGCGTGAAGGCGAAGGTCGCAGGCTGTTCGGCGTGGGCAGTGCCGCCACTCATCGGTCGATCTCTCCGAAAACAATGTCGAGCGATCCGATAATCGCGACGACGTCGGCCAGCATGTGGCCCTTGGCGAGAAAATCCATCGCCTGCAGAAACGCAAAACCCGGTGCGCGGATTTTGCAGCGGTAAGGCCGGTTCGTGCCGTCCGAGACGAGATACACGCCGAACTCGCCCTTGGGCGCTTCGACGGCCGTGTAGGTCTCGCCCGCCGGCACGCGGTAGCCTTCGGTGTAGAGCTTGAAATGGTGGATGAGCGCTTCCATCGAGCGCTTCATGTCGGCGCGCGGCGGCGGCGCCACCTTGCGGTCGTCGGTCTTGACGGGCCCGCCCGGCATCTTCTCGATCGCCTGCTTCATGATGCGCAGCGACTGGCGCATCTCGTCCATGCGCACGAGATAGCGGTCATAGCAGTCGCCGTTCTTGCCGATCGGCACGTCGAATTCCATCGCCTCATACGCGTCGTAGGGCTGCGCCTTGCGCAGATCCCACGGAATGCCCGAGCCGCGCACCATCGGTCCCGAAAAGCCCCAGGCCAATGCATCGGCCTTCGACACCACACCGATATCCACCGTGCGCTGCTTGAAGATCCGGTTTTCGGTGAGCAGGCTTTCGATGTCGTCGAGTACTTTGGGGAAGTGCGCGATGAAATTGAGCATGTCTTCCGCTAGGCCCGGCGGCAGATCCTGGCTCACCCCGCCGGGCCGGAAATAGGCCGCATGCAGGCGTGCGCCGCACACACGCTCGTAGAACTCCATCAGCGTTTCGCGTTCTTCGAAGCCCCACAGCAGCGGCGTCATGGCGCCGACATCGAGGGCGAAGGTCGTGACGTTCAGAATATGGTTGAGGATGCGGCCGATTTCGGCATAGAGCACGCGTATATACTGCGCGCGCGGGGGTGCCTCGATGCCGAGCAGTTTCTCGACCGCGAGCGCGTAGGCGTGCTCTTGGTTCATCGGCGACACGTAGTCGAGCCGATCGAAATAGGGCACGGCCTGCAGATACGTCTTGTATTCGATAAGCTTCTCGGTGCCGCGATGCAGAAGTCCGATATGCGGATCGGCGCGCTCGATGACTTCGCCGTCGAGTTCGAGCACGAGGCGCAGCACGCCGTGCGCTGCCGGATGTTGCGGCCCGAAATTCAGCGAATAGTTCTTGATGCGAACCTGGCCAGGGGTCTGTTCGCCAGAGGGTGCCGCGAGTGTGGGTTCAGCCATGGCGTCTATGCCTTTGCCGGAGCTGCGGGGGCCGGCGTTGCGGGCACAGCCGGTGCAGGTGCCGTCGCTTTTTCGTCGCCCGGCAACTTGCCGAGTTGTGCGAGACCAAGACCTTCCCACGGCGACAGAAAATCGAACGAGCGGAAATCCTGCGTGAGTTTCACGGGCTCGTAGACCACGCGCTGTTCGGCCGCGTCGTAGCGCACTTCGACATAGCCCGTGAGCGGGAAGTCTTTTCGGAGCGGGTGGCCTTCGAAGCCGTAGTCGGTGAGCAGGCGGCGCAGATCGGGATGGTTGGCGAAATAGATGCCGTAAAGGTCCCAGGCTTCGCGCTCGAACCAGCCAGCCGACGGGAACAACCCCACAGCCGATTCGACCGGCGTGTTTTCATCGGTGCTGAGCTTCACGCGGACGCGCCGATTGTGGCGCATCGACAGCAGATTGTAGACCACGTCGAAACGCTCGACACGCTCGGGCCAATCGACACCGCACAGATCCATGAGAGCGGCGAACTTGCAGTCCGCATCGTCGCGCAGATGGCCAAGCACGCGCAGGATCGAAGCGCGCGCGACGGTCACGCACAATTCGCCCTTGTCGATTTCGACGGCCAAAATGTCGGCGCCGAGATCGGCTTTGATCTTGTCGCCGAGTGCGGCGAGCGATGGATCGAGATACGCAGCCATGTTGCGAACCGTTTTGTCCCTTCAGCGCATGATCGTCGTGGTGCGCTTGATCTTCTTCTGCAGCTGGATGATGCCGTAGAGCAGTGCTTCTGCGGTCGGCGGGCAGCCCGGCACGTAGATATCGACCGGCACGATGCGGTCGCAGCCGCGCACCACCGCGTAGGAGTAATGGTAGTAGCCGCCGCCATTGGCGCAGCTGCCCATCGACAGCACCCAACGCGGCTCGGCCATCTGGTCGTAGACCTTGCGCAGCGCCGGCGCCATTTTGTTGGTGAGCGTGCCGGCGACGATCATCACGTCCGACTGGCGCGGGCTCGGGCGGAAGACCATACCGAAACGGTCGAGATCGTAGCGGCTCGCGGCCGTGTGCATCATTTCGACGGCACAGCAGGCGAGCCCGAAAGTCATCGGCCAAAGTGAACCTGTGCGCGCCCAACCGACGAGCTTGTCGAGCTGTGCCACGACGAAGCCTTTTTCCTGGATGTCGTCGACGGCAGCCTTCAATAGCGCGTCTTGTGCAGGGCC
>Ga0315907_10000654_pt1 | contig 49289 bp, 42 predicted proteins | sample LakEriMetagenome_3_FD_203525 | JGI IMG/M metagenome (GOLD analysis project Ga0315907, IMG submission 203525) | Freshwater fungal communities from buoy surface, Lake Erie, Ohio, United States - Buoy 12 MA123 | ecosystem: Environmental > Aquatic > Freshwater > Lake > Lake biofilm | place: USA... | reverse complement strand
TCGCGCTGAAGATGCAGAAGACGCGCGAGATCCCGCTGACCGGTGACCCGGTCAAGGCCGTGGAGGTGCTGGCCAACCGCTACACGCTCAACGACACCGAGCGGGCAGGGGTGCTGCGGCATCTCATTGTCGAAGGCGACCTCACCGCCTACGGCCTGGTCAATGCCGTCACCCACTACTCGCAAGAGGTGGCGGACTACGACCGGGCGACCGACTTCGAGGCGCTGGGAGGCAAGCTCATCGAGCTGCCGGCCAGTGACTGGAGGGAGGTGGCGACGGCGGTGTGAGGGGGACTCCCGGTGGGCTGGCCGATGGGCTGGCCTACCGGGGCTTCTCGGTCAGATGTCTGTCTTGTCGCCCGGTGCAGCCTCACGTCTGGCCGGGCGATTGCTTTTCTCGATGGCGAAACCCATGTCCGCCGAACCGATCGCTCTGCGTGGCCGTAACGCCCTCGGGTTGCACATGGCTCCCAAAATGGGAGATACTACGCTCGATGAGGGTCATTGCGAAGAGCAGCCTGCAGAAGTTCTGGGAGCGTCCGGGTTGTGCTGACGCCCGGGGGCCGCTACACAGCTGGTACGTCGAGGCCGTCAAGGCGACATGGCGCACGCCTCAGGACATCAAGGACCAGTACGCCAGCGCCAGCATCTGCGGCAACAACCGGGTGGTGTTCAACGTGGGCGGCAACAAGTACCGGCTGGTGGTCGAGATCCAGTACCAGGCCAGTATCGTCTGGGTGAAATTCGTGGGAACCCATGCGCAGTACGACCGAATCGACGTGGAGACCGTCAATGAGTATTAAGCCGATCCGCAACGATGACGACCTCCAGCGCGCCTTCAAGCGGCTGGAAAAGATCTTCCAGGCCGAGGAGGGCACCTCGCAGGCGGATGAGCGGGACGTGCTCGTGACGCTGATCGAAGCCCACGAGAACAAGCACTACGACTTCGGGCCAGCCGACCCGGTGGAAGCGATCAAATTCCGCATGGAGCAGGAGGGCCTGACCCCGCGCGATCTCGAGCCCTACATCGGCCAGAGCGGCCGGGTGTCGGAGGTGCTGAATCGCAAGCGCGCCTTGAGCCTGCGCATGGTCAAGCGGCTGCACGATGGGCTGCGGATTCCTTACGAGAGCCTGCTAGCCGGCGTCCGGTAGGTCGCCTCGACGGTGATGACGCCCCCGGTCTTCCGTCGCTACCTCGGCATCCACTACGCCGGGGCGGAGACCCCAGACTCAGGGCTCAAAAGCCTGCGCGTCTACAGCGCCACACCCGAGACGCCGCCGCAGGAGGTCCTGCCTCCGCCCAGCCCGCGCAGGTACTGGTGCCGCCGGGATCTGGCCAATTGGCTTGCCGGGGAACTGGCCGGCGACACGCCCACCATCGTGGGCATCGACCACGCGCTGTCGTTTCCACTTCGGTACTTCGAGGTCCACCAGCTTGCGCCGGACTGGATGGCCTTTCTGGAAGACTTCCATCGCCATTGGCCGACCGATGCGCCGCACACATACGTGGACTTCATCCTCAACGGGCCCCGAGGCCAAGGCGCCGAGCGCATGGGCAACCCGCGCTGGATGAGGCTGACTGACGAGCGCTGCAGGGTGGGGCGGTCGGTGTTCCAGTTCGAGGGGCAGGGGAAGGTCGCGGCTGCGACGCACGCCGGATTGCCGTGGATCCTGTACCTGAAGCGCCAGTTGGGCGATCGGCTTCATGTCTGGCCGTTTGACGGCTGGAGCATCCCGGCCGGCAAGTCGGCATTGGTCGAGGTGCGGCCAGCGATGTGGCGAGACCAGGAGCTGATGGCCGCGCTGACCCCTGGGCAGAAGGATGCCTTTGTGACTGCGTCGTGGTTGAAGCGGGCTGACGAATCAGAGGAATTTGCCGCAGCTCTGCAGCCGCCGCTTTCTCCGCCGGATAAGCTGCTCTCCGCTGTCGAGGGCTGGATTCTCGGATGTGAGGCGTCGGCCAGGATCGGAGGATCGCGAGTAGCCAAGGCTGAGGGTCGGCGGCCTCACCTGATCTGAGTCGCAAGCTGGACTCCGACCAAGCCTCACTGCTTGGTCGCCGGACGTCATTCGCGGACAGCGGGCGCTGCTTGCACCAGTCTTTGTCTCGGTTGACGTGTTTACTATCAACGCCGTCAAAACAAACGGAAGGGCAGATCAATGGCGAGATGTACGGCACCCGTTCGGGGTCACAGCTCCGCAGCCGCGCAAGCAGCGTGTCCGGCATGCAGATACCGCTATGGGGGTTACGGCAGCGGGTACAGCAGTGGATACAGCTCGCCGTACTCCTCGGGTGGTGGGAGCAGCTACGGTGGCGGCGTCAGGTCCAGCGTCGGCGGCAGTTCAAGGCCCCGCTGGTCGCGTGCAGGTTCGTCCGTTTCGTACACACCTGTTCAGGTGGCGTCCCTCACACCGGTGCGGGACGCCATTGAAAGGGAAACGGCGTCACGGCCAGACCTTCGGGACTGCTTCCTCTGTCACGCTTGGGATGACCGGCAGGGGGCAGCCAAGGAACTGCATGACTTGCTCGAGGCGGCTGGCGTCAAGGTTTGGTTCAGCGAAAAGGACCTTGGCCTTGGCATGCCGATGATGCGAGCCATAGACAAGGGTCTTGCTGCGTCGAAGATTGGGCTCGTCCTCGTGACACCTGCGTTGCTTGTTCGCCTTCCGAAAGAAGGCGTCGCCGACAAAGAGCTTTCTGCCCTTCTCCAGGGCAACCGTCTCGTGCCGATAGTGCACGGCACCACGTATGCAGCGCTCCGCGATGTAAGCCCCATGCTTGCGTCGCGAAGCGGCCTTGACACGTCGGAAGAAACGATGGTGGTGGTAGCCAAGAAGATTGCCGAACTAGTCTCCATCTGGGGCTGACCCACCGGGCCGGTATTTCACGGCCGAGCGTCACCGCCCACAAAGTCGGCTCCGTCCGAAGGCCATAGATGCGATCAAGGCCACGGCCTGACTGACCCTCACCTCCCCAAATAAACCGCCGTCACCTGCTCCCTCTCATGCCCCAGCTCCGCGCTGATGGTGAGCCGGGCCTCCCGATCGATCCCCTTCTGCTCAGCCGTCAGCTCCCGTGACCGCGGCCCGCCGGCTGCAGGCGCTGCCCAGCCCGTCAACTCCCGATACCGCACCTGCGCATACTGGTGCCGGAAGCCGTGCACCCGGTGGATGCCGGCGGCGGCGCACTGGTGCTCGAAGCGGCCCAACTGCTCCGCATAGGTCTTGTCCGCCGGGATGAGGCTGCCCCTGCCGGCGATGGCTTTTGCCTCGTCGAGCAGCTGTCGTTGCTCCGCATTGCGGACAGGCACTTCACGTGCTCGGCCGCCCTTGGTCCAGGTGTCCTTCAGGGCGAGGATGTTTCCTCGGTCCGCCCATTCCGGCCGGATCTTGATGGACTCTTCCCGTCGCAGCCCGAAGGTGGCCTGCAGCCGCAGCGACATCGCGGTGTAAGGGTCGGTCACCCGGGCGAGGTCGCTGCCCAGGAGTTCCCGCGCCTTGCTGACGTTGGTGACGTGCTGCCGGTTGCCGATGCCGTAGTGGTGGTTGTCGCGGGCGATGACGTTACTCTTGCCGATTTTCTCGGCCCACCAGCGCAGCTCGGCCATGCGGTTCTTGATGGTGCCGATGGCCAGGCCCTCGGCCTGCCAGCGCGCCACCAGGCCTTCCACATGCTTGGGCTTCAGGCTCGTGGTGCCCAGGTGTCGGAAGCCCGCCTCCTGGAGCTGGTTGGCCACGAGGTCGAGCACACGCTCGCGGTCGCGCTGCGTGGCGAAGCTGCCGTCGCGGTTGCGGTGGCAGAGCTGCTTGAGCTGGTAGTTCAGGTCGCGCATCCGGTCGCTGCTGGCGTTCTCCGTCGTCGGGTCGGTTGGTTGCCCCTGGGGAGCGGTCGGGTTCGTTGTCGCTGGTGTGAAGTCGGTCTGGTAAGTGTTTCTGTCCGTCCCGAGCGCCTGAGCGCAACGGGAACCACGAGGGACACGGGACACCACTCCCGTTTTGTGCCGAGTTCTTGCTGCTGGCCGCCGCGGCACGCGGCGTTGGCCCCGACGGCGCTTGCTGCGGCAAGTCGGTCCGTCGGTTCGAGCCCATGCCCTGGGCTCAGGGGATGCACCGCAGGGCGGTGCGCAGGTCGACGGTGCCTGCTGGCGCAGGCGGCCTGACGGTCTTCGGCGACCGTCAACGTCGCTCCGGTGGCCGCTTTCGCGGGCCGGGGTGGGCGCGGCGGAGCCCGTCACGCGGGTCCGTCACTTGCGACAGCCCGGCGATTGCCCGGGTACGCCCGGGCGTGCTGGGGCTGCGTGCGCGTCGTCACTACCGGCTCGCGCCGCGTAGTGACGACGCTGTCGGTTGGCGCAGCCGGTTGCGGCAGGGCGCCGCCAACGTTGCAGCATGGCTCGATGTCGGCCGTGGCGCGCGAGTTGCCGCCCTGTTGGGGCAGGTAACGCACGTTGGGCTGTTCGGCCAGACTGGGGCAGGGATGTCGGCGAGGCCGACCTCGGACGCGTATCTCCAGGCCTTGCGGCCGCCGGGTTGCAGGAGATCAGGCCGGCTGGGGCGCCCGCCGAAGCGGGCTGGGCGATGCGGTGACGGGCATCAAGCGGGCTGACTCAGCCAGCGGTTGATGGGCGGGATGCTGCGCCAGGCGTGTGCGGGCTGCAACCGCAGTGGCGGCGGTCAGGCTGAACTCGGGTGCGTTGGTCGTCAGCAGTGCTGACATCTCGGGTGAGGGCAGATGCAGGCGGCTTACCCAACGCCGCGCGAGTCTTGCGTGAGAGGCGCCGATCGCGCGGCCGTGGATAAGCGCTGGTCGTCTTGTGTGTCGCTGTCGACCGCCGGTGGTCCTACTCGTCGTCATCAACGTCGTGCCTGTCGCGACGCGTCCCATTCACATGGGCCCAGAACGCCGTCTTGCGCCCATGGCGCGCGCGGATCTCGGCTTCGAACTCGTTGTGCGACGACAGGGGCAGGAGGCCAGTGGTGCCGTTCGCGATCTCCTGCAGCCGCGACCAGTACCGCGCCGCGTGCCCGTAGGCGCGGGCATAGGCCCGGTCCAGGATGCCTTTGAGCAGCGCACGGTAGATGACGGTCTCGCCGCGAGGGCAGTCGTGGTTGCGCAGCGCCTTGGCCAGCGGAACGAGGCTTCCGTATTGGGTGCCGTCGATCCGCCCGGGCTCGGCCAGCAGCCGGGCTTCCGCGGCGGCGGGGTCGTCGAGCTTGAGAAGCACGGTGGCGACGGCCGCCAGGTTGGTGTGGGCGAGGGCGAGTTCGCGGGCATGGTCCCGCGCTTGAGGCCGGGCCGCCTCTGGCAGGTGTTGCAGCCAGAGATCGAGGTAGAAATCCGACATCGTTTTCTCGAACATCCCTCGACGGATCGGAACACTTTCCTCGAACCTGCCGAGGTTCTCCAGCGCCTCGGCCAGCAGCCCGAGCCGGCTGTCTTCGAGATGTCCCCACCCGTCCTGCAGCCATGTCAGGGCATCGGCCGGCCGGTCGGCTTCGATGTAGGCCCGGGCGAAGGATTGGCGCTGCACCGGGTTCGGATCCGGGCTGTAGCGCAGGGCTGCCCGCACCGTCACGTCGGGGTCGCGCAGGGATTCGGACAGCAATGAAAGTGCTCCCGAGATCCTGAAGACTTCGTACGGCGGGTTCCCGGGCGTGGGGCAGGCTAGCAGGGCGGCCGACAACTGCGCATCGAGCTTGGCTACCAACTCCCTCTGCGCCGCCTCGTCGAGCAGCAGGCCCGCGTTGCTCAGCAACTCACCGCGAGCGCCGTACTGATCGGCCAGGTAGAGCGCGAGCAGGCGGTCGGGCCACACGCTTGCCGGGGTCTCGCAGCGCGCGGCGGCGCGCAGCCAGTGCTGGCAGGCCGAGCGCACGGCATCGCCGATCACGCCATCGGAATCATCGGCGCGCTCGAACCAGGACGCGTCCGCCTCGATAAAGGCCTGGAACAAGGCAAGCGCTGCCGGGGGATCCTTGGGGCAGAGCTCTCGCTCCACCTGCTCCAGCCAGCCGTCGAGGTCGCGGCCGAAATCGCCGGCTTCCCGGTAGCTGTAGAACTTGCTGGAGCGCTTCCAGGCTGCCAGGGTCTTCTTGAAGCCGGCGGCGAGTTTGTCGGGTTGGTCTGCCAGTTGCAGGCGAGCGAGGCGGGCCTGCACGGCTTCATGGTCCCCGGCCAACTCCAGCAGCACCGCAACCAGTGATTCCTTGGGCTGCCGGGCGAGGAAGTCGGCGGGGTTTTCAGTGGGGGGCTTGGCCATCGAGTTCAGCGGGGTGAGGTGTTCAGTCCGATGGTTGGCCGGAAGTCAGATCCCAGAAGCTGCCTTGCCAGTTCGAGATCTGCCCATGGGTGCCGCAGGCCACGCAGTGCCAGACCACCCGATCATCTTCGGTGACGCCGGTATCGACGGCGCGCCGGTTGCGCTTGCGGCACTTGAAGCACGGCGGTCCGGGCGTCTGCTCAGGCCGATCGAAGTCGGTGGCGTGGGCCACCACGGCGGTGAGGAAGTCGGCGAACTTACGGGCAGGGCCCCGCTCTGGGGCGATGGCGCCCCTGGGGTCGAGGTAGTGGGTGAGGTCGATGACGTACAGCTGATTTCCCACGGAACTGGCTCCCTCGTAAGTCATAGGTCGTCCCCTCGCGCATCGTTGGATTGCCAGAGTGGCGTTGACAGCGACTTCTCCCAATCGCTGATGCTGGAGGCTATGGGTCATCAAAATGATGCGCGTATGATGTTCAATACTAGGACATCAAGTGGCCGTGGATGCGCGGGCCACTGACTCGGAGAGGCACTGTTGGCAGAGCCGTTTAGAGCATCGCAGGCGCAGCGGGAGCGGCTAGCTTTTCTGGAGCTGCGCGCCTTCTTCACTGGCGAACTTCGACGCTCTGACATCGAGGCGCGTTTTGGCATCAAGCCTGCGGCTTCGTCTCGTGACCTCACGCTCTATCGCGAAGTCGCGCCTGCGAATCTCGAGTATGACGCTGGGGCACGCTGTTATCGGCCCGCCACGGGGTTCGCGCCAATCTTCGAGTTCAGCCCAGAGCGCGTCCTCGCTTGGCTACTCCAAGGCTTCGGTGATGGCCTCGATCTGGGGTTGAAGCCGGCAGCGCCATGCGAAGGCCCCGGGCAGCTCTCACAGCCGGATTTGAGGACACTGGGGGCCATCACTCGCTGTATGTGCGCTCGCCGTGCAATCCGTATCAACTACCTTTCGCTGAATTCGGGCAGTAAGCGCCGCGAAATCGTACCTGTCGCTCTCGCCGACAACGGACTGCGCTGGCACGTGCGTGCGTTCGATCGTGAGCGGTTGCGATTCGGCGACTTCGTGCTTACGCGCATCTCTAGGGTCGAGGAACTCAAAGGCGAATCAACCCCCAACGAATCGCTCATAGCCGACGAACAGTGGGCTCGTGTCGTTGAGATGGAACTGGTTCCGCACCCAGGTCTCAAGCATCCCAAGGCGATCGAGGCTGACTACAGCATGCGTAACGGGGTACTTCGCGTCAAGTCGAGGGCAGCGATGGCTGGCTATTTGCTGCGCCGATGGTCAGTAGATGCAAGTGCCGACCATCATCTACACCCAGCCATATACCACCTTTGGCTGCGCAATACGCCAACCCTGTATGGCGTGGAGAGCGCTGCAATCGCTCCTGGCATCTGTCCATCAGACGTGGAAGCAATGCCGGGTGGGGAGTGATATTCACATGGCGAAAGAAATGACCGAATTCAACCCGCAGGGCCTAAGTGAGACTGGAACTCCGCCCGCCAGTGCTTGGGTTCGCTTCCTGCGCAGCTACGGGCCGACGCCGCAAAACCTGACCATGTTCGACGAATATGTATCCGGCGCCGTCGGCAGGGCAGGAGTACAGCCCATTCGGCTTTCGACGCCTCTGCTGGAAGCCATGGTCAAACACATAGAGTCGAAGCAGTTAGGCTCGATGCTGATCGCCGGCACAGCGGGTGATGGCAAGACCTACCACTGCCGAGCCCTGTGGAGCCGCATTGGTGGCGATCCCAAGGTCTGGGCAGGCAAAGGCAACATCAAAGAGCACCGTCTCATGGATGGCCGCTTGGCGGTATTTATCAAAGACCTCTCCGAGTTCAATGGTGAGGAGAGTGACCTGCCGCTGCAGCGCTTGGAAAAATCGGTGCTCGGCAGCGACGACTCCGAAGTTGTCATCCTTGCGGCCAACCACGGCCAACTCCTCGATCGCCTTCGAGACCTCGGCAAGCGGCAAGGCCGTGTCCATCCGCTGCGTAAGCCTTTGCAGGAGAGCTTTCTGCAGGCCGGCCCCGCTCCTGACCGCCTGGCAGTGTTCGATCTGAGCCGCACCACGAGTCGAAAGACGCTGCACGAAGTCGCTAAGGCAGTGGCCGGGCATCCCGAATGGGACAACTGCTCGCGCTGCACTTACAAAGCCGACGATAGGGTATGCCCGATCGATGAAAACCGCCGCCGCCTGCTCGGCGACGCCGATGGTGGGCAACTAGCGAGCCGCTTGGGTGACCTAGTCGAGATCGCCCGGCTCAACGGGCTGCATCTCCCGGTGCGCGATCTGCTGGCCTTGTGCTCCAACATGGTCCTTGGCTACGCGGACGCGAAGCTCGCCAAGGAGAACCTGATGACCTGCGCGGACGTGCCCAAGATCCAGGAGAGCGGGCGCATTGGCGCAGCGAGCGTCTATGCAAATGCCTTTGGGGCGAACCTGCCTAGGCGTCGAGCCTCTGATCGCCCCGTCTTCAAGGCAATGGCGAGCTTTGGTGTTGGCGAGGAGACGACCAACGCAGCCGATGGGTTGCTGGTCTACGGCAAGGACGACTCGCGACTGCAGAAGGACTTTGCCCGACTGGTGGCTATCGACACGGTCTATGGCGCGACGGCGGAGTTCTGCGCCGCTCAGGATGCATACCTCGAAGGCCATGAAAGCGCCCGCTTGGAAGGCGGTTCCGCCGAATTCATTGAGATGCTGCAGGATCAACGCCGTCGGCTGTACTTCTCGCTGCCTGATGCCGAGCTAGGCTATCCCCGTTGGGCGATGACGGCCTTCCGTTTCGCGGGCGACTACCTGAACATCATCTACTCACTACATGCCAAGAAGCCGGTCAGCGATGGTACGCGCGGACGCATCGCCCGCGGGCTGAACCGCGTGATGACAGGGCTTCTTTTGGAGAATGTGGACCGCATCTTCATCGCCAGCTCTGGTGGCTTCACGCAAAACCGGGTGAGCGTTCTGTGCGATCACGAGACGCCATCGCGCCGCCAAGGAGGCGTGGGCATGGCGATTAAGCTTGACGAGAAATCTGGCCGTCCGCAGCTCGATGTCTCGCTTTCCCCCGGCCCCGGAAACTCGGTGGCCTTCGACTTGACGCCGATTCGGTATGAGTTCCTGGCCCGTGTCGCCGAAGGTGCGCTTCCGGCGAGCTTCTCTAACGAGTGCCTCGAAGACTTGCTGGCCTTCAAGGCAAAGCTGCTGCGCAAAGCCGAGATCGTCCGCAAGGCAGGCTTTGCTGGTGACGACGACGAGGCCAGCGGAGAAGCGTCGGCCTTGACGCTCAACTTCATCGATATCGAGCCGGGCGGGCGCGGCTTCGCACGCCCCGTGACTGTTAGGGCACCTGCATGAGCGAGATCTTCAAGCGCCCCGAGATCAAGAGCGTCGACTTCACCGTCGACGAGAACATCTGGGGCCACCGCCTCTACGACGAGCAGCTCCCCCATTTGACGGTGCTCGAGTTCCTCGGGGCGCTGGGTTCGAACCTGGACAAGCCGCTGCGCCCGCACGAGGGCCTCGGCGGGTCCTTCAAGTTCCAGCCGCAACGCCAGATCCGCCTGCGCGGGCTACTCTTCAACAACCCCTACGTCGAGTCGATCTCCGAGAGCGCTCAACCCGACGAGGAGAAGTGGCGGCAGTGGTTCGAGCGCTTTGGCCAAGGCTCGACCGGCAATGGCGATGGTCCCGACGACATCGCCTACCTGCGCCATTCGTTCGCGAGTTTCGACGACTTCGCTAAGGCCGTGGAGCTGCTGCGCTCGTCTTCCTTCGAGTCGCGCAGCAACAAGCGCTGGAGCTCCAAGTTCGTCTTCCCCTTCGGCCCCGACGCTCTCTACGAGGACTTGGAGATCGATTCCAAGGGCAAGATGAGCAACGACCGGCGCTTCTTCGCCCGCACTGGCGAGCTGCTCTACATGATGCTAACGCGGGCCAAGCGTGGCGCAGAGCTCGGTGATGTGCTCGCCAAGCGCCTCTTCGACCGCGAGGCGCCGATGAATCGGCTCGCCCGCGCGATGCAAGGGGCGCCGCAGCGGGCGGACGATTCCCGGCAGTCGGGCTACTTGCCCGAGGTCGCCAACCCGCGCTTCGACCAGATCTGCGAAGACTGGCTGTCGATCCTGGCCAAGGACATGCCGATCTACGACGCCTTGGAGCATCTGATCGCCATCTCCGGGCTCAACATGCTGCTCTACTTCCTCGAGCGGGCCAAGCGAGTGGCAGGCGATGACGATCCGGTTGAGATCGTCTGTGAGATCGTTTCCAAGGAGCGAACGAAGGTCCGGGCCCTCTCCGGCGACAGCTACCAGCTCAACCAAGGCCTGCCCGCCAAGGCGGTTCGCGCCTATGTCGAGTCGATTCGCATGGACCCCCTATGGACCAAGGCTGCCTCCAGCGAGTTCCCCGATGCCGAGCGCGTGAGGCTCATGCGCGAGCGCTTCCAGTGGCCGTCGGCCGATGGCGGGGACGATGAGGACTATTCGGGCGAGAGCCCGGACGTGTTGGTCGGCAAGCTCGCCGAGCTCGCCCTGGCTCGCCATGAGCAGCACGTCGGCAAGATCCACGCGTCCTGGTCGCGGGCGATTGGATTGAGCTCGCGGCGCCTTTCCCGGCGCACGCGCTACGCCCCTAACGACCGGCTCTTGAAGTCGATCGTGGTGGCCATCGTCGACGATCGCATGCAGTTCGACGAGTTCTTGGCCGAAGTCAAGCGTCGCTACGCCTTGGTCCTTGGCGACGCCGAAGGCGCGCGCCTGCTCGACGCCAAGCTCGTCGACCAAGAGGAGCTCAGCGAAAACCGGGACAACCTAGAAGCGCGGCTCGTTGGATTGGGTCTGGTTCGCAGGCTCTCCGACTCCTGCTCGTTTGTTGAAAATCCGTTCGCGTTCAAGGGAGAGGCCGCATGCTGACCGACCGCATCATCGGGCGTGTCGGCGCCGACATTCTCGCTAAGCGCATTTCCAACCCTGGACAGCCGGGGGATTCCGCCGCGCTCTTCCGGCTCGACAAGCTCTCTTCGAGCCAGATCGCGGCGGTGGCGCGGGCGATCCTCGCCAACCCCGACCTGTTCGCCCGCGTGGATCTCATGATCCCGGAGGCCCTGGTCGACGGCCAGGGCCTACCGCCCGAGATCCTAATTCCGCACAACGCCGGCTACGTGCGCAACAACGCGGCGACCGCCAAGGCAGCGATCCTCACGGCCAACGGCAACGAGCACAACCTGGCCGACACGCTCGGACACGTCATGGCCATCGGGGCCAAGGAGATGCGCGCCGACCCCGAACCTTGGGTCGAGGCCGCGTTGCATGCCGGCGGGCTCTCGCCCGTGCCAGATGACCGGCTGGTGTTCCAAGCGGCCCTGGGCGGCTTGCTGGTTTCTTCCGAGCTCTCCCTCGTGCAGCTTGGCGAGTTCTGCTCCGAGATCGTCGCGGCCATGTCTACCCGGGGCCTGGCCATCCGTGATGCCGTGGGCTTCGCCTTGCCGTGCGCGGGCCTGCCCCGCGACAGCGCGCTCTTCGCCAACTCCAAGACCTTTGGATCGCTTCGAAAGCCTTGGCAGAAGGCCTTCGCCAAGCTCTACACCCAGCGTGCGCCGCTGCTCAAGAAGCTCCGCCAGAACGGCCAGCCGCTGGATGCTGAGGAGCTCAGTGAGCGCATCGCCGCCAACGCCGCTGAAATCGCCGAAGCCGCGCGCCTGGCGCTCGATGCCTTTGCCGCGGCTCCCGCTGGGGACGAAGAGGCGGCTTCCGTGCTGGCCCAGTTTGAGTGGGAGGCCGAGGGCGTCTATCTGGCCTTCGACAAGCCCAAGGAGAAGCAGCTCGGTTTGGCCGACGCCACAGTGCGCTTCTTCGACCACGACTGCGATCAAGAGAGCTCGCTCGACCTCGAGGGCCGCAAGCACTTGGAGGACTTGAAGTCGCGCGAACGCCGCTCCGACTTCACCGAGGAGGACGAGGAATTCTTCGTCAAGCACCGCCGGCTGCTCGAGCAAGACGGCAAGCTCTGCGCCCGTTGGGAAAAGGCCCTCTACGGCAAGCCTATTGAGTGCAACGACTTCTTCGATGGCTTCGCCCGCGTGGTCAACAGTTTGCATGCGGGCTTGCGCGAAGTCGAGGGCGATCGGATCCTGCGCTTCACTGTGGCCAAGGGCCGCAAGGAGTGGCGCGAGCGCTTCAATTACGACGCTGGCAGCTACTTTTCAGCGATGTATCGCGGATTGAAGGAGCTCATGGGCTCCAAGGCCGAATGGAAGGTGGAGCGCCTCGGCAACGCGAGCCTGCCCGACCCGCTTTTCGACTACGAGGCCTTCTTCGCCAAGGAGAAAGAGCTTCGCAACGACAAGAAGAATAAGGTCCGCCCAAATTCGTCGCTCTCGCGCGTGGCCTTGCAGATCAAATTCGACGTCGCTCTGGTCCGAGTCTCCAAGGATAAGGAGACGGTGCTCTCCAAGACCCAGCTCTTGTGGAGCTACAGGCCCACTTCCATCGGCTTGTCGATGGTCGGCGATATGCGCCGCTTGTTAGAGAAAGGCGCGGTCGGCTGCACGGAAGTCCCGCGCCGCCTTGTGAGCAAGAAGGGCGGGGTACAAAACGTCTCCCTGCTCGACACCGGCACCTTGGAGGCCACCTACTCTACAGACGCTGGCTCACTCGTACCCGCCGCTAACAAGCTACGCAGCTTGCGGGCGGACATCAAGTCCCGGATCAAGGATTTGGCGGAGGGCGGATACCTGACCCCGGCGCAACGCGACGAGGTCAAGGCATCCTGGGACAAATTCGAGCAGGACTACATCAAGGCGATGGAGGACTTCGTCTCCATCGGGCTGCACGGGGAGGCCGTCATGCGCCAGGCCGAGTCCTTCGGCAGGTTGATGTCGACCCTCATGTCGCAGGCCCGCGGCGATATTTGCCGCTCGCGCCTCGTCTCGGAGGTCCTGTCGGTTGGCACCGCCCGAGTGGCTGGCGACAACCCCGCCTTGATCATCCCGCCGTGGCATCCCGAGCGCATGAAGGCGTTGGCCGTGAAGTCCCGCCGCGTGGCTGGCTTCGCCACCCATCTGCTCTCGAGCGGCAGCGTCCTTTACGGAGACCGTGAGATCTTCATGCGCGAGCTCTCCGATGAGATCTCCCATCCGTTCTATCCGGAGATCGCCGTGCTCAACCGGGCCGGCGCACCGACGCTGGTCTCGGAGAGCAGCACGGTCAACGGATACAGCCTCTTGGAGTCGCCCACGCGCGGCGCGGAGGATGCCATGACCGACGTGGATCCGGCCGCCGCTGCCAAGCAGGCGCGCGAGCTCTTGGAGCGCTACGTCGGTTTGCAGCCCCATGAGGCCTCGAACCTCAGCGTCGTGCTATACAACGCCGACGCGGCCGAGCTGCCTCTGGCGACGGTGCGCGAGCTCTCTTCGATCCACGAAGACGGGAAGCTGCAATGCAGCGTGTCCGTGCGCCACTCGGACCCTGCGAAGCTTCGCAGCGTCTACGGCGAACTGGTCAATAAGGCCGGCGACGATCCGGATCTGCCCGTGGTCAGCGAGACCAGCGACAACTTCATCTCAAAGCTTCGCATCTCGGTCACGCCGATCTCGGCGACTCCTGGCGAGAGCGCGCAGGGCTTCAAGGCCTTCGACGTTGCCTTCCTGCATGACGTGGTCTCGCGCGCCGCTCAGTCCGAATGGCTATCGGTGCCTTGGACCAACGATCGGCCGAATCTCGAGCATGCCCCTTCGCGCTGGTCCTACCGCAGCGTCTCCGGCGAAAACGAGCTCAAATCGACGACGTTCTTGGCCTGTCCTTGGCAGACCGCATCAGGCTGGGCCTACGTTTCCGCAGTGGCCGCCGTATGCCGCCAATTCGACGCGTTGCCTGGCGAGCGCTATTTGCCTGCCCGGCGCATCTCGCTGCAAAGCCCTGCGCTGGTGGGGATGATCAAGGACGCCCACGACCTGGCTGAATGGGTCGCCACCTACGACGAACTGCTCGACAAGCGCCAACTCCAGCACAACGAAATCACGGTTGTCCGCTATCGCCGCGGATCCACCAACGGTCGGAACATGATCGTGAGCTCGACCTCCGAGCTCCGCTTGCTGGGTGTGTTGGTGCGCCGCCGCCTGGATGAGTTGAATTTGCAGCTCGACACTGCCGAGATCCAAGCGGCCGCCGAAAAGGCTAAGCGCGATGCACTCTCTGTCTCGGGAGACATTGTCCTGAGGGCTGCCAAGCGCGGCGTCTCCGCGGGCGAAATGATCGGCCTAGTGCTCAGCCGTCATCTGCTCGTCGAAGAGTTCAGGATGGCAGCCGGCGGGAGCCAGGGCTTGACCGCTTACTTCCTACTTGATGACTACGCGAGCTGGCTCTCGCAGCCTGAGAGCCGCATCGCCGACATCCTCGCCCTCAATGTCGAGGAGCGGGAGGAGGGCGTCCGCGTGGTCATTTCGATCGTCGAATCGAAATACGTCGCCGCTGATGGACTCGCCAAGGCGCGGCGCGATTCCAAAGATCAACTCCTGGCCACGCTGGGTATGTTCCGCGAGGCGCTCTTTGGCGACCCTGGACGGCTCGACCGGGACGTGTGGCTCGCCCGCCTGGCCGACATGCTCATCGACGCGGACATCCCGCCGGGGATGACGGGCCTGATGGAGCGCGCCCGAACGAAGCTTCGAGAGGGCGACGTGGAGATTTCGCTCCGCGGCTACTCGCACGTCTACGTCCACACCTCGGACGCCGGTTCTTCTTCGGCCTCCGAACAGGAGCTATTGGAGGCGTCCGACGGGGTGAACGCCTGGCAGGAGGTCTTCGACCGCCCAGACCTTCGCAAGCTCGCCGAGGCCTATGCCAAGGGAGCGGGTGGGCTTGACGCCCGCGCGGGGCTCGGTCCCCATCAGCCCTGGAACGGGCACGGTTTCAAGAAGCCAGCCCCTCGCGTACCCTGGCTCGCTGCGATGGGCCAGCTCGCCAGCGGCGTTGCCGACTCCGTCATCGATCCGGCTCCCGCTCCCGAGGGGGCTATCGCGATATCTCTAGCCAGTAGCTCGGCGGAAGAGACTGAGGCTTCTGCGCAAAGCTCCGCCCAAGCCCACGCAACGCCTGCTGTTGCGGCCAAAGGGACGGTAACCGGGGCCGCCCCGGCCGCGAACCTCAGCGCCGCGCTCTCCGCGCTCGTCGCCTCCAAGTGTGCTGGTGGCGCTCAGTCGGATGCCGACAGGGAGGCCTGGGTCCAGGATGTCACCAGGAAGCTCAGGGCTGCGCTCAACAGCTACGGGCTGCAGGCCGCGATACTCGGAACGCGGCTCACACCCAATGGCTGTCTGGTGCGCCTGGCCGGCTCCGATCGGCTGCGCGTCGAGGACATCGAAAACAAACGCACGCAGCTTCTGACCACGCATGCGATCAACCTCGTCACCGTCCAGCCAAAGCCGGGCGAGATCGTTGTGACGGTCGCCGGCTCCAAGCGCCAGGCCGTGTCGCTCTGGGAGCTGTGGTCGCGCCGCGAGCTCAATCGCAACGTCGCCGGCATCAACACGTCCTTCCTCCTGGGCCTCCAAGAGTTCAACGGCGCGCTGCTGTATCTCAACCTAGGCGCGGAGTTCGGCGGGCTCTCGTCCCACGAGCCGCATTCGTTGGTGGCTGGCGCGACCGGCAGTGGCAAGTCAGTGCTGATCCAGGCCTTGATTTTGGATATCGCTGCGACGAACTCCAAAGACCTGGCCCAGCTCATCTTGATCGATCCCAAGATGGGCGTTGATTACGCTCCGTTGGCGGACTTGCCGCATATGCGCGACGAGATCGTCACCACCAAGGAGAAGGCAGGCGAAGTGCTAGAAGGGCTGGTGCAGGAGATGGAGGATCGCTACCGCGCGTTCGCAAAGGCCCGCGCGCGTGATCTGCCGACCTACAACGCCAAGGTCTCGGCCGAAGAACGCCTGCCCATGGTCTTCCTGATCCACGACGAGTTCGCGGATTGGATGCTCGACGACGCCTACAAGGGCGCGGTTGGAGCGGCGGTGCAGCGGCTAGGCGTGAAGGCACGCGCGGCCGGCATCCATCTGATCTTCGCGGCGCAACGCCCTGACAAAGATGTGATGCCAATGCAGCTTCGCGAGAATCTCGGCAACCGCTTGATCTTGAAGGTCTCCAGCGAGGCGACGTCCAAGATCGCGCTGGATCGTCCGGGAGCCGAGCTGCTGCTAGGCCGCGGGCATCTCGCCGCTAAGCTGAACGGCGAGCAGGGCCTGGTCTTTGCGCAAGCCCCATTCCTGTCGGATCAGGAGATCGAGGCTGCGGTGGCGGCGATCCGTGCCGACAACCAGGAGAGAGAACTTGGCTAAGAAATGGCAGTCTAGCCCTCACACGATCGCCGACATCCGAGAGTGGAATAGCAACGGAACGCTGCTTCTGCAGCCTGACTATCAACGGCGCGAGGTCTGGGGCGATGCCGCACGCGTGATGTTGATTGACAGCATCCTCAATGACATCCCGATGCCGAAGATCTTCGTGTCCAAGGCCATTAAGGACATGAGAACGTATCGCAGCGTGATCGATGGTCAGCAGCGGATCACCACAATTCTCTCCTTCTTGAACGACGCTTTCGTGCTGCAGGATCCATACAGCGGACCCTTTGACGGCAAGAAGTTCTCCGAGCTGCCTGATGAAGTCCGCGACGAGTTTCTGCTTTACTCGATCGACTTCAACGAGGCCTCCGGCCTGCCGCCCGAGGAGCTGCGGGAGGTCTATTCGCGCGTCAACAAATATCTGGTTCCGCTCAACAGGCAAGAGCTCCGAAAGGCTGACTTCCCCGGCGATTTCTTGAAGATCTCCGAGGAATTGGCCAATCTTGATTCGCTCGACGACATGGGACTTTTTAACGCCACGGCCCGGCGGCGTTCGCTGGACGTTGAATACGTGAGCGAGCTGCTCGCCGCGCAGCTCCGAGGAATCAGCGACAAGAAGGATGCGATCGACGAGTGCTGTCGCGACTACTCGGCTTGGCCCGAAGCTCAGTCCACCGCAGCGCGTGTCGAGTTTGAGGGGGTCATCTTAGACATCGCGAAGATCTTCGACTCGACCTACCCGATGAAGAAGACCCGCTGGAAGCAGAAGGCGGACTTCTACTCCTTCTTTTTCGCCGTCCTGACTCTCAGGCGCTCTGGCCTGGCCTTGCCGGCAGACGTGAGCTTCCTGCGGCAAGATCTGACGCTGTTAGACAAACGCATCGCTCCCACGTCTGAGGTGCCGATCCTCAGCAAGTACGCTGTCTACTGCGTCTCACAGGCGAATTCGGCGTCGAGTCGAAATTGGCGTATGGCGTTCATCAAGGCCATCTTGCGAGGCACCTACGCCGGCTCCATCGATGATCAGGAGCAGCGCGACATCGTTTCTGAGACTGCAAGCGACATCAGATTTGCCATCGACCCGAACTTCAATGGCGATGGCTGCCCGCCCGCGGAGGGTTTTGTCTGCAGCGGATGTGGTGGCTATGACGAAGGCGAGACGAGCCTCGGCCGATCCATCCTCTACTGGCCAGCGGGAAGCTCGGTGTTCCAGCTGGCCAACGCCAAGTGGGCCCACTCGAAGTGCAAGGACGATATCCAGGCCGCAGCCATCATAGAAGGGACGCAAATCCCGGGCATGATCGATGAAGATTACGGCGGTGAGGATGGTGAACCCGACGGTGAGGAGTAAGCGGTTGGAGGCCCAGCCATGAGCCAAATCGAACTCTTTCGAAATCCCAACAGCGGCTACACCATCGACGACCACATCACCGGGGACGATGGGAAGGTCTACATCGTGGGGGAGCGCATTGCGGCTGGCGGCAACGCCGTAGTCCATGAATGCAACGAGAAGCTCTCCGGCGACAGCTACGCCGTCAAATTTCAACTTGAGCTGCGCCATCGTCGCCGTGAGCGCTTTCGACGCGAAGTCGAGCTACTTCGCAGCTTTGACGACCCTCACATCATTCGCTTCGTTGCTTCGGGTGCCGCAACGGGAGCGCGGACCGACCGAAAGATGAGGGGCGGCCGGTTCGTTGCGCAACGACGGGGAAGAGACGAGGAGTTGCCCTTTGTTATCCTAATGAAGGCTTCCGAAGATTTGGGCAAACACGCGAAGACGCCGCAGAAGATTCCACCTGCGACCTACCTCGCGCAATTCCTGGGGCTGTCCAAGGCGCTGGTGAAGATCAACGAGAAGGCCCTGCACCGCGACATCAAGCCCGAGAACATCTTGGTTGTCGGCAGCGCGTGGGCCATCAGCGACTTCGGCCTATGCGATCTGCATGAGGGCGGTCCAGACCTTTCGCGTGTGGACGAGAGGATCGGCCCGGCGCAGTGGATGTCTCCCGAGGCGTTCAACATGAACTTGGGCTGCTCTGACGCGATCGGCCAAACTTCGGACGTGTTCCAGTTGGCCTCCGTCTTTTGGTACGCGACCTGCGGCAGGCATCCCACTGGCATCGTCCGCGACACCGACTGGCGAGGCCCCGCTGAACTCTACTCGGTCATGGAAAAGGCTTTGCTGCACAACCACCAGAACCGTTACCAGACCAGCGCAGAGTTCAGCGCCGCGCTGGAGGCGGCGATAATTCGGTAGCGTCTACTTGTGGCAAACGGCGCAGGAGCCGTTGCCCTCATCGACGCCATAAATGTCGTCGATGTCGTCCGGGCAGGCCTTCACAGGACGGAGCGGATTGATGGGAGTCGCTTTGAGCATACGGGCCCGACGGATCCCGTATTCAGCTTGGATCTCAGCGATGCGTTCTGGCTGCTCCATATCGGCAAGCGATTCGCCCTTTGACCACGTGAAGGGGGAGCCGTGCTCCAGCGCGTCCTTCTCCAAGGCCTTGGCAGCTTCGTAGGCGTCCGGATGCTTCTCGCGCAAGCGCACCCACTCGATCTTCTGCTGAAAGAAGCAGAAGGTGCAGCCGCTGCGCGAACGCCACTCGTAATACTTGGGATAGCCGACTCCGGAGTTCTCCAAAATGTCGATCACGCCGGCCTTATCGATGCCGGCCTTACGGAAGGGCAGCTTCACAAATAGGTTCTCGGCCTTGGCCGCGTAGCCCTCCCGATAGTCCTCATCTGCGCGGATAGCCACATAGGATGTGACCTTGTCGCCAGCCGCCAGCATGGGGCGAACCCATTCTTCGAACGGGGCGAGCTTCAACTTCCGAGTGCACCAGCGTGAATTAGGGTTGGGCAGGAAATGGTTGTATTGGCGCAGCCAAAACTTGAAGTCTCGGTTGGGGTTCAACCGCAGGATCGGCTTGTGCAGCTTGCCTTCAAGCTTGGCGAGGAACTCGTAGACCTCGGGGAGCTCCTCCCCGGTGTCGGTGTAGAAGTAGTCGATGTCCAGTTCAGGGTGCTTGGCGGCCATATATACAGCGAGCGCCGCGCTGTCCTTTCCGCCCGAGATCCCCAGAACATGCCGCTCAGCCATTGGCCGCCTCCTCGTCGATTGACGCCAGCTTCATCCCTGCCTTGGCCAGGATCGCAAGCAATACGTTGGTCCCCAAGCCTTGGCCCTCGAGCATCGAGACGAGCTCGTCGGCCTTGGCCTCAACAGTCGTGCGATGCCGATCCGTGATCGCGAACGAACGAGAGATCATCTTGGTGTCCGCCCCTGCGCCGATGACGACCGCGATGGCTTCGCTGTGCGCCTTGCGGCCCTGCACGGCCGCGAAAGCCTCGGACTCGCGGAAGCGCCGGGCGAACTTGGCAAGCTCCAGCACGGCCGCGTCAATATGGCGGTCCACCCAGTCGCGAGGAGGCCTCTCGGCGGCCAGGGCCAGGAGACCTTCGAGGGAGGCGCGTGATCCGTCGTAATTGGCCAAGCGTGTAGCGAAGCCATCCATTTGGAAATCGCCCGAGATGCCGGCGACGGACTTCGCTCGTTCGCGCAGGGCTTCGAGGTCTTCTCGGCTCGCGTCGAGGGCGGAGAGCATAGTGGCTTCAACTTCCGAAAGCATCTTGCCGTAGGCACCGGCGAGCTCCTGCAGCGGCGCACGCAGCGCTTTCACATAGGCCTTGCCGTCGGCCGCACCCAAAAGGGACGCCAGGTCGACGAACAGGACTTTGTGCGGGTCGCTGGCCTTGAGGAGCATGTCGCGCATGTCCTTGGCCGTCTGCCCTAGCCGCGAGGTCCGGCGGGCCCATTCGGGCAGGTTGAACACCATCGCCACCAAGCCGCGGGCCGCTTCAAGCGGGTCGGCCGCACTGGAGTTCTCGCCGATCTCGGCCAGCAGCTTCGAGATGCCTTCGAGGATCCGGTTCTTATCCTCGTCGATGGCCACCCAGCGTAGCGAGAATCTGTCGGGGTCTTGCAGGCACTCGTCGATGTCGAAGTCGGTGAGCCTAGGCACGAACATCCCGTCCTTGTAGACGGCGATGTTGGCCTTGTGAGCGAGCAAAAAGGCCGTGAGGATTACGGGCTGGATGCCCAGCTTCATACCGAAGGGCGGCGCGCTCCATAGTGCGTAGATTTCGTGTGCCCCTACGCGAGCGTCAGCGTTCGAAAAGAGGGAGCGCGTCGCATTCCACAAGGCCTTGAAGCCAGTGGCAAACTGATCGTTAGGCGCCATGCAGCGCCAGGCTCCAGAGGAGTTCGGGCGATGCAGCTCCGTCCGTTTGAGCAGTGTCTCGTAAAGGCCGCGTTCGGCCGGGTAGCCCTCGAAACCCAATCCTTCCTGACCTTCGGCGTTGATCATCGCGTGCAGCAGGTTACGGCGGGCCTTGACGCTATTGCTCGACACGCTGTCGCGGTTGACCAGCTCGCTCCACACCGGCGGCGAGCCGCTAAAGAGCTCATCGGCAAGTGCCGAAGCCACGGACGACAGCTTCGAGCCCGGATCCACGACTTGGTCAGAACCGTCGTGCCACTTCGCCAGCGACACCGCCGCTTGCAGTTGGTCTTCCAGGTCGGCTCGGGTGGCAGCCAATCGGGCATAGACCTCGCGGCGAGCGACGGCGTCGCCCGAGAGTTCATGGCGATCTTTGACTTGCTCTAGGGCTACTAGCTCCGCTGAAAGCTCGGCGATGCGTGCATGGTTGTCGGGGATCCCAATCATCACCGGCCATGGGCGTAGCTTGGCGCAGGCTTGAGCGCGCTTTCGTGCGTCCCGGGGCTTCATGCCTTTGCTAGGCAGCGCAAGGACGAAAGTGCCGAACTCCCCCTTCTTGGGGCGGTAGTCGACTGCGATGCTCTCTGCTTGGTCAATGCTGCACAGCGATAGATCCATCCAGCGCATGGAGCCCGTCTCATGGTAGTGGCGCTTAGCCACCACGGGATGCAGCCCCATGAGCTGCGCGAGTCGGCCGTAGTCGGTGCCAGGAGACGCAGCCATGGCCCGAGCGATGGCCCCGTCGATGTCGAAGTCGCTCCCCTCGAACACCGACCACGCACCGGTATAGCTCTTGTAGAGAGCGACCTTGAGGTCGGATAGCTGTTTGAGGGCGGCTTGGAGCTCCGCGGCGGGCCGCGGGTAGAAGAGCGATTCGATCACCGCCATGTCGGCCGCCAAGCCCGAGCCATTGCGGAACATGTCGATGACGGCGATGTTCTTGATCATCGAAACGAGCAAAGCGTCGCCAGTCTTGGCCTCGGCCCGCTCGACTGCCTCGACAGCCTGAGACCAGCGGTGGCCATCAGGTGATGCCAAGATCGCCGGCTCCAAGTTCGAGCGCAGATAGTCCCAGTAGTCGCTCGGGCGATACCAGCTCGCTTCGCTCCTGAGAGTCGAGTTCAGATAGGAGCGGAAGCCGTGTGGTTCCACAGATGACAGGAAACCGAAGGTGCTGCGCTCGTTCTGTCCGAACTGCCTCTTGGAGATCGGGCCCAGCAGAGCTGCCATGGCCGGATGCAGCGGCCAGCAGGCCTCTAATGCCTTAGCGAAGTCCTTGCCCACCGCAGGGCGCCGGGATCGAATGGCATCGGCTATGTCCATGGAAGCTTTAGGCATCCAAGGCGGCGGGCCGTTCTTGTTTTGTATGGCGCGTCCGATGAGCTCGACCACTTCGTCGCTTGCGGCTACGAAGGGAAGGTCGACATAGCGACCTTGAACCTTGGCCCAGTCGTCGCGGGTATCGATGCCTAGACGTGCCGAGTACTGCGCGAACGACTGATGCAGCACACCTACGATTACCAGACGGCCTTCGGAGCGCGCGGCGGCTTCGGCCAACTCTTGGAAGAAGTACACATCGTCGCCGGAGCCAAGAGCGGAGGCTTCGAGGAACTTGCCCATCTCGTCGATGATGACCAGCACGCCATCCTGAGGGCGGCTCTTAGCCTCTTCAAGAAGCTCCGCGATCAGTGATTGGGCGGTGGGCTTGCTGCGACCGTCGATGTTTCGGCCCTGTGCTCGCCGCAGTGACGCATGTAGCTCTGCGACCACGCTTCCGCGCCGGCCTACGGCCGGCACGAGCCGCCACCCCTTGCGCACCGGGAAGGCGTTGTCGAACGCTGGTTCGGAGTCCAGCCGCAGTGCCTCGCGAACCTTCGCCCGCAGATTTTTGTCGGCATGCAGCGCGCTCGCCAAGGCCACGGCCAAGGAGCTCTTTCCGCCACCGAATGGTCCGGTCCATGTGAAGCAGCGTTGGTTGGTGCCCGCGATCTGCTTGCACATGCTGCCGATTACGGAGGCGGCCGTTGCGTGGCAGATGTAGCCGGAGAGAGCGTCTGCGCGGCCGATGTCGGCATCTACGCGAATGGAGCGCTGGTATTGGCGCGAGATTTGGACAATATCGGACAGCGCCAGTTGCTCATCGTCAATCATAGGCGCGCCTGATCATCTTCTTGATATCTTCTTTGGACAAGGTCTTTCGGTGGACTTGGCGAAGGCCAGCAGAGTCCGTCCATTCGAGTTTGCGCCCTGTGAAGTCGGAGAGGGCGATCAGCCGTTGGCCAATCGACTCCTCGTCGAGCTTGAAGACACGCCCCGGTGATCCTTCGCTGTAGGCAATGGTCTCGAAGGCCAAGGAACTTTGGCCTTCGGCAGCGCGGTTCCAGAAATCGACGAGGGCATACGCGAACACGCCGTCGTGGAGTGAGGCCTTCGGGCCGCGGCGGAAGGCGTATTGGCCCTTGTGGACCTCTTGCAGAAGGCCCAACTCGCCGAGCAGAGGCTCAGCGAAGTCCTCAGGTGAGCCACCGGCGGCGCGCGGAGCGTAGCTGCGCAGGCACGTCTCCAAGTCGCGCGAGATCGTCGAGGGGGAAAGACGATGTTTGGGGTCGAGCTCCCGGGCGTAGCGCTCGAGCGGCACTTCGAGCTCTTGACGGGTGAATGTTGGGGCCGTCACGTGGTTGAACAGCCAATGCCACGTCGTCGAACGGAAGCAGCGGCCTGCGAGCTGCCAGTGGGCGAGCCATGCCGTCGATGGACTCTCAGCGTAGGGATCAAGGCCGCCGTCCTGCAGGATTTCGCTAGCGAGGGTGCCGATCCGGAACCCCTCGTCGGTCTCCCACATCACCCCACACGCCAACGCCCAATGCCGGATTGACGCCACCATGTTCTTCCCGACGCCGAAGTTGGCAATCGCGTCTTCGTCAGAGAAGGTGGATCTGAGCAGTAGCCCCCCCGCCGCAGCTTGGTCGTGTGCCTTCTTTAGCCACATCTGACGCAGTGGGAACGTCTCGTGGCCAGAAAAGTGCGCGGGAATGGTCCCAACGGTCCCCCTCATCGTCTTCTCCATCAGCACGAGTCTAGCGCTAAAGCGATCCCAACTGGTGGAACTCGCCAGTCGTGCATTTTCAGTCGGGGCTGTAAAGATGTACAGTATGAAGGTGGGGTAAGAATTGTGACGGTCGAAGTTGTTGCGAGCCTGCTCGTGAGTTCGTATGGGACTCACTCGCCTCACGCTGCCGGCAGCTCGCCAAGCATGCGACATCAAGGACGCCTGATATGGAACAGACCTGTCTACTTCGCTGGTTGGCGGAGCTCTGGTGGTCGCTGAGGCTCAAGGTCGTTGCGTCCTTGACGCTTCCGTTTGACAACCACATACGTCCTCCTACCCTCAGCCTGAAACGAACGCAACTTCAGGACTCTTTGGACGAGGCTCCCGGGCGTCACTGCCGAAACGGCTATGGAAGCTTGGAGGTCGGCGGGCTGCGCGACCGGGATATCGGGTGATCGCGCCTGTTACCTGCGTGAGTGGCGTGTGTCGCTGGAGACGCTGGCAGGGGCTTGGGGCGGTGTGTCGGTGCCTCCAGGAGGGAGCGCCGCGGCAGGCCTAGCTCGAGTGCCATGGTTGCTCTGATCCGGTGGCGGAGCATGTGGCTCCCGCCCAAGCTCTGGCTGATCTGCAGACGCACCGACGGTAGCCCACACGGCGGGATTGCCGCCGTGGTTCGTGCTGACGCCACCAATGCGGACGGAGCGGCGGTACTCGTCGCTCTGAGCCAAGCCGGTTTCGCTTACGCGGGTCGAACCCTGCTCGATCCCACGTTTGGCGGCGACCCGGTCATGGTCGGTCCGTGCGGTCAGATCGTCGTGGCTACGCATGGCAGGCTCTGTTCTCGTCTGCCGCTGTCGCTGCTCCACCTGGCCGTCGTTGCTCCGGCTAGCGGTGTCCAGCCCGGTCGCAGCGTTGGTACGGCGGTCGCGTTCAAATTGCTCGCGCAGAGGCGCATCCGACCATCCCATTGACTGAGGCAGGGGCGCGGTTGGTCCGAGTGGACTGTCCGCTTCGACATAGCCCTGGGAACTCTGTCCGCCACGCGCGTAGGCCATCGCGATTTCGGTGACCGCGCGCTGTAGTCTCACCGGGTCGTCCTCGCGGAGCAGTCCGCGTTCGGCAAGCCGCCGGGCCGCGTAGTTGGTGAAATCCGTCTGGGTGCCGCTGCTCCATTCGCGCATGAACTGTGCGGTTCGGGCCAGCTCGCGGGCTTCGGCATAGGCGCGCTCGGACGATGTTTGCCGCTCGGCGGCGTCCCGGGATGAGGATTCGAAGGATTCGGCGGAAGCCGTTCTGCTGCCGCGTGCCCATTGGAAGGCGTCCGAGGAGCGGAACTCACGCACGAGGCTCGTGGCTTCGGTGATCTGCGCGCTCTCCGCCGAGCGCCGCGCGTAGTCATACGCGCTCTGCAGCGCCTGCTGGTCGAGCTTCCTGCCTTCTGTCTTTGCCTGGGCGCCGATCTCTGTGAGCGGGATGCTCGCGCCCACGGATGCAGAGGCTGCAACGCTCTTGCCCACAACCGAATCGTCGCTCAGCCCCAGCCTGCGGTTCACATCCTTTGCGATCGAGTTCAGCGTCTGGAACTGTGTGCTGGTGGAGCCGCCGTTGCTGGTGGCCGATCCGCCGCTGCGCTGGTTGGATCGCTCGAAGCTCTCCTGGATGCTGAGTGCCCGTGTCAGCGCCGTCGCCTGGCTGCGCTGCATTGCTTCGCGCTCGCTGGTGGCGAGCGTCTCTGCCTGTCGTGCGCTCTCGCCGATGGCGGTGGCCTGACGCTCGCTGATCGTGAAAGTGCTGGCCAGCCGGCTCATGGTGGCCTGGTAGCGGAAGACGCCGGCCTCGGGGCCGAGGCCCTGGATGGTGGTGCCGTGGGCCTCGGTGGTGGTGCCCATGAAGGCCGAGGTGCGGGTGGGGCCGAGTTGCTGCTGGTCGAGGCTGACGCTGTTCTGGCTGATCAGCCCTTTGCTGGTGGCGGCAGCTTCGCTGCTCGCTACCGACTGGATGGCGCTGCTGGCGGTGACGGCCTGGAAGGCGACTTCGCCGCCCTTGATGATGGCGGTGGCGATGATCGGGATGGCGGCGACCAGGTAGCCGGCGATCGCCTGATCGGAGATCGCGCCCTGGTAGATGCCGGCGGCGGTGTCCAGGGTCAGGCCACGGCCATTCGTGCCGAGGCTGGCGGCAGCGGCGAGGTTCTTCGCGCTGGCCAGCGTGCCGACGTAGTTGAGGATGGCGTAGAGCGGGGGCCAGAGCTGGATCCACACCAGGCTCATGACGAAGCTCTTGATGGCCAGGGCCAGCCCCTTGCCCTGGGCGAGCAGGAAGAGCAGCAGCACGAAGGGGAAGACCGCGTAGATCACCGCCTCGATCACGTTGCGGATCATCGGCAGGGCCTGCGAGGCGATGCGGCCCATGGTGATGAAGGACGCGTTGGTCGAGGCCGTGGCGTTCGCCCGTGCCGTGGCCAGCATGGTGGCCGCGGGGTCGTTCAGGCGCAGGCCGGCCAGGGTGTTGGTGTCCTGCACGAGGTTGATGAGGATGTTCTGGCGCAGCAGGTCGGCGGCGCCCTGGGCAGCGGTGGCGATCCGGGTCTTGGTGTAGGCCTGCTCGAGCTGGCCGTCGATGACGCCGGCGGCGATGCTGGGGTCCAGCGTCGGGTTCATCTGCAGGGCGAGCATGGCGCGGGCCCTTGCGATCTCGGCGGGCAGGCGGCTGTTCAACTGGCTGTAGATGGCCGGGCAGGTGTCCACCTGCACCGGGTTGCCCCAGGTGGAAAAACGCCCTGGGTTGGGCGTGCCCATCAGCGCCCAGATGTCGGTGCTCTGGGCGAATGCCGCCGGGTCGATGGTGCCGTCCTGCAGGTCGTAGACGGTGCAGTTGTGCACGAAGGCGATCATGTCGGCGCGCAGTTGCGGGTCGGCCACGTTGGCGGCGCGGCTGGCCTGGATCAGGCGGTTGCCGAACATCACGCCGTTCTTCTGGTAGGCCAGCGCCTCAGGAAGCTGGGCGTTGGTGTCCGGGATCACCTGGAAGGCGGTCTCGAAGAAGCGCGTCATCACGTCGCCCACCAGGCTCGTGGCGTGGCCGAAGAAGGCCACACCGATGGGCACGTTGCCGACCACCGCGGGGGGCTGGCTGCCGAGCTTGTCGACGATGGCGACATCCGCCTTGGGCAGGAACATCGCGTGATAGACCAGCAGCAGGCCCATCAGCCAGCCCCAGCCGTGGAAGCGCCCGGGTGTGAAGAGGCCAGCGGCGGCAGCCACCAGCACGCCGGTGACCGCCATGGTCTTGATGAGGGCCAGGTACCCGGCGCCGCCCATGATGGCGGCGATGGCGTTGAAGACCCCGGTCAGGGTGTCGACGTTGCCGTAGGCGTAGATCTCGAACATGCGGGCTGTCTGCGCCTTGGTTTCGGGATCAGGAGCCGCGCTGGCCAGCGTTGGCGCTGAAGTCCAGCATGGCCTTCACCGCCGGGGGCATGGCGGCCCAGAGCTGGCGTTCCAGGCTCTGCAGGTCCTGGGTCATCGAGGACACCGAGCGCACCTTGGCGTAGGCAGCCTGCTTCTCGATCAGGATCTGCATCTGCGCCTCGCGGGCGTGGGCGCGCAGTTCGTCCAGGTAGCGCTGCTCGACCTCGCTGCGGCGCAGGGCCTGGGAGAGCGCCGTGCTGGCCTGCGCGAGCGCTCTGGCGAGGAAGGTCTGCGCGTAGTCGAGCGCGATCACGTCCTTGTAGGTCTCGATCAGCGTCTCTGCGGTTCCCGAGCCCGGCACGGCGTTGGCCACGGCCAGCATCCGGTAGACCGGCTCGCTGGTCTGGTTGATGAAGCCTATGTCGGCCGGGCTCTGAGCGCTGCGCGTGGCGATGTTGTCCGAGATGCGCTTCAGGCGTTCGGCCACCAGCCTCGTGAAGGGCTTGACCGAGACGGTGGCGCGGCTGGGGTTCAGGCACTCGACGGTCTCGTCGCAGACGTAGACGTCCACATCCACCAGGCCGGCGGTGGCCGAGTCGGCCTTGCCCAGCAGCAGATCCCGGATGCCGGTGAGGGTGGGCTCCAGCATCCGGGGGCCGGCGCCGCTGCCGTCATCAGTGGGCGGGGTGACGATCACGGTGCCGATCAGGCTCATGATCAGTTCCTTCTCCTGGCGGCTGATGCTGCCGCCCACCTGGTTGAGCGCGTTCCAGGTGACGTTGCCCTTGGCGAACGTGGCGTTGCGCACGTTGGGGTCGGCGCTGTTCGCGGCGGTGCGCACCACCGAGGGGGCGTTGGAGGCGCAGGTCAGGCGCGCCTCGGCGCGGTCGCTGACCGAACCCAGGTACTGGGCGATGTTCGCGCAGCCGCTTTGCACCGACTGGTCGTACTCACCCACCACGCCGTTGACCAGCGCCTGCGCCGCCTCGCAGGAGTTGATGTTCATGGCGTTGATCTTGTTGAGCTGGTCCTGCAGCTCCGTGAGCAGCTTGTCGATGTCGGGGGAGATCGACTGCAGGGCCAGCTTGAAGGCATAGCCCACGGCGTTGGAGCCGATGTTCTGCAGTAGGGCCACGAACTGCTGCTTGTTGATGAAGGAGAAGGCTCCGCCGTAGATGTCGATGCCACCGCAGCCGGCCTTCAGGCTGGGCAGCTGGGCCTGGACGAGCGGGTAGTTGCGCCCCGGAGCGCGCATCATCAGGCTGCCGCCGGTGTAGAGGTTCATCGCCTGGCCCCGGAAGGCGCCGGGGCTGGTGACGTTGCCGATGGCCCCCAGGTCGTTGAACATCGTCTGCATCTCGGTGTTCAGGTCGGCGGGCAGCCCTGGGGCCGGGCCGATGGCGATGGTGGTTGCCAGCAGTGCTGCCAGGGCTCGTCTGGTTTGCGTCATGGCGTGGTCCTCGATGCGTTGGGGGGCGTCGCCGGGTCGGCTTCGCGGGCCAGTGCGGCGATGCGCTCCAGCAGGTCGGTGTCCGACATCAGGCCGAAGCCCACCGGCCGGAACTCGCGGCGGCTGGGCTGGGTGAGGTACAGCGCCGGCACGGCGCGGGCGTTCAGGCGCGCGGCGATGCCGTTGTCGGGGCGGGCGTCGGGGTATTCCGGCAGGGTGCCGCCGTCCAGGCTTATGGCCAGCACCGTCAGGCCGTGACTCTGTGCGAAACGCTTGAGGACGGGCGCGAAGCGGTGGCAGAACGGGCAGTCGCTGCGAAAGACGAAGACCAGGCCGTGGCTGGCGGCCAGTTGCCGCACGGCTGCGGTATCCCGCTCGCGCAGGCGCTCGTCGAAGGCGGCGATGGCCAGGGTGTTGGTGGGGCGGCCCTCGGAGGCGTAGTCGAGGCTGGGCTCGCGCCAGACCAGGCGCTGCCAGCGGTCGGCGAAGACCTGGGAGCGGTCCATCACCATGCGCTGGAAGCGCATGTAGGCCATCAGGTTGTCGTCGGTGGGATTCATTACCGCGACACGCTTGAGCGTCTCGAGCCGCTGCTGCATGGCTTCGAAGTCGGCGAGTTCGCGGGGCCTGGCCGGGGTGGCGGGTGCCTTCTGGGCTGGGCGCGCTGTCGGGGGCGGCGGGTCGCGGTACCAGAACCAGCCTTCGCGGTGCTGCTGCCAGTAGACGGTGGCGGTCTCAGCAATGTCCGCTGCCTGTGCCGTTGGTGGCTCAGTGGCATGGGCTGCGATCGCGGGGAGGGCGGTGAGCAGCGCGAGGAGGGCTGATCGGAGCGCGCTCACCGCTCCTCCGGGAATCGGCCATCGGCGCAGTAACTGAGCTGGTAGACCATCTCCTGATCGCCGCGCTTGCCCGCCTGAGTCACGTCGCGCTGCCGAGTGGTCACCTCCAGCCGGCCGCAGCCGGGCTGGGGTAGCTGCTGGAGTCTGCGCACGTCGATCTCGATCGGGGCATCGGTCTGGAAACGGCGCGCGATGGCCTGCGCGCCGGCACCGGTGAGCGTGCCGCGGGCACTGCCCTCGGCGGCGGCGCGAGCGAGCAGGGGCTTGAGGTCGGTGACGGTCTGGCGTGGGGTGGCCTCTGCGGAGCCGGCCGCATGGACCGTGCAGACGGCCAGTGGCAAAGCGGCAGCCAGGGCCAGTGTGGGGAGGAATCTCATTACTTGTCCTCAGGGCCCGATGGCGCCGTTCACGCGGCTGCGCGCCTTGTTGGCCAGCGCGCCGACGTCGGGCAGCGTCGGGGCGATCTCGGCGTAGAACTCGGTGAGGTCCATGCGCGAGAAGTCGAGCGTCTGCAGTTGCGCGAGGCTGAACCCCGCGCAGTCGGGGTTCCTGGCGCCACCCCAGCCGCGGCTGAGCTGCGCTCGACCCTGCTCGTTGAGCACCCGGGCCAGGCGCGAGTTGAAGCAGCAGAAGCTTTGGGTGGTCTCCAGGCAGGTGCCGAGGATCGGCACCTTGCGCGAGCAGTAGCTGCCCACGCTATGGCACAGGCGGTTGTCGTTCTTCATCGCCAGCACCTGCTCGGCCTGCTCGCACGACAGCAGCCCCGAGAGCTGGATGGCGAGCATGGCGATCGTCCACGGGCCGGGCACGAGCGAGGTCATGAACGAGCCCACCGACAGCTCACCCGCGATCAGGCCGGCCAGCGCCGAGCTGCCGCCGCCCGCGCCGAAGAGCGCCTCGAAGCCGGCGATCACCATGTCCGGCGCGTCAGCCGCGAAAAGCGCGTCGTAGGTGTAGCTCGAGCCCACCGCGCCGATGGCTTGACCACCGGCACCGGAGATCAGGGACATCGTGCTGAAGAGCGAGCCGCTGCTTCCACCGCCCTTGCAGCAGTTCACCAAACCGAAGAGCTTCTTGCGGCAGCGGTTGTCGAAGCCTCTGAAGACTTCGAGCGTGTCGGGGTCGATGTAGCGACCGGCCTCGCGCTGGATCTCCAGGCCGGCGACGGCGCGGGCGAAGTCCGGATCGGGCGTGTGCGAGGTGTCGAAGCAGTTGCCGTCCAGGCAGAAACGCCGGTCGCCGCAGTTCGTGACCGTGCTGCTGGTACCGCTGGCAGTCTTGCACTGCCAGGACTGCTCGAACACGGTGCACAGGCCCTGTGGGGTGGTCTCCACGCAGTTGGAGCCGACCTGGCTGCAGCCACGGTCGCGCAGCGGCTGGCAGTCGTCGTTGCTGCGGGCGGAGAGGCAGCTGTAGGACGAGGTGGTCCGCCAGCAGTCGCGGTAGACCGCGTAGCCGCCGATCATGCGCGTGGCAGGACCTTCGACGCAGACCTCGGCCTCCTTGACGCAGTCCGCGGCGAGGGTGGGCGAGGCTGCGATTGCTCCTAGGGCTGCTACGGCAGCGAGGGCGAGTCGAAGCGGCTTCATCGGGCGCGCGCCTCCAGTGCGCTGCACTGGTTGTCCCAGGTGTCGGTGAAGCTCACGCGGGTGGGCATGGCGAACGTGCTCACCCCCTCGAAGCTCGTGCCCTGGCAGGGGTTGGCGAACCAAGCACCGATGCTGCAGTTCGCGCCGGTGCACGATTGGCTGTAGAAGGTCTGGTAGCAGTAGAAGCCTTCGATGCGGCTCGGGCCGGGCGTCTTCGGGATCTGTGTGTTGAGCGCGCCGGGCACGTTCTGACTGCCGAGGTCCATGTAGACCTCGCCGCTGCCCTTGTCGAGGGTGAAGGCGTGCATGCGGTAGCTGTCCACCGCACAGCTGAAATCGAAGGCCAGGTAGTCGATGCAGGCCGGGCACGGGTTGGCGGTGACGCGGGTGAGGAATTCGCCGTCGCTGCAGCCGGGCGTGAGCACCGGCGTGACGATGAGCACCTTGTCGCAGGTGAGCGTCTCGGTGGTGCGGTACTGGTGGCACAACGCCGTCTCGAAGCGGTCCGGCGTGGTGGTGGTCTGCACGCTGCAGCCGCTGTAGGTGCCGGCGATGTTGCCGGCAATGCTCTGCGGGTCGGCGGTGATGGTCCGAGTGCGGGTGAGCAGCGGATCGTTCGGGGCGATGCTGAAGGTGGGCCGGAGGGTCGGGGTGGTCTGCGAGAAGTTCACCGCGTTGCAGGCCTGCGCGCCGGTGGTGTTGCCGTTGCCGGCCGCCGCGCAGGCGCTGGTGGCGGCGCCGGCCTGTGAGCCCAACCCGGCGCTGCCGAAGTAGGAGGCCTGCGGTGGACTCGTGGTGTAGCCGGGCACCGTGCCCTGGGCGGTGGTCGGGTTGATCTGGATGCGGGCGGCGGCATTACCGGAACGGCCCATGGCTGCGCCCTGGTTGAAGGCGTCGGAGAGGGATTGGGCCTGGGCGGGCTGCGTGGACAGGCAGAGCATTACGGCGGCTGCTATTGCTGCGACGGCTGCTGTTCTTGCTGTTCTTGCTGTTCCTGCTGTTCCTGCTGTTCCTGCTGTCCCTGCTGTCCCTGCTGTCCCTGCTGTCCCTGCTGTCCCTGCTGTCCCTGCGACTCGTGCGAGCGCGCCGCGGGCGGTCGCAGTTGGAAACCGTGGTCGGACAGGTGCCGGGCGTGGATGCTTCATCGGGGGCGCAGCCGGGAAAGGTAGGGGCCTGCGACCGCAGCGGCTCCGGTGTGGCGCCGGGCCATGTGCTCCAGCGCGTAGTCCAGGCTGACATCGCCCGACACCGACACGAAGGGACGCGGCACGGTGCAGGTGGTGGCGCTGCAGGTCGGGGCGTCCTCGCCCATGGTCAGCAGGAAGGTGGGCGCGGCTTCGACTCCGTGCCGCTCGAAGGCCTCGGGGTCGATCACCCAACCTGCTTTGCGCTCGCCAAGCAGGTCGCTGACGGCGGCGACCGTCTGGCGCATCGACTGGTTCTTCAGGCCGCGCAGCACGAGCACCGCGCCGGCCCGCTCGGCCTGGTCGACAAGGCGGCGCAGGCTGCCCTGGGGCATGTCCAGGGTGACGAAGATGCGAAGCGCGGGCTCCTGGGGTGGGAGGGCGCCGGGGCCTATGGCGCCGCCGATCTGGCTGCCCTGACGGGCAAGGGCGCCGATGTCGATGCCGGCGCCGCTTGCGGGAGGACGCTGGGCTGCGCCCGGTCCCGCGCCGGAGCCTGCGCCGATGCGAGGCAGGGCGCGTGGTGCCGGGATCGGGGCTTCCGGAGCGGGAAACGGACGCTCGGCTTTTGCGCGTTCGATCTCCTGTGCAGTCGGCCAGCGGGGGGCGGTTGGCTGTCCCTGCGCGAAGGCGTCGGGCGTGAGCCATGCGGCGAGGCCTGATGCGGTGAAGGCCCATGCGGCGAGGCAGGCGGCCCGTCGCACGGAATGGGTGTGGCGCCGCTGCGCCCGCGGATCACCACGCGCCGGCACAGCAGTTCCTCTTGCGGAAGATCTGGTAGCTGAAGTCCTCGCCGCTGACCGGGAAGGACTTGCCCGAGCCCCAGATCATGGTGGTGCGCCCGTAGGGCTGGCAGCACTGACCGCCGACCTTCGCGGTAGCAGGCACCGGGTAGGTCATCTGCAGCTTGTAGTGGGTCTTGTCGAAGATGGGCAGCGGGTAGGCGCCGCACAGGCCCCGCGAGCCGGCGGTGGCGAAGGTAGTGAGCTGCCGGTGCATCTTGGCGGTCATGCGCTGGGTCAGCAGCACCGAGGCCTGCACGCCGCCGATGTGGGTGGTGACGTGGCCGGTCATCGGATAGATCGAGCCCTGGCAGCCGGCGCACCAGAAGAGGCTGGCCACCGGAAAGCCCGCGCTCGCCGCCACGCAGTCGGCCGCGCAGGCAGCCTTCGCCACCGGGTTGGCGAAGCGCACCGCCTCCGGGTTGAGGATGGCCGAGAGCTCGTCGTCGGACCACAGCGGGTCCACCTCGGTCAGGTAGGCCAGATCGAGCGAGCCTTGCTCCAGGCAGGGGAAGTCCAGCAGCACTTCCAGCCAGGCGAGGATGGGGTTGGCGTACCAGTGGACCTGGTAGAAGCTGGTGCGGGTCTGCGAGTCGTGCCCGACCTGCGCGCCGCGCGGGGCGCCGATGCCTGGGTCCAGCGACAGGCCACCCAGCCCGACCATGCAGAAGGGCGTACGGGTGACGTCCACCATCCTCACCGGCTCCCAGAATCCGATGGAGATGCCCAGACGGGGCGGGTTGTTGCAGTAGCAGACCGGCGAGGACGGGTTGCCGATGTCGGGCTGGCCGTCGGAGACGATGCCGATGCTGCCGATCGTGAGCGGGAAGAGGCAGCTCCAGCAGATGTCGGTGATCGGGTTGGCGAAGCGCCCGTGGCAGGTGGCGCCGCCGGTGGGCACGGCGGCGTGCGCCGAGGCGAGCAGCATGCTGATCAGCAGCAGCATGGCCAGCAGGCGGGGTCGGATGTCAGCGCAGTTCATCGATGCGCAGCCTTCGGCCGTCCTGGGTGACGCGGGCGGGCACCTGGCGGATGCCCAGCCGGGTGGTGAGCAGGCCCTGCTGGTCGTAGTAGACCGTCTGCTTCCAGCGGCGCATCAGGTCCAGGTAGGAGCCGCCGGTGAGGATCAGCTTCACCTGGCCGCGGTGCTCGGCAAGCTCACGGCGGGCACGCTCGACCTGCTCGGCGTCGCGGGCGTCGAAGAAGAAGAGCGGACGCGACAGCGAGACCACGTCCAGCGGGTTCACGCGCGTGCCCGGCGCCACGATCAGGCGGCCGTCGGCATCGCTGATCGGGTAGGGCACTTCGATGCTCGGGTCGAAGTGAAAGGTCCGAGCGGTTGCCGTGCGAGTGATGCCCGCTACCGGAGCGGGATCTTCGATCTGGCGCCGGATCCGCGCCTGGCTTTCGCGCTGCAGGCGCTCCAGTCCACCGTTGGCGGTGAGTTCGCGCAGCTTGGACTGGATGAGCGCGAGCAGGCTCGGCTCGGCGATCGGGTAGATCGGGCCGATGACGCCGAGGTGCTGGGCGTGGGCCGAGGGGCAGATTGCCGCGGTTGCGGCCGCGAGCAGCAGTGCCGCGAAGCGGGCCCGGTCAGAAGATCGCACGGGCCCGTCCGATGAACTGCTCGCGTGCGATCCAGCCAGTGAGCGCGTAGCGCGAGTCCAGGCTGTCGGGGTGCGGCGCGTAGACGAAGTAGCGACCCTCGGGCAGGGTGCCGGTGGGGCCGGGTTCGAGCGGCTCGCCGCGACGGCTCGTCGGCTTGGCCTGGCCGAGCGCGGTGCCCGCAACGACGAAGGTGGCGCCGTCGCGGGTCACCGTATCGCCCGGCTGTCCGGCCAGCACCTTGATGAAGGTGACGCCGGCCGGGTACGGCCCACCACCAGACCAGCGGAAGGCTGCTGGGTCCCCGCGCTGCGGCAGTACTCCGCGCTCGATCAGGTAGAGCGTCCCGGGCAGGCTGTGGGTAGCGTTCAGGCCAAGCGCGTAGTGGTTGTGGAACCAGAGCGCGCCCGCCAGGGCGGCGGCGTAGGCGAGGCCCCAGCTGCGCAGGTGCGTTCCGGTTCGGAGGCGGAAGCGCGCGGCGTCGAAGCGCGCCCATGTCGCTGCCAGGCGGGTGCGTGGCGCCAGCCCGAGGCGCAGCGCTCGCGTGGTCGGGGTCGGACTCATCGCAATTCCTCCAGTCCGAGTTGCCGACGCAGTTGCGGTGTGAGGTCGGCGATGCGGTTGTCGGTACCAGACCCGATCAGCGCGCCCTGGGTGAAGACGAGGCAGCGGCAGTCCGCCGGCAGCCGCGCGACCAGCCGGTCGAGCTGCTCGCCGAAGGCAGCGGCCTCGCGCAGGGCGGATGCGCGATCGGTGTCGCTCGCGTCCCGGCGCAGCAGTTGCGCGGTCACCTGGCCTTCCTTGGCGCGGTAGAGCGAGGCGATGTCGACGGTGGCCAGGCGCTGTCCCGAGGCCGGGAGCAGCCAGGAGGCGGCCAGTACCAGCGCGAGGCTCAGCGCAGCGTTGAGCCCGACGATCAGGGCGAGTTCGCTGCGGCTCACGCCTGTCCCCGCTCGGCCAGCACTGCGTCGATGGCCTGCGACACGGAAAGGCCTTCTGAGCGCTTCGCGTTGATCGCGCTGAAGTCCTCTGCCCGGCTGGAGAAGAGCAGCAGGCTGTAGGGGTCGACGATCAGGCGCCCGACGCCGTTGCCGGCCGGCGAGTGGATGAAAACTTCGGAGTAGGCGCCATGCTCGGTCCGCAGCGACTGCAGCAGCCGCTTCATGGCGTCGTCCATGGTGAGCTGACCGAGCTTGTCCATCATCTCGATGGACTCGGGCTTCTGGCGCAGCAGGAACATCCAGTCGGAGTTGTCCAGTGCCGCCTTGGCCGCCGGGTTGCGGTAGTAGTCGTCCACGCCCTGCGTGGCGGACATGAACGAGCCCTTGTACTTGCGGGCCCGCCGGTAGCCGGCTTCGATGAACTCGGCGGTGGCGCCACCGGAGAGCAGATCCCAGGCTTCGTCAATGATCACGATCTTCTTGCGGTCGCGTGAGAAGTACATCTCGCGGGTGATGCGGTACATGACGATCAGCAGCACCACCGTCTGCAGGTCCTTTTTGGCCTTCAGCTCCTCGAGTTCGAGCACGATGAAGTCGCTCGAGAAATCGATGCTCGCCTCGCGGTCGAAGTACTTGCCGTAGGTGCCGTCTCGCGCATAGGGCGCGAGCATCGCGGCCAGGTCCTTGAGCCGGCGGTCGCCTTCGGCATCCGTGTTGCCGTCGTCGTCCAGTCGCCCGGTGGCCAGCAGCGCGTGGATGTCGGTGATCGTCATCGCGCGGCCCTTGGCCTTCCAGACCTTCTTGATGGCCGCGCCGAGGGTCGAATACCGAAAGCCGTCCAGCGCCTCGCGTGGCGAGACCATCTGGGCGAGCAGTGGCTGCAGCAGCTCCATGTCCTCGTCGATGTCCTCGACGAAGCTGAAGGGGTTGAGCGAGATCCCGGCGCTCTCGGTGAACTCGATGAAGCTGCCGCCCACGTTGCGGCAGGCCTTCTCGTAGGAGCGGCCGACGTCGATGATCCAGACCCGGGCGCCGGTGCCGAGATACGACATGGCGATCTCGTTGAGCAGCAGCGACTTACCCGAGCCCGAGGTGCCGGCGATCGCCACGTTGTAGTTGCCGGCCGGGTTGTCGTACACGTCCAGCGGCATGAGCTGGCCGCGCCGGCCGCCCAGCATCAGCACCGGGGTGCCGGTGCCTTGCCACTCGGCCACCAGCGGTGCCAGGTGCACCGCGTTGGCCGAGGTCTTGGTGCTCACCCGCTTCATGCGCGACAGATCGCCGTGGAAGGGCGGCGACAGCGTCATGGGGAGCGAGCCGATCAGCCCCTGGGCCATCATCATCGTGTCCCGCGACAGCTCGAAGCCGCGCGCCCGGAAGATCGAGCGCGCCGCCTGCTCGGCGCGGGCCATGGCATCGGGCGGGGCGAAGAGCGCCACCTGGTGCTGCAGGTCCACCAGCTGCTGGCCGTCGTCCAGGGCCTTGAGCACGATGTCCCAGTCGGCCTTGCGCTCCTGCATGTCCGGCAGGAAGCGCGCCATGTAGCTGGTGGCGTTGGTGGTGGCGCGCGCGGCCTTCAGATACGCCCAGTTGCGGGTGGCCTCGGCGTCCAGCACATGCACGCCCAGCGTGATCATGAAGGGGCAGGGGTACTGCAGCGTGGCCTGGTAGAGGTCGCCGATCAGGCTGCCCATGTTCCACAGCGCAAAGCGCGGCGGAAACGACCGTACCGACAGCAGACGCATCTCCTGCTGCTCGGCCACCGGGTTGGCTAGCGTGATGCCGCCGGGTCGGATGACGAGCATAGTTGCCGGGTCGAGCACCTGGTCGCGCAGCTCGCGCCCGGCGTCGTAGGTGAGCGGCAGGCCGTCGCCCGCCTCCCGGTGGGGATCGAGCAGGGCGGAGACCCAGTTGATGAGGTCTCCCGCCGTCCATGGGCGCGACGGGAAGCCGGCAGCGTGCAGCGTGGCGCGCATGCCATCGCGCAGCAGCAGGAGCTCGTCGATGCGCCCGAGGTTCTCCGGGCTGCCGGGCAGGCAGACGCTGGCCACCAGCCGGAAGCGCCGCAGCAGGTAGCTCTGGTTGGGCAGCAGAGACTGGCGGGCGCCGCGCAGGTAGTGCCCGACCCGGCGTCGGGCGAGCGTGCGGTGGATGTTGGTGTGACGGCCGAGCCTGCCGCGCTCGTTCAGCTCGGGGATGAACTCGTCCGGCACGCGCAGGTCGGCGTAGGCGCCGAGCGTGCCGCGGATGTCGGGACTGGCCAGCAGATGGAACTGGATGCCGGTGCCGGCGGGTGCGGCCTCATAAAGGGACGTGAGGATGCGGGACATCTCCTCGTCCGCCCCGGACTGCGGGCGCAGCTCCAGGCAGAAGCCCAGGGCGTCGCGGTTGACGAAGACCTGCCGGTCCTCGAGCCAGGCGCGGTAGGGCAGCCAGTGGGAGAAGGAGTCGGCGTCGTTGCGTGTCTGCGGCCCGGCACTGGGCGGGCGCAGTAGTTCGCCGATGCGCGTGCCGCGTAGCGCGCCGTTTAGGTCGTCGATCAGGGTGCGCAGCATGGCTCAGGGCTCGGGTTGGTCGAGGGATGGGTTGGCGCGGGGGCTGATGCCGGATGCCTGAGCGCCGGGTGGTGCGCTCACGGGGGCAGCGCTGGGCGTCGCAGGCGGGGTGACGCCCATGCGCGGGCTGCGCGGTGCGGGGCGGACCCGCTCGATCAGCCATCGACCGTGGTCGATCAGCACGTTGACCGTGGACGCTTCGTGCAGGTCGCCGTCGCTGTCTTCCCAGGGGGCGATCCACAGGCGCAGGACGCGGGGACCGGTGCGCAGCGCGGCGGTGGGTTGGGCAGGCACCGCGCCAGGAGGTGCAGCCGGGGCAACTGTGGCCGCGCCGCTTGCCGGCGCGGACGCAGGCCGGGTCTCCAGTGCGGAGGCCGTGGGGACAGGTGCGCCAGCGCCACTGCGAACCACCGGTCCGTGTGACGTTCCGTCGGCGACGGGCGTCCCCAGCGCTCCGGATCCGACCGCACGGGGCGCATCCGATCCGAGCAACTGCCGGGCGCCTTGTCCGGCGTTGGCGTAGACGCCGGACACCGAGGTGCACTGCGCGCCTGCCGGGGCCTTGCAGGCATAGGTCGGCGTGCCGCCGACGCCCGACAGGTTCGAGGCACAGCCGCTCAGACCCAGCACGGCGGTGCCTGTGAGCAGCGCGGTGAGGCGCAGCGCTCGGGGAGAGGGTCGGCAGGTGGCCGCCAGGAGCGCGCCCTTCATCGGGCGCCACTCCCCGCTGCTGCGCTCGGGGCACCCACCCCGGGGCGCGCCAGCCAGGCCTCGATCTGATCCCGGCTGGCGGCACCCGCGAGCACGCGGCCGTCGCCCGCGATCAGCGTCGGTGTGCCGTTGATCCCGAGTTGCTCGCCCAGCGCCACGTTGCGGTCCACCGGATGCGTGCAGTCCGCCTCGGGCGGCATCGCATCGCGCAGCATCAGCGCCTGCCAGGTGGCGAGCCGGTCGGTCGCGCACCACACCGACACGGCCTTCCCGCGCGCGGCCGGGTGCAGTGAGGCCAGCGGCATCAGGAAGGTGTGGATCGTGACGTCATCCAGGCCGCGAAGTTCGCCTTCCAGTCGGCGGCAGTAGGGGCAGTCCGGGTCGCTGAAGATCGCCAGCCTGCGCGTACCCTTGCCCCGCACTTCAGTCAGCGCATCGGCCAGCGGCAGGTTCCCGAAATCGATGCGGGCCATCGCGTCCTTGCGCTCGGCAGTCAGGTCGCGCTGCTGGCGCATGTCGTAGAGGTGGCCGAACAGGAAGTAGCGGCCGGTCGCATCGACATAGGCGAGGTTGGCGCCCATCGCCACCTCGAAGACGCCGGGCCAGGCCGTGGGGTGGATCGCGCCGAAGCGGGTGGAGGGGTAGAGCGCCTGCAGGCGCTCGACGAGAGGGCCGCCGGCCGCCGTTTCGGATCCGGCCGGCGTGATGGGCGATCGCGCTGCGCCTTGGGTGGCTGGCGTCGCTTGAGCCTGGGCGGGCGAGCTGGCCTGCGCCTGTCCTGTCGGCGCGGCGCGGGTGGCCGTCGCGGCACCGGTCTTTGGCGAGGCGGCGGGTTGGGCAGCGAGCGGGTTGGCGTACAGGCCGGCCGCCAGGGTCGTGGCCAGCGCGGTCGCGAGCGTGGCGGCATGGCGGGCGCGGTTGGAGGTGCGCGCGGCCGGGTCAGTCTTCGTCATCTTCATCGGTGGTTCTCCGAGCAGTGGGGGTGCGGCGCGCGAGGTGCGGGAAGGCGTCGCGGTCGGGGTCGGTGTTCGCGTTCGCGTTGGCGCCATCGGGGCGGGTGCCGTCCAGCGACTGCCCGAGCGCGATGCCCTGGGTGAGCACCACATCCACGGTGCGGCCGGCATCGACCTCGATCACCGGGAAGACCTTCTCGGCCAGCGTGATGTAGTACTGGGCGAGCCGGTCGAGCGCGCGGCCCACCCCGGTTCCCAGGCCTGCCTGCAACTGCTTGCCCGGGTCCACCGTGCCGGTGGTGCCCAGCGGCGAGACCGACACCGTGGTGGCGCTCTGCTGGAACGCGGTGCCGATGCCGCTGGCCACGCCGGCCAGCAGCGCATTGGCGAGGATCTGCCCCTGCTTGGAGACCAGGCGCCCGCGCATGCCGGCCTTGCCGTCCTCGCCGGCCACATAGCCGCGGATCGGCACGTCGATCGCGGTGCCGTCGCGTGCGACGCAGGACAGCGACTCGGTGCGGATGTAGGCACGCTCGGCGCTCACGTCGCCGTAGCCGGCGCCGACGACGAAGCACTCTTTGATGCGGCCGCGGAACTGGTTCGGCAGTACGGCGTGATCGAGCAGGCGCAGCAGCACCGGCTGCGGGTTGCGCTGGGCCTGGCCGCCCGTGGGCGCGTCGAGACCGCCGAGCAGCAGGGCGCGGGTGAAGCTGCCGCTGGGCAGGTAGCGACGGGTGTCGCGAGAAGGCGCGGCAGGCTTGCCGGTGGCGTCGGTTGATCCTGGTACACCGGAGGCGGCGCCGGTGCGCACGGCGGCCGGGTCGGCTAGGGTGATGCTGACGATGCCGCCGGAGCCCAGACCAGAAGGCGCAGCGCCGGGGCCACCGGGCAGACCGGCGCGCGGGGCCGCAGGAGCTGGCAGGGTGGCGGGTGCCGGCGGAGGCGGCAGCCTCTGCGCCGGGTTGGCCGCAGAGGGTGCCGCCACTGGATCCGGGCCGAAGTTCGGGCGCGTGGCGGGTGCCGGCAGCGGCGGCGGAGGCAGCGGGGTGAGGCCGTTGATGTCGGCGCGGCCCGAAGGGGCGCCGGCGTTGCCCGCCTCCAGGCGCTTGAGCCGTTCCATCATGTCGCGGCTCTGGCCTTCGAGCTCGCTGCCGCGCTGCGTGAGTTCGCGCGAGCGCTGCTCGATCGAGCGCAGCTGCGCGTCGGCCTGGCCGCGCCAGGCGTCTCGTGGATCGACCTGGGCGCCGGGCGAGAGGATGTTGGTGGACTTCGGACGAGGGGCGGGCTCGCTGCTGGTCCCCGATCCGGTGAGCGACACCGACAGCACGGTGCCGGCGACGATCACCCCGGCAATGCCTGCCAGCAGCAGGTACTGGCGGCGCTTGACGCGCTCGGCGCTCGCGCCGCCGGGCGCATCGAGATTGCCGGGCGGCAGGGGTTGCTCAGTCATCGCTGCGGCGCTCCCGGATCACGAAGACGGGCGTGGCCTCGCCCGGTTGCAGGCTTACGCGCTCCACGCTCACGGCCATCACGCCGCGCTTGTGCAGGTCGGGCTCGTGCAGGGTCAGCGCGGCGGCGCCGGTGTTGGCCAGGCGGTACTTCTCGGCCACCACGTGGGCGCCTAACAGCACGCGCTCCAGGGTGAGCCGGGTGCCCGACCAGAGCGCGATGTCGCGCCCGGGCTCGCGTACCTCCATGTCCTCCGGGAGGCTGTCGTCGGCGAGCGCCACCAGCAGGTTCTTCAGCGTGCGCACGTGGCGGCTGCTGGCTTCCAGTCGCGGCGGCGCATCTGCCGTGGCGCGCGGCTCGCGAATCACGATCGAGTCGCCGGGTACGTCCACCGGCTGAAGCAGCAGCGACACCGTGCCCCGGTCGCTGCTCACGAAGAGGTTGATCGGCTTGGTGGACTGAGGATCGGCAGGCCGGATGAAGACCTGGCCGCGCTCGTCGTCCTTTTCCAGCACGAACTCGTTGGCGTTGCCGGTGACCCGGCGCACCCGCGAACGCTCGAAGGCGATGCGGGTGACTTCCTGACGCGAGACCCGGGCCAGCACGGTGGCGCCGTCTCGGGCCTCCACCACCTGCTGCGCGAGGGCGGGCTCAGCGAGCAGGGGCGCCAGCAGGCACAGCAGGTGCAGCGGAAGGCGTGGGCGCATCGGACGCCGGTGCTGTGGGTGCAGCGGGTGCCGCGCCGGATCGGGTCTGTAGCTCGAGGGGGTCATTGGGGGTGGTCTCGCGGAAGGTCTTCAGGAAGATCCGGCCGCCCGCGTACTGAAGCTCGATGGCATAGCCTTTCGAGACCTCGGAGACGCGCCGGTCGCTGATGAAGGTGGTGAGCAGGCCGCGCAGGCCCACGCGCTGGGTGCGTTCGTCGACCTGCAGGTCCTGCGGGCTGAAGACGGTGGAGGCGCCGTCGCGCTTGATGCGCTCGGCGTTGGCCGCCATCGCCGTGCGCAGATCGCCCCAGGAGGCCGGCGCGGCGTACTGCAGCAGCAGGCGGGACTGGTGCTCGACGCTTTGCGGGGTGACGTTGAGCGTGAGCTGGGCGAGGAAGTAGCCCATCTGCTCCAGGTACTCGGGGCTTGCCCGCTCGGCCTCGACCCAGAAGGACTTGTGGATGGCAGGTGGCACCACCACCACGCGCTCGCGCCCGGCCTGGCGCACCGTGTGCGCGGCCAGTAGCAGCGTGGCGAGCATCGAGACCGCGAGCAGGATCGCCAGCAGCGCGGTGGCGCGGCGGGCGCTGGCCTGGTCGGCGCGCAGCCAGTCGAGCCTCATCCGACCAGCTCACGCAAGTGGGAGGGCGGGGTGCGCTTCAGGCCCGAAACCGCCGCCGGCAGGTGCCAGTACAGCAGGTGCAGGGCGAAGGCGGGGTGCTCGCCGGACTTGGCCTTGCCGTAGGCCCATGCGAGCAGCACCCCGGCGGCGCAGCCAGTGACGAAGAAGCCCGCGATCATGCCGGCCAGCACCGCTGCCAGAAACAGCAGCGATACGTCGATCTCCCACCAGAACATGCGTGGGGGATCGTTCAGCCGGCGCGGGATTTCCAGCGCGACGTCGCTCACGACTGCCCGATCGTCAGATCGTGGCGGTCATGATCGAGTCGATGATGGTCGGCACGTAGACCATGAAGAGCGCGAAGACCACGCCCGCGAGCGCCGGAATCGGCGAGGAGCGCGCCACGCCGATGCCGGCGCCCAGGATGAAGGCGGCCACGGCAATGGCCTTGCCGAGGTAGCCGGTGGCCCAGTTCAGCATGGTCGTGTACATGGTCTGGAACTCGGTGCCGGTGGTTCCGGCGAAGGCCGAGGTGGCGCCGAGTGCCAGCAGCAGGGCTACCGGGGCGACGGCGGCGAGGCGGGCGGGCGCGTGAGAGGTCAGGCGAACGGAACGGTTCAAGGGTGTCTCCAGGGCAGTGAGGTTGGCGGGTGGGGTGGAGGGCTCGCGCGCCCTCACTGCGCGTGGAGACCTCGCGCCTGCCCGGGAGGGGTGGCAGACGCGAGGCGTTCGGGGGGGTCGTTCGAGGCCGCACGGCGGGCGCTGCTGGCGGCGGTCGCCATCAACTCGCGGTGCACCTTGTGGGCGTAGGCCCGGCGCAGCGGTGCGCTGCGCGCGTTGTAGGCGCCGACCGCCTCCCACGTGTAGCCCAGGCGGGAGACGTTGCCGGCGAGGATCCAGGCGCCCACGTGGATGCTCGTGCAGGCATCGAACAGGTGGTGCTCGGCGATCCCGTGGCCGGCCAGCGTCGGCAGCCACGAGGAGTTGATTTGCATGAGCCCGATGTCGCGCGAGCCGTCGCGGTTGCGGCCGACGGCCGCCGGGTTCAGGCCCGACTCGGTACGGGCGATCGCGTAGAGCAGGTGACTGCTGAGCCCATAGCGGGCAGCCGCCTCATCCCAGCAGGCCCAGGATGGCGCTGCGACGAGCAGCCCGGCCAGTGCAGACAGCGCCATCGCGCCGCGTCGGGCCGGACTGCTCGTCGTCGAGAGCGCGCTGCGTGCGATGGGGCCTCCTGTGCATCGGTGGGTCCGCGACGCGGGGGTGCGTCAGCGGTGGAGGCATCGTAGGAAGCGCGGGCGGCGGCGTCAGGGGGAATCGGGGCTTGGGGGTGGGACTGAATCGGGCGCGAGCCCAGCACGCCAGACATCTCCACAGGCTTCAGGCTCTCTGGAGAGACCGCAGCCTGTTACCATCTCTTTGTCATTGGGGAGTAGCCGCTCTGCGCCACGCAGAGGCCCGCGTCAACACACTTGGCTTTTGGCCATGGCGCAGGCAGCTCCAACCGCCTGGCAAGACCTTTGACCACACAGCCTCTGGTATGGGCCGGAGACGCCGTGTGGTCATTGCACGTCGCCGGCCCGTTGGAGACCTCTTTGGAAGCTTTCCTCGTGTCAACCGGCGTAGTGGCGCTCGGTGAAATCGGCGACAAGACGCAGCTGCTCGCCATCGTCCTGGCTGCCATGTACCGCAGGCCCTGGCCCATCGTGGCGGGAATTCTGGTGGCCACACTGGCCAATCACGCGGCTGCCGGCGCGCTCGGAGGCTGGATCGCCCACCTCCTCGGGCCTGATGTCCTCCGCTGGACCATCGGCCTGTCATTTCTGGCCATGGCCGGGTGGATGCTGGTACCTGACAAGATCGACGAGGACGCCGCGGGGGGGCGCCAGCGCTTCGGCGTCTTCGGCACCACGGTGATCGCGTTCTTTCTGGCGGAGATGGGCGACAAGACACAGATCGCCACGGTGGCGCTGGCCGCTCGCTACACCGATGTGGTCCAGGTCGTCGTGGGTACCACCTTTGGCATGATGCTGGCCAACGTTCCCGCAGTCTTCCTTGGCGACAAGATCGCCCAGAAGGTCTCGATGCGGCTGGTCCATGCAATCGCTGCGGTGATCTTTGCCGTGCTGGGCGTTTTGACTCTTCTCAACGTCGGCCAGCTTTTCTGAGGGGTTGAACATGCACACCCACGACCTCGCCAAATGGCGCCATGACCACCGGTTCGACAGCGGCAACATCGCCGGCGAACGCAGCACGCTGCTCGTGATGTGGATCACCGCCGGAATGATGCTCGTTGAGATTGCCGCCGGTTGGTTCTACAACTCGATGGCTCTGCTGGCCGATGGTTTCCACATGAGCAGCCATGCGGTGGCCATCGGACTCAGCGCGTTTGCCTACGCGGCAGCACGCCGCCATGCCAACGATCCGCGTTACGCCTTCGGCACTTGGAAGATCGAGGTGCTGGGCGGCTTTGCCAGCGCGATCTTCCTTCTTGGCGTGGTGGCGCTCATGGTTTACGGCTCCATCGAGCGTCTTATCAAGCCGGAGCCCATCCGCTACGAGGAGGCGATGCTTATTGCGGTGCTCGGGCTCTTCGTGAACCTCGTCTCTGCGCGCATCCTCGGGGCGGCGCACCATCACGACCACGGGCACGAGTACGGCCACGGCCCCCACGGCCACCATGACGGGCACCACCATCATCACGACCTGAATCTCAAGTCGGCCTACCTCCACGTCATTGCTGATGCCGCCACTTCGGTTGCCGCCATCGCGGCGCTGGCCGGAGGCTGGCTGTTCGGCTGGTCGTGGCTGGACCCGGTGATGGGCATCGCCGGCGCGGCCGTCGTGGCCTTCTGGGCCAAGGGGCTGATCGCGGAGACCAGCAAGGTGCTGCTCGACCGCGAGATGGATCATCCCGTCGTCGACGAAATCCGCGAGGTGATCGCCGAGCAAGGGGCATCCACCGAGACCGTGATTGCAGATCTGCATGTCTGGCGCGTGGGCAAGGCCACCTACTCCTGCGCGCTGAGCCTGGTCACGCACGATGACCTGCTGACGCCCAAGCACGTGCGGGAATGGCTGTCCATCCACGAGGAGATCGTGCACACCACGATAGAGATCCATCGCTGCGTATCGACGTGAAGCCGTTGTCTGCTCCCGGCGCAGGCGTGGTCACCTTTCCGAGAGCCTCCTTCAGGCAGTGTTCCTGGTGCGCTGGCTGGGCATCAGCGTCATCGGAGTCGGGCTGACAGAGGGTCTGTGAGCTCCTGTCTGTCGGGCCTGAGTCACGGTGATCTCTTCGACGTGTCGGGGGCGAGGTCTCGAAGGATCGCCTCTACGACCCGTGAATCGACGCCATGCCCGAGCCCGGGAAATCGATCGAGCGTGGAGGCGGCTCCCAATGCGTTGAGCTCGCGATGCGCCTGCACGGACGTGTCGATCGGCATCACCCGGTCTTGCTCGCCATGAAGCAGGTGCACCGCGACATCGACCGGTACGCGGCGAGGCGCCTGCGCAAACCGGCCGGCGATCGCGACCACGCGGCTGGCGACGCGAGGCGCCGCCCGTTGGGTCGACTCCAGCGACATGATGGCGCCTTGCGAGAAGCCGATCAGCGTCGTGCGCTCGGGCCTGACACCTGTGTGGCGTTGCCAGGCCTCGACCCGGTCGAAGAAGGCTGGCAGCGCTTGCGCCACGCGCTCCGGCCGGTTCAACTCGGTGATGCCCTGGACGGAGAACCACTGCCAACCGGAGCCGAAGTCGGAGTGGTTCGGCGCACGGACGCCGATGACCCATGCCCGTGGCCGCGCGGCTGCAAGGGCCTGGCCCAGCGGGGCGAGGTCCTCCGGGCTGGAGCCCACGCCGTGGAACAGCAGCAGCAGTTCGGCACCGTCCGCCGTGACGGGTTGTTGCAGGATCAGGTCGGTCTGCATGTCGGCTCCCTTTCGTTCAATGCGGCGTGCCGGCCAGGCCGAAGGCGTACGAATCCATGGCAAGCATGCCGTGGGCGATGCCGCCTTCGATTACATGGGCAGGCAATGGGCCATCGCCCGCGTCGGACGCGCCCGCGGCCACCAGCAGCGGCCAGAAGTGCTCCGTAGTCGGGTGTGCACGACGGGCGTCCGGCGCATCGTCCAGCGTACGCAGCAAGCGTGCGCGGTCACCCTGCTCCACGGCCTTCCGCACCCAGGCCGAGAAGGCCTGGACGTAAGGCTCGTCGGGTCCTTGCGTGCCGCGGAACTCGTAGAGGTTGTGCGTCAGACTGCCCGAGCCGACGATCAGCACGCCCTCTTCGGCCAGCGGCGCCAGCGCCTGCCCGAAGGCCCATGCGCCAGGCGCATCGAGACGCGACGGCAGCGAGACCTGGAAGACCGGCACGTCGGCGTCCGGATACAGGTGCATCAGCGGCACCCAGGCGCCATGGTCCAGGCCGCGCTGGGAGTCGGTCTGCGCGGGCCAACCGGCCTGCGTGAGTCGCTCGATCGTGCGCCCAGCCAGCGCGGCGTGGCCAGGCACCGGGTAGTGGAGCCGGTACAGCGCCGGATCGAAACCGCCGAAGTCGTGGATCGTCTCGGGCTGCGCCGGCGTCCCCACCTGCGGCGTGGCGCTCATCCAGTGCGGCGAGACCACGAGCACGGCATGCGGCCGGGGTAGCTGCCTGCCCAGCGCCGTCAACCGCGGGCCGGCGAGGCCGGGTTCGAGCGCAAAGGTGGGCGCGCCGTGCGAGATGAAAAGGCTGGGCAGGCGGGACATCAACGCTCTACCGTGATCGCGCGGTCCACCGACAGGCGGCCCGCTCCGCTGAACAGCAGCGACAGCGACGCCGCGAACAGGGCCAGCGCGTATTCGTAGCCGCCCTTGTCCATGAAGAAGCCCTTGCTGAAGTGCACGGCGAAGATGGCCACCAACATCGTGAAGGCCAGCGAGGCGGCTGCCGGGCGCACCAGCAGGCCGAAGATCAGCGCCAGGCCACCGAAGAACTCGGCCGCCCCCGCCAGCAGCGCCATCAGGTAGCCCGGATTCAGGCCGATGGAGCCGAAGAACTGGCCCGTGCCTTCCAGTCCGTAGCCGCCGAACCAGCCGAAGAGTTTCTGCGCGCCGTGGGCGGCAAAGATGATGCCTATGGGGACGCGAAGGGCCAGGGCGCCAGCGCTGTTGTCAGTAGCCAGCATGCGGTTGACGATCGGGTTGCTCATGGGGTGTCCTTGGGGTGGAAGCAGCGGTGTGCTGCGGTGAGAAGGACTTTAGAAGTGCCGCGCCTGGAGATAAATGGCCGGATTTAGGACGTTCTATCCTGAATAACGGGATAATCAGTCCATGGACAAGTTCCAGGAAATGCAAGCCTTCGTCGCCGTCGTCGACGCCGGCAGCTTCGTGCGCGCGGCCGACGCGCTGGACATCTCGAAGACCGCGGTGTCGCGCCTCGTCGGCGATCTGGAGGCGCGGCTGGGCACGCGGCTGCTGCACCGCACAACCCGCAAGCTCTCGCTGACCCCGGAGGGCGAGGTCTTCCATGAGCGATGCCGCCAGGTGCTGGATGAAGTGGCCGAGGCCGAAGCCGAGCTCACGGCGCGCTCGGGCGAGGCCGCCGGCCGGCTGCGCATCAACGTGCCGGTGACCTTCGGGCTGCTTCACCTGGCGCCTTTGTGGCCCGTCTTCATGGCGAGGCACCCGAAGGTGGAACTCGACATCACGCTGGCCGACCGGCTGGTCGACCTGGTGGAAGAGGGCTACGACCTGGCGGTGCGCATTGCGCGGCTGCAGCCGTCTTCGCTGGTCAGCCGGCAGCTCTCCAGCACGCGCCTGGTGCTGTGCGCCTCACCGGAGTACCTGCGGCGCCACGGCACGCCGGCCCATCCGTCCGAGCTGACGCGCCACGCGGTGATCGCCTACACGCTGCTGTCGATGGGCGACCACTGGGAGTTCGAGGGCCCGCAGGGCCCGGTGGGCGTGACCGTCGCCGCGCAGATGCACACCAACAGCGGCGACACCTGCTGCGCGGCGGCGCTGCAACACCGCGGGCTGGTGCTGCAGCCCACTTTCCTCGTCGGGCCGCACCTCTCCTCAGGCGCCTTGGTGGAGGTGTTGCCGCAGTATCGATCGATCGAGCTCGGGGTGTTCGCGGTCTACCCGTCGCGCAAGCACCTGACGCCCAAGGTACGCGTGCTGATCGACTTTCTGGTGGAGGCTTTCCGAGCGCGGGCCTGGCCGCCATGAATGCGGTCGTTCCGCGCGGAGGCTGCGGGGAGAAATGTGATCGGAGATGCTTCTAAGCCCCCGAGGGAATCGGCGCCCCATTTCCGCCCAGTCGTAAGGAAGGACCGGTCTGCATCGAATGCGGTCGCTGATGCAGCACAGTCACACGATGGCTGCCGGCCACAAGCTGTCGGCTGCGCCAGCACCAGAAACCTGCCGCTCACCGATCCCAAGCAACTCTCAGTGCGCGCCACGCACATGGCGCTTGGAAGCCGCCGCAGGTTTCGCCCCTGCGTGATCGATGCCCTGGAGGATGCCGCAGTCGGCAGAGGCATGAGGCACGGGGCAGGCTGCCCGCAGCA
>Ga0315907_10000653_pt1 | contig 49293 bp, 42 predicted proteins | sample LakEriMetagenome_3_FD_203525 | JGI IMG/M metagenome (GOLD analysis project Ga0315907, IMG submission 203525) | Freshwater fungal communities from buoy surface, Lake Erie, Ohio, United States - Buoy 12 MA123 | ecosystem: Environmental > Aquatic > Freshwater > Lake > Lake biofilm | place: USA... | reverse complement strand
ACCAGCGAACAGCCAGCATCGACCCAGGCGACGGAACCACCTGGCGGGTCGGGTTCGCGCTGCTGCGACCAGTGGTCGACGTCTGAGACGAAACCCTCGTCAAGAGGGTGTTCAGGCCACGCTTACGGCGCAGGAGGGCGGGCAGCAGTTTGTCGGCCAGCGTGTCCTGCAAGCGCCCGAAGCGCGCGACGAAAGCATCCACCCGCTCGGCAAGTTCTGGAGTCAGCGGCAGGGTTCGCGCTCGTTCAGCGTCAAAGACCTGACCAAACAGGCGCCCGTCCGTCTGCGCCAGGTACTCGGCTTCCCGGCGCACCACGCGAGCCAAGGCCCAGAGGCGGTCCAGCTCTCCAGGCTCGGCCACCCTCACAGCGGTACCCCCTGTGAAAGGGCGATGCGGTGTACCGGTTGCAGGGGAGTGGACGGATCGACCAGCAGCACATCCACCTTGCGGCCGCCGAGCGCGCGCTCCAAGCGGGCGCCGAGCCGAAGCTCCAGCTCCAAGCGGCTTGGCAAGACTTCCGGGCTCTGCACCAGCACATCCACGTCACCACCGCGCTGGGCGTCGTCGGTGCGGGAGCCAAACAGCAGGACGCGCGCCTCATCGCCCACGAGTTCATGGGCAGCCTGGCGGATGACGGACTGGTGCTGTGGCGAAAGACGCATGGTCGACAAAGTATAGGCAGGCGCCCACGCGAGGAAAATGCGAAGACGCGACACCCCGAACATGCAACCCGTCACCCTGTTACCTCTCGCCGACCTTGCCGCCGTGCGCACCCAACTGCGCGCGCTGGGCGCGGGGCCGAAGCATGAGGCGCACCTGTTGCGCAGCTGGGCGCAGGCCCTGCCGGCGGAGCGGCCCCGTCGGCGGATGGCGACGTTCCTCCCCAAGGCCCTCCAGGAAAACTGGCCCGAGATGGCTAAGGGCCTGGCCGGCCTGGCGCGGCTGAAATCGCGCCACCCTGCTGCCGATGGCTCCGAGCGGCTGTTGGTAGCGCTGCATGACGGGCAGACGGTGGAGACGGTGCTGTTGCCGCGCGGCGGGCTGTGCGTGTCCACCCAGGTGGGCTGCGCGGTGGGCTGCCGCTTCTGCATGACCGGCACCGAGGGCCTGCTGCGGCAACTGGGCAGCGCCGAGATCGTGGCGCAGGTGGCGCTGGCGCGCTCGCTGCGCGCCGTGACCAAGGTGGTGTTAATGGGGATGGGCGAGCCCTCGCACAACCTGGAAGCGGTGCTGCAGGCCATCGAGTTGCTGGGCACGGCAGGCGGCATCGGCCACAAGAACCTGGTGTTCTCCACCGTGGGCGATGAGCGGGCCTTTGCGGCGCTGACACAAGGCCGCGTCAAGCCCGCGCTGGCGCTGTCGCTGCACAGCACCAAGGGGGAGCTGCGTGAGCACCTGCTGCCGCGCGCGCCGCGCATCGCACCTGCCGCGCTGGTACAGGCCGCGGACGACTACGCACGCGTGAGCGGCTACCCCGTGCAGGTGCAGTGGACGCTGCTGGCCGGCGTGAACGACGGCGACGACGAGGTGGCCGGGATCGTGGCGCTGCTCAAGGGCCGGCGGATGATGATGAACCTCATCCTCTACAACGTCGTGGACGGCCTGCCCTACCAGCGGCCGGCCATCGAGCGCGCCGCCGAGATGGCGCGTGCGCTCAACCGCGAGGGGGTGCTGACGCGCCTGCGCCACTCCGCCGGGCAGGACGTGGAGGGCGGCTGCGGCCAGCTGCGGGCTCGGGAGTCGGTGAAGCCGGTGCGGGTGGTACGCGCAAGGCCGCCGGCGCCTGTCCCGGAAGGCGCGTGAAGCCTCATCCCGCCACCGCCAACTGACGCAGCAGCCAGTCCCGCGTCTCGGCGGGGTCGATGACGTCGTCAATTTCCAGATGGCTGGCCATGTTCAGCGCTTGCCCGCGCTGCACGGCCTCACTCAGCAACCGCTGGAACAGGGCCTCACGCTGCGGCCCTTCCGGCTGCGCCTGCAGTTCCTTGCGAAAGCCCAGACGCACCGCCCCTTCCAGGCCCATGGGCCCGAACTCCGCCGCCGGCCAGGCGCAGGTGGCGTGCGGCCTGTGGAAGTGTCCACCAGCCAGTGCCATGGCACCCAGGCCAAAACCGCGGCGCAGCATCACGCTGAACAGGGGTACCCGCAGCCGGGCTGCCGCGACGAAGAGATCGCCCGCACGACGCACCAGGCCCGTGCGTTCGCTGTCCGGGCCGACCATGAACCCCGGCGTGTCGACGAAGGTGATCACCGGCCAACCCTGGGCATCGGCCAGCCGCAGAAAGCGCACCAGCTTGTCGCAGGCCGGACCGTCCAGCGCGCCGCCCAGGTGGCGGCAATCGCTGGCCGCCAGGGACACGGGGCGCCCGCCCAGGCGAGCTACCGCCGTCATAACGCCCGGGCCGAAGCCCTGGCGCAATTCCAGCAGCGAGCCCTCGTCGCACACCGTCTGCAAGATGGGCCTCGGGTCGAAGGCGGTGTTGCGTTGTGCCGGCAAGGCCCGGCGCAAGGTGAGAGGGTCGCCCCCAGGCCCGGCCCTGGGTGACTCCGCCGAACAGTTCACGCCTGTCGAACCTCTTGCATCCGTCGCACGGGTCGCGTCCACGGCGCCCGGCGCCCCCGGAGCCCCCGCACCCGCCACCAACCCCAGCCAGCGCCGGGCCACGCCCACGGCGGCGGCCTCGTCCGGCACGCGCACGTCCACCACGCCGTTGGCCCAGTGCACGTCAACCGGACCCACCGCATCAGGCTCCACGCGCCCCAGGCCACCGCCTTCGATCATGGCCGGCCCGCCCAGGCCGATGCTGGCGCCCTCCACCGCGATGATCAGGTCGCAGCACCCGAGCAGCGCCGCATTGCCTGCGAAGCACCTCCCGGCCACGATGCCTACCAGCGGCACCTGGCCCGACAACGCGGCCAGCGAGGCGAAGGTGGTGCAGTCCAGGCCGGCCACGCCCGGCCAGTCCACATCACCCGGCCGCCCGCCGCCGCCCTCGGCGAACAGCACCAGCGGCAGACGCGAGCGCCGCGCCACCTCCAGCAGGCGGTCGCTCTTGGCGTGGTTCCACACGCCCTGGGTGCCGGCGAGCACGGTGTAGTCGTAGGCCATCACGGCACAAGGCCGGCCGTGGACCGTGCCCGTGCCGGTGATCAGGCCGTCGGCCGGGGTGTTGCGCTGCAGGTCCTCTTCCGTGCGGCGGCTGCGCTGCGCTGCCACCGCGAAGGCGCCGAACTCGCTGAAGCTGCCCGCGTCCAGCAGGTCGGCCACGTTCTCGCGCGCACTGCGCAAGCCGCCGGCGTGGCGCCGCGCGATGGCCTCCGGCCGGGCGGCATCCTGCAGCAGCGCGCGGCGCTCCTGCAGACGGGCCAGGTCAGCTCGCAGGGGCTCCACCAGGTCGGGCGCCCGCGCAGTGCTGGCGGACTCGCCACCCGACATGCCCGGCACGGACGCCGCCGCCACGCGCCACTGCACCAGCACCGCGCCTTCTTCCACCACCTCGCCCACGCTGCACAGCACGTGCAGGATCTCGGCGTCACAGGGACAAGCCAGGGGCACTTCCATCTTCATGGACTCCAGCGCCAGCACCACCTGCCCGGCACGGCAGACCTGTCCCGCCAGCGCGTCCATGGCCACAACGGTGCCACGCACTGGCGCGCGCAGGTCCTGCCAGGTGCTCCGCGTCCCCAAGCCTGCTCCCGTTCCGTCCATCAGCGAATCTCCTGGCAACCGCCGCAGGCCCCCTCAAGCGGCCTCGGCATCCGGGATCAAACCCTTCTTCCGCAGCATGGGCTCCACCCGCGCCGCACGTCCCCGGAAGGCGGCAAACGCCTCGCGCGGCTCCAGGCTGTTGCCGCTGCCGTAGATGAAGCGTTGCAACGCCTGCGCCACCTGCGCGTCGAAGGGGTCGCCCGCCTCGACGAAGGCGTCGAAGGCATCGGCGTCCAGCACCTCGGCCCACAGGTAGACGTAGTAGCCGGCCGCATAGCCCGAGCTGGAAAACAGGTGCTGGAAGTGCACCAGCCGGTGGTTCAGGCCCACGCCGTGCGGCAGACCCAGGCGCTGCAGCTCCTGCGCCTCGAAGGCGCACAGGTCGGCTGGCGGCTCGTCGTCGGTGAGCGCGTGCACGGCCATGTCCACCAGCGCGCTAGCGGTGTAGCGCACGGTCTCATAGCCCTGGTTGAAGCGCCGCGCGCGCTGGATGCGCTCGAGCAACTCGTCAGGAATGGGCTCGTCGGTCTGCCAGTGGCGGGCATGCTGCTTGAGCACCGCGGGCTCGCTCGTCCAGTGCTCGAACATCTGCGAGGGCAGCTCGACGAAGTCGCGCAGCACCTGCGTGCCCGACAGGCGCTCGTAGGTCACGTTGCTCAGCAGGCCGTGCAGGCCGTGGCCGAACTCGTGGAACAGCGTGCGCACGTCGTCCATGGACAGCAGCGTGGGCGCCCCCGGCGCGCCCTTGGCGAAGTTGTTGTTGTTGAGGATGACCGGGATCTCGGCCGCACCATCCTGCACCGTCAGCGCCACACTCTGCGGCACGTTGCGGTTCTGCCAGCGCAGCGAGCTCATCCAGGCGCCGCTGCGCTTGGTGGGCCGGGCGAAGTTGTCCTGCAGGAAGATGCCGCACACCTGGCCGGCAGCGTTGCGCGCCTCGTAGGCCTTGACGTCGGGGTGGTAGACGGGCAGGTCGGGCCGGTGCGTGAACTGCAGGCCGAACAGGCGCCCGGCGCAGTCGAAGGCGGCCTGCACCATGCGGTCCAGGCGGAAGTAGGGCTTGACCTCGGCGTCATCCACCGCGTAGCGCGCCACGCGCACCTTCTCGGCCCAGACGCGCCAGTCCCAAGGTTCGATCACGGCGTCCGCGCGCTGCCCGGCGTCCACCATGGCCGCGCGCAGCATCTGCCGCTCGCGCTCCACCGCGGCCAGCGCGCGGGGCCACACCTCGTCCAGCAACTGCTTGACCGCCTGCCGCGTGCCGGCCATGCGGTCCACCAGCGCGTAGTCGGCATAGCTGGCGTAGCCGTGCAGCCGGGCCTGCTCGCCGCGCAGCTTGAGGATGGCGCGGGCCACCTCGCGGTTGTCGTGCTCGCCCGGGTGCTCGCCACGGCTGGTCCAGGCGCGCCAGGCTTGTTCACGCAGGTCGCGCCGCGTGGAGAAAGTGAGAAAGGGCACGATCAGCGAGCGGCTGAGCGTGATGACATGGGCCTGCGCATCGTCCTGCAGGCCCCGGTCCACGGCTGCCTGGCGCGCGGCGTCACGCACAAAGCCCGGCAGGCCTGTCAATTCGTCCTCGGTGCGCAGCACCAGCTGGTACGAGGCTTCGTCGTGCAGCACATTCTGGCCAAAGAGGGTGGTCAGGCGCGCCAGTTCCTCCATCACGGCGGCGTAGCGGGCCTGGTCCGCACCCTGCAGCCGCGCGCCAGAACTGACGAAGTCGAAGTGGATGCGCTCCAGCAGGCGCAGTTGCTCGGGCGTCAGGCCCAGCGTGGTGCGGGCCTCGTGCAAGGTGTCGATGCGGGCGAACAGTGCCGCGTTCATGTAGACGCTGTTGGCGTGCGCGGCCAGCGGGCCGGCCATCTCGCGCTGCACGGCCTGCAGGGCGGGTGAGGTCTCGGAGGCGGTGAGGTTGTAGAACACGGACTCGATGCGTCCCAGCGGCCTTCCGGCGCGGTCAAAGGCCGCGACGGTGTTGTCGAAGCTCGGCGCCGCGGGCTGACCCGCGATGGCGTCAAGCTCATCGCGGTGTGCCTGCATCGCGGTCTGGAAAGCAGGCTGGAAATGCGCCGGCTCAAAGCAGCTGAAAGGCGGCAGGCGGTGGGGGGTGTCCCAGGACTGGAGCAGGGGGTTGGCAGAAGCCGATAGGAGAATGGGCTTGGTCATGGGGTGAGGCGATGAAACATTTTGGGCACCAAGAGGGGCCGCAACATGATGCCACTGCGAAGGCACACGGCCTGATTTAACGAGAGGCGATATATCATCAACTCGTGATTCGTTCGTTCAAGTGCCGCGCCACCTGCGACCTTTTCGCCGGCAAGCCGGTTCCGCGGTTTGCCAACATCCGCACCGTGGCAGAGCGCAAGTTGGCGATGGTGCATCGGGCCGCTTGCCTTGACGATCTGCGAATCCCACCCAACAACCGGCTCGAGGCATTGCGAGGCGAGCGCAAGGGGCAATGCAGCATCCGCATCAACGATCAATGGCGCATCTGCTTCCGCTTCGACAACGACGGTGCGAGCGAGGTGGAGATCGTCGATTACCACTGACCACGGCAAGAGGAGGCCATCCATGAGTGACGTCATCAACGGCATGCGACCCATCCACCCTGGCGAGATCCTGCGCGAGGAGTTTGTTGTTCCCATGGGACTGACGGCGCACGCGCTGGCCGCCGCACTGCAGGTGTCCGCGCCTCGTATCAACGACATCGTGCGTGAGCGCCGTGCGGTGACGGCTGACACCGCCTTGCGGCTGGCCAAGTTCTTTGGTACGAGCGCCGAGTTCTGGATGGGCCTTCAAGCCGACCACGACATGGCCCTGGCCCGGCGCGCCAGTGCCGATGCCATCGCCCGGATCCAGCGCTTCGAGCCCGTAACCGCGGCCTGACCTCGCGACAGGTCGACGGGCCATTCCCCCTACTTCCGGAAACGGACATCCCACTTGGCCCTCAAAGCCACCATCTACAAAGCCCAGTTGCAAATCGCGGACATGGACCGCGCGCTGTACGCTGATCACGCGCTGACGCTGGCGCTGCACCCTTCAGAGACCGAAGAGCGGCTGCTGGTGCGCCTGCTGGCCTTCGCGCTGCGCGTGCCGCACGACACGGACCACGGCGCGCTGCAGTTTGCCAAGGGCCTGTCGGACGCCGACGAGCCTGACCTCTGGCAACACGACCTCACCGGTCAGTTGGTGCAGTGGATCGAGTTGGGGCAGCCGGACGAACGGCGGCTGGCCAAGGCCTGCGGCCGGGCCGAAAGCGTGACCCTCTACACCTACGGGCCATCAGTGCCCATCTGGTGGGGCGGCATCGAGAACAAGCTCACCCGCCTGTCCAACCTGACGGTATGGCAGATCCCGGCGGACCAAGCCCAGGCCCTGGCCGCGATGGCTCAGCGATCGATGCAGTGGCAGGTGACGGTGCAGGACGGCAGCATCTGGGTCAGCGACGGTCAGCAATCGGTGGAACTCTCGCCACAGGCGCTGAAGACGGCCACGCGCTGAGGAAGCCAAGGACCCGATGAACCGTCGAAAGTTCCTGGGCGCCATCGCCTGCCCCCTGCCCATGACGCCCATGACGACCCTGCACGCACAACAAACAACCCCCTCGACACCGCCCTCAGAAGACCCCTACCTCTGGCTGGAAGACGTGCAAGGCGAACGCGCCCTGGCCTGGGTGCGCGAGCGCAACGCCCAGGCCCGCGAGCGGCTGCAGGCCTGGCCCGACTTCATGCCCCTGCGCCAGCGCATCCGCGAGGTGCTGGACTCGCGCGACCGCATCCCCGCCATGCGCCGGCGTGGCGAAGCCTTCTACAACCTCTGGCAGGACGCCACGAACCCGCGCGGCCTGTGGCGGCGCACCAGCCTGGCCGAGTACCGCAAGGCACAGCCGGCCTGGGAGACCGTGCTGGACGTGGACGCGCTAGGCAAGGCTGAAGGGGTGAACTGGGTCTGGGGCGGCTCCAACAGCTTCGGCCCGGTGCACCGGCGCAGCATGCTCAAGCTCTCCAAAGGCGGGGCGGACGCTGCGGTGCAGCGCGAGTTCGACACGGTGACCAAACGTTTCGTGCAGGCCTCAGAAGGCGGCTTCGAACTGCCCGAGGCGAAATCCAGCTTCGACTGGATCGACGCCGACAGCGCTTACATCGGCACCGACTTCGGCCCGGGCTCGATGACCGACTCGGGCTACCCGCGCGTGATCAAGCGCTGGCAACGCGGCCAGCGCTGGCAGGACGCCGTGACCGTCTTCGAAGGCCAGCAAAGCGACGTGGCCGCCTGGGCCTCGGTGGACCGCACGCCCGGCTTCGAGCGCACGCTGTTCGGCCGCTCGATCGACTTCTACCGCACCGAGACCTTCCTGCTCCAGGACGGACAGTTGCGACGCATTCCCAAGCCCGACGACGCCGAACTCGCCTTTTGGCGCGAATGGGCCCTGGTCTCGCTGCGCAGCCCCTGGACCGTCGACGGCCGCATCTGGCCTACAGGGGCCCTGCTGGTGTGCAGCGCGAGCAGCCTGCTGGAGGGCAAGCCGAGCTTGAAGGCCCTCTTCACCCCCACCGCCACACGCTCGCTGCAGGGCTACCAGATCACGCGCAGCCGGCTGCTGCTGAGCGTGCTGCACAACGTGGCCGGGCGGGTGGAAGAGGTGTGGCGCGGCACTGACGCCTCCTGGCAGCGCCGCGAGGTGGCCACGCCCTTTCCCGGCACGGTGGGCATCGAGGCCCTGCACGACCCGCTGTTGAAGGACGACCCGCTGGGCGAAGCCTGGCTGCTGAGCTACACCGACTTCCTCACCCCCGACACCTTGTCGCTCGCATACACGGGCTCGCAAACAGGCTCCGACCGCTTCGAGCGCCTGAAGGCCAGGCCCAGCGAATTCGACGCCACCGGCATGCGCACCGAGCAGCGCTTCGCCACCTCCAAGGACGGTACCCGCATCCCCTACTTCGTGGTCTGGCCCAAGGGTGCGCAGGCCGATGGGCGCAACCCGACGCTGCTGTACGGCTATGGCGGCTTCGAGGTGAGCCTGCAGCCCTGGTATTCGGGCGTGTTCGGCAAGGCCTGGACCGCCCGCGGCGGCGTACTGGTGGTGGCCAACATCCGCGGCGGCGGCGAGTTCGGGCCGGCCTGGCATCAGGCTGCCACCCAGGAGAACAAGCAGCGCAGCTACGACGACTTCGCCGCCGTGGCCGAAGACCTGATCCGCCAGCGCATCACCAGCCCGGCCCACCTGGGCATGCAAGGTGGCAGCAATGGTGGCCTGCTGGTGGGTGCCGTGATGCTGCAACGCCCCGAGCTGTTCGGCGCCGTGGTGTGCTCGGTGCCCTTGCTGGACATGAAGCGCTACCACCAGCTGCTGGCCGGCGCGAGCTGGATGGCCGAGTACGGCGACCCCGACCAGCCGGAACAGTGGGCCTGGATCTCACGCTACAGCCCCTACCAGAATGTGCGGAGCGGCATGAAGCTGCCCGCCGTGCTCTTCACCACCAGCACCCGGGACGACCGCGTGCACCCCGGCCACGCCCGCAAGATGGCCGCCCGCATGCTGGAGCAGGGCCACGACGCCACCTATTACGAGAACATCGAGGGCGGGCACGGCGGCGCCGCCGACAACGCCCAGCGCGCCGACCTCCAGGCCCTGGAATTCGCCTTCCTGTGGCAGCGCCTGGTGCCCAGGGCCCGCATCCCGGAGAAGCCCAAGGGTGAGGCGTTGCGATAGCTCGGTTTTTAGGGCTGCACTTCGCGAGCCCCTGGCCCAGCCTGACTGCCTCCGCTCATGTCCCCCGGATCGGGCTATCGCCCAATCCTCCTCCTTTACTTCGCTGCGGCAGTCAGACTGTTCCAGGTGCCTGTAGGCATGTTGGCGCTCTGTGCAAGGAGTCCTGGCCGGCAAGCCTCTGCCGGAGGCCGACTGCCGCAGCGAAGTAAAGGGGGAGCGCCGGGCGCAAGCCCGGCGCGGAGGACATGAGCGGAGGCAGTCGGACTTCGGCAGCGGCTCGCGGGGTGTCGCCCAGCAGATCCTCACTACCGCGAAGCCTCCCGCTCCCGCTGCTGCTCCTGCAGCAGCCGCCACATCACCTTGCCCGAGCCGCTCTTGGGCAGGGCGTCGACGAACTCCACGATACGCGGCACCTTGTAGGCCGCCATGTGCTCGCGGGCCCAGTCGGTCACGTCCTGCTCGCGCGCCGTGGCGCGGGCCTCGGGCCGCACCACCACCAGCGCCTTCACGGTCTCGCCGCGATAGGCGTCCTGCGCACCGATCACGCAGGCCTCCAGCACCACGGGACACTTGAACAGCAGCAGCTCCACCTCGGTGGGCCAGACCTTGAAGCCGCTGGCGTTGATCATGCGCTTCAGGCGGTCGGTGATGAAGAAGTAGCCCTCCTCGTCCATGCGCCCCAGGTCCCCCGTGCGGAAGAAGCGCTTGCCTTCCAGCTCGAAGAAGGCGTCCTCGGTGGCCTGCGGATGCTTCCAGTAGCCCTTGAAGACCATGGGGCCGTGGGTCACGATCTCGCCGGCCTCGCCCGGGGGCAGATCCTGCAGCGTCTGCGGGTCCACCACGCGCGAGTCCACGCCGAAGATGGGCATGCCCAGGCACTGCAGCTTGGCGCGCTCGGGCGGGTTGGCGTGGCTGGGCGCGGCAGTCTCGGTCAGGCCGTAGCCCTCGGCGAAGGTGAGACCGAACTCGTCCTGCAGCCGCTGGGCCACCGCCTGCGGCATGGCCGCCCCGCCACCCGAAAGGTAGCGCAGGCTGGACAGGTCGAACTGCCGGTAGTTCGGGCTGCCGAACAGGTCGATGATCATCGTGGGAATGCAGGTCCAGTGCGTCACCCCGTGGCGCGAGATGATGCGCCCGGCCAGTTCGCGGTCCCAGCGCGGCAGGATCACCACCGTGCTGCCCGTGAAGGCCGGCGCCATCACGCCGTACATGAAGCCCGTGATGTGGAACATCGGCACCACCGCCAGGCTGATGGTCTCGGCGCTGACGTGACCCCACAGTCCGCCACCCACCACGTTGTGCATCAGCGTGCGGTGGGTGTGCAGGCAGCCCTTGGGCAGGCCGGTGGTGCCCGAGGTGTAGGGCAGCAGGGCCAGGTCGTCAGGCCCGGCCGTGGGGGGGCCTGGTTGAAGGCCAGCCGTCAGGGCATCCGGCCAGCGCTCGAAACGTGAGTCCGGGAGCGCCGCATCCGTCCGCAGCCAGGCCAGCACGGGCTCGGCTGGGGCCTCGGCCGGGTCCAGCTCGGCTTCGGTCGGCATGGCCTCGGCATAACGTGTCACCAGCACGTGCTCCAGCCGCTGCTCGGCGGGCAGGCGCGCATCGGCCTCGGCCACGATGGCCGCCAGGTCCGCGCTGACGATGGCCGCGCGGGCCTCGGGGTCGGTGATGTAGTGGCCGAACTCGTCGGCCCGGTTCATGGGATTCACCGGCACGATCACCGCGTTGGCACGCAACACCGCAAAGGCCGCCACCACGTACTGCGGGCAGTTCTGCATGAACAGCAGCACCCGGTCGCCGCGTTGCACGCCACGGGCCTGCAGCCAGCCGGCCAGCGCCTCGGCTTGGCGGTGCAGTTCCCCCCAGGTGAGCCGTCGGCCCAGGTACAGGTAGGCGGTCTTGTGGGGGTAGCGCCGGGCTGCCACCTCCAGGTTGAACCACAAGGAGGTTTCAGGAGCCTCCAGCTCCTGGGGCAGCCGGGCGGGCCAATGGGCGAGGTGGGGGCGTGGGCTCAAGGGGTGGCTCCTGCGCAAGGCCAGCGGGCAAGTCAAGACGTGACGAAAACCCCCATTGGAGCGGCTCCGCGCAAAACCGCCATTCAGCGAAACCCTGGGAGCCCCGTTTTCACACCACCACCGGCTCGGGCTCCAGGCGGATGCCGAAGCGGCCGTACACGCTCTCCTGAATCGCGCGCGCCAGGGTCACCACCTCGCCGCCCGTGGCGCCACCGCGGTTGACCAGCACCAGGGCCTGCTTGTCGTACACCGCTGCCCCGCCCACGGCCTTGCCTTTCCAGCCGCAGGCGTCAATCAGCCAGCCGGCGGCGAGCTTGGCGCTGCCGTCGGGCAAGGGGTAGTGCACCACCTCGGGATCGCGGTCGATGATGTCGCGGCACTGCTCAGCGCTCACCACCGGGTTCTTGAAGAAGCTGCCGGCGTTGCCGATGACCGCCGGGTCGGGCAACTTGGCGCGGCGGATGGCGCACACCCACTCGAAGAACGTGCGGGCGTCGGGATCGCTGATGCCGGTCTCGGCGCGCTTGCGCTCCAGGTCCAGGTAGCCCAGCACCGGCGTCCAGGGCCGCGGCAGCCGAAAGCGTACCCGGGTGATCACGCTCTTGCCTGCCAAGTGCTGCTTGAAGACGCTGTCGCGGTAGCCGAAGCGGCAGGCTGCGGCGTCCAGCGTGACCGTGCGGCCGGTCACCAGGTCCACCGCGTCCAGGGATTCGAAGCGGTCCTTCAACTCCACGCCGTAGGCGCCGATGTTCTGCACGGGCGCGGCGCCCACCGTACCGGGGATCAGGGCCAGGTTCTCCAGCCCGGGCAGGCCCTGCTCCAGCGTCCATTGCACGAGGCCGTGCCAGGACTCGCCCGCCCCGGCCTCCACGATCCAGGCGTCGTGTCGGGTTTCCAGCAGGCGCAGGCCGGGCACCTCCACCTTCACCACCAGGGCCTGCACGTCGCGGGTGAACAGCACGTTGCTGCCGCCGCCGAGGATGAACTTGGGTGCCAGGCCCCAGGCGGGGTCGTCCACCAAGCGTCGCAGGTCGGCCTCGCTCTTCACCCGCAGCAGGTGCGCAGCCACGGCAGGCAGGCCGAAGGTGTTGAGCGTGCGCAGGCTGACGCCCGCCTCCAGGGGCAAGGTGCTCACCGACATGGACGGGCGAGGTCGGTCGGGTTGAAGGGGATTCCACAGGGTCGGGACATCGCGCAGAATTTTCCCCTGCTTTACCCTGCCAACCTGCACTTTTCAGTGGCCGAACCAGACCACGCCAAGAGAGAACCGACATGCCGAGCTTTGACGCCGTCCTCGAACCCAATCTGGTGGAACTGAAGAATGCCGTGGACCAGACCGGCAAGGAGATCGGCACCCGCTTCGACTTCAAGGGTTCGAGCGCCAAGGTGGAACTCACGGAAAAAGGGGCCTCACGCGAACTGATGCTCTATGGCGACAGCGACTTTCAGATCGGCCAGGTGCGTGACGTGCTGCTGGCCAAGCTGACCAAGCGCGGCGTGGACATCCGCTTCCTGGACCTGAGCGCCAAGATCGAGAAGATCGGCGGCGACAAGGTGCGCCAGCCGGTGGCCGTGCGCACGGGCATCGACAGCGACAACGCCAAGAAGATCCAGAGCCTGATCAAGCAGAGCAAATTGAAGGTGCAGGCACAGATTCAGGGCGACGTGGTGCGCGTGAGCGGTGGCAAGCGCGACGATCTGCAGGCCGCGATCCGCCACTTGAAGGCTGGCGTGACCGATTTGCCGCTGTCGTTCACCAATTTCCGCGACTGAGGTCGCGGCCACGCAACCACCCAACCGCGCGGCTGGCGCCGTTCCGGTGACGGCGGACCCGACGAAGGGGCTTTGATTGGGCGGCAACGTTTTCGAACGGTCGTGCTAAAAACGCGTCCCTCGAGGACGGTGCGCCCCGCACCCCACCCTCCGGCCTGCGGCCGGCCCCCCAGACACAGGAGAAACCCCCGATGGACCTGAACTTCACGGCCGAGGAACTGGCGTTTCGAGCCCACATCCGCCAGTGGGTGGCCGAGCACCTGCCCAAGGACCTCTCGCACAAGGTGCACCACGCCCTGCACCTGAGCCGCGACGACCTGCAGCGCTGGGCGAAGATCCTGGGTGCCAAGGGCTGGCTGGGCTGGAACTGGCCGGTGGAATTCGGCGGGCCCGGCTGGAACGCCGTGCAGCGCCACCTGTTCGAAGAGGAATGTGCGCTGGCCGGGGCGCCCCGCGTGGTGCCCTTCGGGCCGGTGATGGTGGCCCCGGTCATCATGGCGTTTGGCAACCGCGAACAGCAGCAGCGCTTCCTGCCCGGCATCGCCAGCGGCGAGGTCTGGTGGAGCCAGGGCTACAGCGAGCCGGGTTCGGGCTCCGACCTCGCCTCGCTGAAGACACGCGCAGAGCGCCGCGGCAAGGTCTACATCGTCAACGGCCAGAAGACATGGACCACGCTCGGGCAGTACGGCGAGTGGATCTTCTGCCTGGTACGCACCAGCAACGAGGGCAAGCCGCAGACCGGCATCAGCTTCCTGCTCATCGACATGAAGAGCCCCGGCATCACCGTGCGCCCCATCGTGCTGCTGGACGGCGAGCCCGAGGTCAACGAGGTCTGGTTCGACAACGTCGAGGTGCCCGCAGAGAACCTCATCGGCGAGGAAAACAAGGGCTGGACCTACGCCAAGCACCTGCTCAGCCACGAGCGCACCAACATCGCCGATGTGAACCGCGCCAAGCGCGAACTGGAGCGACTGAAGCGCATCGCCAAGGCCGAAGGCGTGTGGGAGGACGCACGTTTCCGCGACCAGATCGCCCTGCTGGAAGTGGACATCGTGGCGCTGGAGATGATGGTGCTGCGCGTGCTGTCGGCCGAAAAGAGCGGCAAGCAGAGCCTGGACGTGGCCGGGCTGCTGAAGATCCGGGGCAGCGAGATCCAGCAGCGCTACACCGAACTGATGCTGCTGGCCGCCGGGCCGGCCAGCGTGCCGCTGGTGCGTGAGGCCATGGAGGCCGGCTGGCAGGGCGATCAGGCCCTGACTGCCCTGTGGCCCGGCGAAGTGGCGCAGGCCGCGCCGCTGGCCGGCACCTACTTCAACTACCGCAAGACCTCCATCTACGGCGGGTCCAACGAGGTGCAACGCAACATCGTCGCGCAGACGGTGCTGGGCTGAGCCTTCAGGCCTTCGGACCTTCACACAGGAGACACAGATGGACTTCGAGTTTTCAGACGATCAGGCCTCGCTGCGCGATGCCGTGGCCCGCTGGGTGGACAAGGGCTTCGGCTTCGAGCGCCGGCACGCCCTGGCCAAGGCCGGAGGCACCTCGCGCGAGGTGCTGAACGAGCTGGCCGAACTGGGCCTGATGGGCCTGGCCGTACCCGAGGCCCACGGCGGCATGGGCTTCGGGCCGGTGGAGGCCATGGTGGTGATGGAGGAACTGGGCCGCGGCCTGGTGCATGCACCGTATGCCGCCGCCGCCCTGGTGACCCCCCACCTGCTGGCGGCCGCCCCGCAGGCCTTGCAGACGCAGTGGCTGCCGCGCATCGCGGCCGGCGAAGCCCTGGTGGTGCTGGCCCACCAGGAACGGGCCGCGCGCTACCGTCTGCACCACGTCACCACCCGAGCCACGGTCACCGGCGCAGGCCACGTGCTCAGCGGCGCCAAGAGCGTGGTGCCCGCTGGCGACGAAGCCGATGCCTTCGTCGTGCCGGCACGCCTGTCGGGCGCCGATGACGACACGGCCGGCATCGGCCTGTTCCTGGTGGAACGCGGCGGCGCTGGCGTGAACGTGCGCGGCTACCCCACTCAGGACGGCGGCCGGGCAGCCGAGCTGACCCTGGCGGCTGCGCCGGCCACGCTGATCTGCGCCGAAGGCTACGAGACGCTGTCCCTGGCAGCCGACGTGGGCCTGGCGGCCGCCTGCGCCGAGGGCACGGGCCTGATGGAGCGCCTGGTGGCCCTCACCGCCGAGTACATGAACACGCGCAAGCAGTTCGGCGTGCCGATCGCCAGCTTCCAGGCCCTGCGCCACCGGATGGCCGACGTGAAGATGCAGCTGGAACTGGGCCGTTCCATGAGCTACTTCGCCAGTATGAAGCTGGGCGAACCGGCTCCCGCACGGCGCCGCGCCTTGTCCCAGGCCAAGGTGCAACTCGGCCGCAGCATGCGGCACGTGGGGCAGGAATGCATCCAGCTGCATGGCGGCATCGGCGTGACCGACGAGTACATCGCCAGCCACTACTTCAAGCGCCTGACCCTGCTGGAGATGACCTGGGGCGACACCATGCACCACCTGGGCGAGGTGAGCTGCCGCATGCAGGACACGGCCGGTGTCTTCGCCTGATCCTGGCGCCCGCGCGGGGGGCAGCCTCACCGATGTGGCGGGCCTGAAGGCGGGCGGTCTCACCGATGTGCCCGGCCTGAAGGTCGGGCACTACACCGACCCGCGCCGCCCCACGGGCTGCACCGTCGTGCTGTGTGAAGAAGGAGCGGTGTGCGGTGTGGATGTGCGAGGGGGGGCGCCCGGTACGCGCGAGACCGACCTGCTGAGGTCCGAGAACACCGTGGAGCATGTGCACGCGGTGCTGCTGACAGGCGGCAGTGCCTTCGGCCTGGCGGCAGCCACGGGGGTGGTGCAGTGGCTGGAAGAGCGCGGGCACGGCCTGCAGGTGGGCCCGGCGAAGGTGCCCTTGGTGCCCAGTGCCGTGCTGTTCGACCTGTGGGTGGGCGACCACCGCATCCGTCCCGACGCCGAGGCCGGCCGGGCCGCCTGCGAGGCGGCCACCACGGGGCCGGTGGCCGAAGGCAACGTGGGTGCCGGCGCGGGCGCGGCCGTGGGCAAGCTGTTCGGCATCCGCCGCGCGATGAAGGGGGGCATCGGCACCGCCTCGGTACGCTTGGGCGGCTTCACGGTGGCCGCCCTGGTGGCGGTGAACGCCGTGGGCGATGTGCTGGGCGAGAACGGGCAGGTGCTGGCGGGAGCCCGTGACGAGGAAGGGCTGCGCATGGTGGGCACCACGGCCGCCACGATGCGCGGCGAGGGCCCGCAGCGGCTGATGCCAGGCAGCGCCACCACCATCGGTCTGGTGGCCACCGATGCCGCCTTGACCAAGGCACAGGCGAACAAGCTGGCCTCGCTGGCGCACCACGGCCTGTCACGCGCCATCGACCCCATCACCACGCACGACGGCGACACCCTCTTCGCGCTGGCCACGGCACGCGCTGGCCGGGTCGAGGACTTGAGCGGACTGGGCGTCGTGGCGGCAGAGCTCACGGCGCGGGCCATCCGCCGGGCCGTGCGCGCGGCCGAAGGCCTGCCGGCGTACGGCCTGCCAGCCCTGCGGGACCTGGTCTCCACAGCGCCCCCGCGCTGAGTTCATGCGGCTGTCAGCCATCCTCTTCAGCCAGGGTTTCGGCACCCGCCGGGAGTGCGTGGGCCGGGTGCTGGACGGCCAGGTGAGCATCGCCGGGCGCGTGTGCGATGACCCGGACGAGGACTTCGGCACCGACGGCCTGGTGTTCAGCGTGGAAGGCCGGGAGTGGCCCTTTCATGAGAAGGCGCTGGTCGCCATGCACAAGCCCGCGCACTACGAGTGTTCGATGAAGCCGCGCCACCACCCCAGCGTGATGAGCCTGCTGCCTGCGCCGCTGCGCACGCGCGGCCTGCAACCCGTGGGCCGGCTGGACGAGGACACCACCGGCCTGCTGCTGCTGACGGACGACGGCACCCTCATCCACCGCCTGACCTCACCCAAGAAGCACATGCCCAAGGTCTACGAAGCGACCACGCGCCACCCGGTGGACGAGCGCCAGTTGACCGCCCTGCGCACAGGCGTGGTGCTGGACGACGATCCGGCCCCCGTGGCCGCCCTGGAAGCGCTGGCCGCGGGCGAGCATGGCTTGCGCATGACGCTCACCGAAGGCCGCTACCACCAGGTCAAGCGCATGGTGGCGGCCGTGGGCAACCGGGTGGACGCCCTGCACCGCAGCGCCATCGGCGCGTACCGATTGCCCCCTGAACTGGCCCCAGGGCAATGGTGCTGGCTGGACCCTGCTGCGTTGTACGCCTCGCGATAATTCGGGGATGCAGGTCTTCCGCGGTCTTCCGCCTCCTCATGCGCGCGCCGCCTGCGCGCTGACCATCGGCAACTTCGACGGTGTGCACCGCGGCCACCAGGCCATGCTGGCCATGCTCACGCACGAAGCGCGCCAGCGCGGCCTGCCCTGCTGCGTGGTGACCTTCGAACCCCATCCGCGGGACTTCTTCGCCCAGCGCAGTGGCCGGCCCGAGGCGGCGCCCACGCGCATCTCCACCCTGCGGGACACGGTCTCGGCCCTGGCCGAGTGCGGCGTGGACCGGCTGGTGGTGCTGCGCTTTGACGAGGCCCTGTCCAGCCTGGCGCCGCAGGACTTCATCAGCCGCATCCTGGTGCAGGGGCTGGGGGCCCGGCTGGTCATGGTGGGCGACGACTTCCGCTTCGGCGCTCGCCGTGCCGGCGACTACGCCCTGCTGGACCGCGCGGGCGGGGAACTCGGCTTCGACGTGGCGCGCATGATGAGTTTCGAGGTGCACGGCCTGCGCGTGTCGAGCTCGGCCGTGCGGCAGGCGCTGGCCGAGGGAGACATGGACCGCGCGGCCGCGCTGCTGGGCCGGCCCTACGCCATCAGCGGGCGTGCCGTGCATGGCCGCAAGCTCGGACGCGAACTGGGCTTTCGCACGCTGAACCTGCGCTTCGTCCACCCACGTCCCGCAGCCATGGGCATCTTCGTGGCGCGCATCCACGGCCTGGGCCCTTGCGCCCTGCCGGGCGTGGCCAGCCTGGGGGTGCGTCCGACGGTGGAAGACGCCGGCCGCGTGCTGCTGGAAACCCATGCGCTGGAGTGGCCGCAAACGCTGGGCCTGGAGGGCGGCTATGGCCGCTGCCTGCGGGTGGAACTGGCACACAAGCTGCACGATGAGCGCCGATACGCATCGCTCGAGACCTTGCAGCAGGGCATCGCGCAGGATGTGGCGGATGCACGGGCCTGGTTTGCGGCCCGCTGACGACGAGCCTGGCCGTCAGAAGCGCCAGACCATGGCCCCGGAGGCGGTGGCGTAGCCCGGCCGGCGGGTCAAGGGGCTGTCGGCCGCAGAGCCAAGCATCCTGGTGTAGCCCGCGCCCAGGGACGCACCGAAGGGCTGGCCCCAGGCCTGGAACTCGGTGCGCCAGCCCGCCGACACATGCAGGTCACGCAAACCCGCCGAAGCCTCGAAGGCGGGCAAGCCCGAAGCAAGCGACTGAGCTGCCGTGACACCGTACCAGTTCTGCATGTAGCGCTTTCCTGCCGCGCCGAGTCCGACGTTCAGCGCCAGGCTCTCACCAGGCCCCAGGTTCCAGACGCGGGTGGCCGCCAGATCACCCAAAAAGCCACCACCGCGGCCCAGCAAGTCTGCGCTGACACCCGCCGTCACGCGCCACTGCGGGTTGGGGTCCCAGCGAGCCGACCACCTGGTGCGCACCGTGCGGCGAATGCCGCCGGTGCCCGCCAGTTCCGGGCTGTCGGAGGCGCTGCGTCCGCCATCAATCCGCAAGCCCAGGCGCAAGCGCAGGGTGCCCCGGCGCGCCAACTCTGCCGCGAGTCCGCGCTCCACCTCGTCAGCATCGCGGGTGGTGAAGCCGCCGGAGCCATTCAAGGTGATGCGGCCATAGCGCAGGAAGCCTGCGGGGGTCAGCCCATAGCGAGACTCGGAAGACCCTGCAAACGCCGGACCCTGGCGCAGGGCGAATCCGACGGCCCCCTCAAAGCGGGTGGGCGTCGTTGCAGCCTGTGCCCAGCTCGGCCCGCACCCCGCCCAAAGCAGGAAGGCAGCCAAGCCCGTAATGCCAGCATGCTGGTTCGCGCGCCTCATCCAATCCCTTCGCAAGTGATTCCCCGGGGGAATTCTGACCGCGTCAATCGCTGCCCAGCACAATGGCCCTCAGCCTAAAATGTTCCCATGAGCCCCTCCCCCGCGAATTGCCTCTTCTCAGGCCTGCACGCCCGCACGCGGCGTCAGACCACACGCGACCGAATTCGGGGCTGACACCTGGGGCGCTGTGCGCCCCAAGACCGCGCCACCTGCCCTGCAGATGCAGGGGCAGTTTCCGTACACCGCGACCAGCGTCGTCTTCAGGCGCTCCCCAGGCCATGAGCACCCCTTCTTCCCAGAGCACGCCCGAGACCGGCTCGCCCTCCGCAACCACGGCGGACTACCGCACCACTCTGAACCTGCCCGACACGCCCTTCCCCATGCGCGGCGACCTGCCCAAGCGCGAGCCGGGCTGGGTGAAAGAGTGGAACGAAGGCGGCCTGTACCAGCGCCTGCGCGTGGCGCGCCACGGCGCACCGCTGTTCGTGCTGCATGACGGCCCACCGTATGCCAACGGCAAGCTGCACATCGGCCACGCACTGAACAAGGTGCTCAAGGACATGATCGTCAAGTCGCGCCAGTTGGCGGGCTATGACGCGCGCTACGTGCCGGGCTGGGACTGCCACGGCCTGCCCATCGAGAACGCCATCGAGAAGCTGCACGGCCGCGGCCTGCCGCGCGACGTGGTGCAGGCCAGGAGCCGGGCCTTCGCCACCGAGCAGATCGCGCAGCAGATGCAGGACTTCCAGCGCCTGGGCGTGCTGGGCGACTGGGCCCACCCCTACCGCACCATGGACCCCGGCAACGAGGCCGGCGAGATGCGCGTGCTCAAGCGCCTGATGGAGCGCGGCTTCGTCTACCGCGGCCTCAAGCCGGTGTACTGGTGCTTCGACTGCGGCTCGTCGCTGGCCGAGTTCGAGATCGAGTACGCGGACAAGACCTCGCCCACGGTGGATGTGGCATTCAAGGCGCTGGACCGGGCGGCCGTGGCAAAAGCCTTCGACCTGCCTTCGCTGGAGCAGGATGCCTACGCCGTCATCTGGACCACCACGCCCTGGACGCTGCCGGCCAACCAGGCCTTGACCGTGAATGGGGAGCTCGACTACGCACTGGTCCAAACAAGTCGGGGCCTGCTGATCCTGGCCTTGACCCTGGTGGAGAAGTGCCTGGAACGCTACGGCTTGCAGAAGATGGAAGTGCTCGGCACGAAGAAGGGAATGGCCCTCACGAGCCTGCAGTTTGAAAACCCGCTGGCCAGTGTCCATCCGGGCTACAAGAACCGCCTACCCAGCATAGTCATCCTGGCGGACTACGTGACTGCTAACGACGGCACCGGCATCGTGCACTCAGCCCCGGCCTACGGCGTGGACGACTTCAACACCTGCGTCAGCCATGGGCTGGCTTATGGGGACATCGAAAACCCTGTGCAGGGCGATGGCCGGTATGGCAAGGCCCTGCCCCTGTTCGGCGGGCAGGACATCTGGAAGGCCAATCCGCAGATCATCGAGACCCTGCGCGCGGCGGACCGCCTGATGGCCACCGCCAAGCTGCAGCACAGCTACCCGCACTGCTGGCGCCACAAGAGCCCGGTGATCTACCGCGCCGCGGCCCAGTGGTTCGTGCGCATGGACGAAGGCCCCGGCGTGTTCACCGTGGACAAGGCGGCGAAGACGCTGCGCCAGTCCGCGCTGGAAGCCATCGACGCCACGAGCTTCTACCCCGAGAACGGCCGCGCCCGGCTGCGCGACATGATCGCCAACCGGCCGGACTGGTGCATCAGCCGTCAGCGCAGCTGGGGCGTACCCCTGCCCTTCTTCCTGCACAAGGTGACGGGCGAACTGCACCCCGACACCCTGGCGCTGATGGACCGCGCGGCCGATCTGGTGGAGCGCGGCGGCATCGAGGCCTGGAGCCAGCTCGACCCCGCAGACCCCGCCTGGCTGGGCGACGACGCCGTGCACTGGACCAAGAGCCAGGACATCCTGGACGTGTGGTTCGACTCGGGCTCCACCTTTTCGCACGTGCTCAAGGGCTCGCATGCGAGCGACAGCGCGCCCGCAGGCGCCAAAGCCGGCCACCACATCGACGGCCCAGAGGCCGACCTGTACCTGGAAGGCCACGACCAGCACCGCGGCTGGTTCCACTCCTCGCTCTTGATCGCCTGCGCGGTGGAGGGCCGCGCACCCTACCGGGGTTTGCTGACCCACGGCTTCGCCACCGACGGGCAGGGCCGCAAGATGAGCAAGAGCCTGGGCAACGTGGTGGAGCCGCAGAGCGTGACCAGCAAGCTCGGCGCCGAGATCGTGCGGCTGTGGTGCGCCTCGACCGACTACTCGGGCGACCTCAACATCGACGACAAGATCCTGGCCCGCGTGGTGGACGCCTACCGGCGCATCCGCAACACGCTGCGCTTCCTGCTGGCCAACACGTCCGACTTCGACGCGGCGACGGACGCCGTGCCGCTGGACCAGTTGCTGGAAGTGGACCGCTGGGCCCTGGCGCGCGCGGCGCAGTTGCAGGACGAGATCCGCGCCCACTTCGATGTCTACGAGTTCCACCCGGTGGTGGCCAAGCTGCAGGTGTACTGCTCGGAAGACCTGGGGTCCTTCTACCTGGACGTGCTGAAGGACCGCCTTTACACCACGGCGCCAAAGTCCCTGGCGCGCCGCAGCGCGCAGACGGCGCTGTGGCACCTGACGCACGCCATGCTGCGCTGGATGGCGCCCTTCCTCAGCTTCACGGCCGAGGAAGCCTGGGCCGTGTTCTCGCCGGGCAGTGCTTCCGGCACCATCTTCACCGAGACCTTCTGGGACTTTGGCGGCCAGGCCCCGCAGGGCCTGACGGCACGGGCGAGCGGAGAGAGCGAGGCCGAGCGGGCGCTGCTGGCACGCTGGGCGCGCATCCGCGAGATCCGCGATGCGGTCAACAAGGAGATCGAGGTCAAACGGTCCACAGGTTTGGTGGGTTCGTCCCTACAGGCTGACGCATTCCTGTTGCTCCCTAGTGCAGACTTTGCATTGCTCGATTCACTAGGTGAAGATCTCAAATTCGTGCTCATTACTTCGAAGGCAGTGCTGACAGCTGCCTCCGAAAATGAAGTGCTCACAGTGGCGATTGGCAAGGCGTGGCGCGACAAGTGCAACCGTTGCTGGCACTACCCCGATTACCCAAATCAGGTTGGTGCCGACCCGGCTCACCCAGACATCTGTTCACGGTGCGTCTCTAACCTCTACGGCGCGGGCGAAACGCGTACGGTGGCCTGAAGTGGCCACGAGACCCAAACCCTCCTCGGGCCCCAGCCTCGCGCTGTGGCTGGCCCTGGCCGTGCTGGTGATCCTGCTCGACCAGATCACCAAGACGCTGATCATCGGCACCTTCAGGCTGGGCGACACGCAGCCGGTGTGGAGCTTCTTCAACCTGGTGCGGGTGCACAACACGGGCGCGGCGTTCTCTTTCCTGGCGGGCGCCTCGGGCTGGCAACGCTGGTTCTTCGTCGGCCTGGGATTCGTGGCGTCGGCCTTCATCATCTGGATGATCCGCAGCCACCCCACGCAAAAGCTCTTCTGCTTTGCCGTCACCATGATCATGGGCGGAGCGCTGGGCAACGTCATCGACCGCCTGCTGCACGGCTACGTGGTCGACTTCCTGCAGTTCCGCTTCAGCATCCTGGAACCGCTGTTCCACGGCGGCTACTTCCCCAGCTTCAACATCGCCGACAGCGCCATCACGCTGGGCGCCATCTGCGTCATCCTGGATGAGATCCTGAGGGTGCGGCAGGCCCGGTAGCTCAGTCCTCGTTGACCAGCACCACCTTGCCCAGCACCTGGCGTGAGCCCATGCGGGCGTAGGCTTCGCGCACCTGGCTCATGGGCAGCACGGCGTCGATGGCGGGCTTGACCTTGCCTTCGGCGTACCAGGTGAACAACTGGCGGATGTCGGCCTGGGCGGCCTTGGGCTCGCGCTTGAGGAAGTCGCCCCAGAATACGCCGACGACAGCCGCGCCCTTGAGCAGGGCCAGGTTCCAGGGCAGCGCGGGGATGGCGCCGCCGGCAAAGCCCACCACCAGGTAGCGGCCGCGCCAGGCGATGGAGCGGAAGGCCGGCTCGGCCAGCGCACCGCCCACGGGGTCGTAGATCACGTCGGGGCCGCGGCCACCGGTCAGCGCCTTGAGCGCGGCGCGCAGGTCTTCGCGGCCGTAGTCGATGGTCTCGTCGGCGCCCAGCGTCCGGCAGAAGGCGCACTTCTCGGGCGTGGAGGCCGCGGCGATCACCTTGGCGCCCGCCGCCTTGGCGATCTGCACCGCCGCCGAGCCCACGCCGCCGGCCGCGCCCAGCACCAGCACCGTCTCGCCGGCCTTCAGTGCGCCGCGGTCCATCAAGGCATGCAGCGAGGTGCCGTAGGTGAACAGGAAGGCCGCCGCGTCCTTGAAATCGATACCCGGCGGCAGCGGCACCGCCTGGCTGGCCTCCACCAGGGCATGGGTGCCGAAGCCGCCATGGCCCGCGCAGGCCACGCGGTCCCCCACGCTCAGATGCGTCACCCCTTCGCCCACGGCCTCCACCACGCCGGCGTACTCCGAGCCCGGCACGAAGGGCAGCTCCGGGCGGAACTGGTACTTGCCCTCCACGATCAGCAGATCCGGGAAGTTGAGGCTGGCAGCAGCCACCTTGACCCGCACCTGGCCGGGCCCGGGCTCGGTCTGGGGAATCGGGCCCCAGCGCAGATCGTTCACACCGGTCAGGGTTTCGCAGCGCCAGCCTTGCATGGTCACAGTTCCTTTATTCAACAGGGTTGTCTATTTGAGGTGTCTACCGAGCGTTCAACAGCCCAGCACCAGCCGCGCCGCAGCCAGGTCTTCCAGCGCCGTGCCCACCGACTTGAAGAGGGTGATGTCCTGGGGCGTGCAGCGGCCCACGCAATCGCCGCGCAGCAGCTGGGCCAGCTCGCCCACCACCGCCTCAGGGGTGATGACGCCGCGCTGCAGCGGCTGCACCACGTCACCGGCTTCGGCGCCGGCACCCGCGTGGGTGTCCACCACGATGCGGGCGCGGGCAACGGCCTCGTCATCCACTTCCCGCATGTCGCGGCGAAAGCCTCCCACCAGGTCCAGATGAGTACCCGGGGCCAGCCACGCACCACGCACCATGGGCTCGGTGGATGTGGTGGCGCAGCTGATGAGCCGCGCAGCGCGCACGGCAGCTTCAAGGTCGGGGACGGCCTGTGCGGGCAGCCCCTCACCGGCAAGCTCCGCCGCCAACGCCTGCGCCGCCTCAAGACGCCGGCCCCAGACGAGCACGCGCTGCAGGTCCGGACGCAGCGCCACGTGCGCCCGCGCCATCCAGGCGGCCAGCCGGCCCGTGCCCACCACCAGCAGCGTCTCCACCTCCGGCAGGGCCAGGTGGCGCGCCGCCAGCGCGGAAGTGGCCGCCGTGCGGCGCAAGGTCAGCGCCTCGCCGTCCAGCACGGCCAGGGGGTGGCCGGTGGCCCGGTCCATCGCCATCACCGTGGCCTCCACCGTGGAGGGGGCCCCGGGGATCACCGTCACCAGCTTGGTGATCAGCAAGCGGTCGTCCCAGGCGGGCATCAACAGCAGGGTGTCGCTGGGGGCCAGGGCGTGGGCGTGGCGCAGCGGCACCTGGGCGCCGCTCACAAAGGCGGCGTGCAGGGCATCGCCCAGCGCGGCCCAGGGCAATGCCGCATGCACCTGCGCGGCTGAATAGACTCTCACCATGCACCGCAGTGTAGACATCACCACCCTCTGTCCAGGTCACGGCGCCGAAACGTGGAGGCCAAGGCCATGACCCCTGACGTGCTCATCGTCGGCGGCGGGGTCATGGGCGCGGCCACGGCCTGCTTCCTGGCGCGCGACCATGGCCTGAGCGTCACCGTGCTGGAGCGCGACCCGCTGTACCGGCGCGCGTCCAGCGCACTGTCGGCCAGCTCCATCCGCCAGCAGTTCAGCACTCCCGTCAACATCGCACTGTCGGCCTGGAGCGTGGCCTTTCTGAGGCGCCTTGAGGATGAACTGTCCGTAGAGGGTGAACCGCCACCTGCCATCGGCCTGGTGGAGCCGGGCTACCTCTACCTGGCCACCGAGGGCGGCGCCGAGGTGCTGGCGGACAACCATGCCGTGCAGCGCGCGTCGGGCGCCGAAGTGGCCCTGCTGTCGGCCCATGAGCTGAGGCAACGCTTCCCGTGGCTGAACGTCGAGGGCCTGGTGGCCGGCTCCCTGGGTCTGCGCGGCGAAGGCTGGTTCGACGGGCCGGCCTTGCACCAGGCCTTCCGGCGCAAGGCTATGGCCTGCGGTGCGCGCTTCGTGGCTGCGGAGGTGGTGGGTTTCGAGACCGACCGGGGGCTCGAGGATTGGGCTGGTCAGGGGTCACGCGAGGGTTGCAGCGTGCAGGCCGTCATCACACGCGACGGACAGCGCTTTGCAGGCGGTGCCGTGCTGTTGGCTGCAGGTGCCTGGACGGCCCCGCTGGCCGCACAGCTGGGAGCAGACCTGCCCGTGTCCGGCAAGAAGCGCGATGTCTTCGTGCTGGATTCGCCCGCCGCCCCGCTGGCGGGCTGTCCGCTGGTCATCGACCCCTCGGGCGTCTGGTTCCGCCCCGAGGGCCGCGGCTTCATCGCCGGCGCGCCCCCGCGCCCAGCAGAGGCGGGCGGACCGGGTGACCCTGACGAGCCGCCGCTGGACCGGGTGGACCACGCGCTGTTCGACGAGGTGATCTGGCCGGCGCTGGCCCACCGCGTGCCGGGCTTCGAGGCCCTGCGCGTGCGCTCCGCCTGGGCCGGCTACTACGAGATGAACGCTTTCGACCACAACGGCCTGGCGGGGTCCCTGCCGGGCTGGCGCAACGCCTTCACGGCCTGCGGCTTCTCGGGCCACGGCATGCAGCAGGCGCCGGCCGTGGGCTGCGCGCTGGCGGCAAGCATCACGGGGGCACGCTGCGATGCCCCCGACCTGGGGCCGCTCAGCCCGGCACGGGTGGCGCAAGGCCGGCCGCTGCGCGAGCGCAACGTCATCTGAACCTGGGCAGGGTTCCCCCAGGCCGGACCCGGGGCGAAAGGGATGGCGCTTCGGCCGCCGCTTCGCCGCATTCCTTGACGCTGCTCAATGTCTGCCGCACAAAGGGCCCCAACCTCGGGTGAAGCCCAATTGCAAGCGCTGGCTGCTCCATGCTGAATCTGGAAGCACGTTCGAGCCGCTGCATTGCCACCCATGTCACCGCAGACCCCCACCCGACCTGCCCCTGAGACAACCCCTGCCGCCACCGCCGCCATCGCTGCGGCTGCAGCAACGCCGGACCGCGTGTCCGCTCTCGACCTCGCGCTGAACCCGCTAAGGTTCAGCGACCCCTTTCGGTGGCTGGCCCTCGGCTGGCGCGACTTCATCCGCGCGCCGGGCATCGGCGTGTTCTACGGCCTGGTGTTCATGGTGATGGGCTGGGCGCTGCTGAAGGTCTACGAGCACGCGCCGGCCTACACGCTGGCGCTGTCGGCCGGCTTCCTGCTGATGGGGCCCTTCCTCTGCCTGGGCCTCTACCGCGTGAGCCAGCGCCTGGAGGCGGACCAGAAGCCCGACTTAGGCGACAGCCTGCTGGCCTGGGACACACGCACCGGGCAACTCGCCATCTTCGGTTTCGTGCTGCTGGTGCTGGAGATGCTGTGGGGGCGCGCCACCCTGGTGGTGTTTGCCGTCAGCTTCGATGGCATGCCCGACTTCAAGGGCTCGCTGCTGGCGCTGCTGGACCCCGAGAACATCGGCTTCATCACGGCCTGGGCGGCGGTCGGGGCGCTGTTCGCCGGCCTGATCTTTGCAGTGAGCGTGATCTCCATCCCCATGATCCTGGACCGGCAGACCGACGCCATCACCGCAGGCCTGACGAGCCTGCGCCTGGTGCTCACGCAGACCGGCGTGATGCTGTGGTGGGGGGCGCTGATCGCCTTCATCACCGTGCTGGCCCTGCTGCCCTGGTTTGCCGGGCTGCTGGTGGCCGGGCCGGTGATCGGCCACGCCACGTGGCACGCGTACCGGGCGGCGGTGGTCCGCCCCGTGGTGGACGGGCCTGCCCCATCGGTGGTCCACTGACGGTCATGCCGACCGCCTCACCCACCCCCGCTGACCCCCACCAGGACCTGCGCGACGCCATCCGCGCGCTGTGTGCGCACTTCCCCGACGCCTACTTCCGCCGCGTGGACGCCGAGCGCGGCTACCCGGTGGAATTTGTTGACGCTCTGACCCAGGCCGGCTGGCTGGCGGCACTCATTCCGCAGGAGTACGGCGGCGCGGGGCTCGGACTGGCCGAGGCCAGCGTCATCATGGAGGAGATCAACCGCTGCGGCGGTAACGCCGGGGCCTGCCACGGCCAGATGTACAACATGGGCACGCTGCTGCGCCATGGCTCGGGGCAGCAGAAGGCGCGCTGGCTGCCGCCGATTGCGCGCGGCGAGCTGCGCCTGCAGAGCATGGGCGTGACCGAGCCCAGCACCGGCACCGACACCACCAAGATCAAGACCACCGCCGTGCGCCGGGGCGACCGCTGGGTGGTCAACGGCCAGAAAGTCTGGATCTCTCGCGTGCAGCACTCGGACCTGATGATCCTGCTGGCGCGCACCACGCCGCTGGCCGAGGTGCAGCGCAAGAGCCTGGGGCTGTCGGTGTTCCTCGTGGACCTGCGAGAGGCCATCGGGCGCGGCCTCACCGTGCGGCCCATCCCCAACATGGTCAACCACGAGACCAACGAGCTCTTCTTCGAGAACCTGGAGATCCCGGACGACCAGCTCATCGGCCAGGCGGGCGAGGGCTTTGGCTACATCCTGGACGGGCTGAACGCCGAGCGCACGCTGATCGCGGCCGAGTGCATCGGCGACGGGCGCTGGTTCATCGACCGGGTGACGGCCTACGCCAAGCAGCGCGAGGTCTTCGGCAGGCCGATCGGACAGAACCAGGGGGTGCAGTTCCCCATCGCCGAGGCGCACATCGAGGTGGAAGCGGCCGACCTGATGCGCTGGCAGGCCTGCCAGCTGTTCGATGCCCACCAGCCCTGCGGCGCCCAGGCCAACATGGCCAAGTACCTGGCGGCCAAGGCCAGTTGGGAGGCGGCCAACGCCGCCATCCAGTTCCACGGCGGCTTTGGCTTTGCCTGTGAGTACGACGTGGAACGCAAGTTCCGCGAGACCCGCCTGTACCAGGTGGCGCCCATCTCCACCAACCTGATCCTCAGCTACGTGGCCGAGCACGTGCTCGGCCTGCCGCGCAGTTTTTGAGCAGATCAGGCCGGGCAAAGCCCGGGCCTTGGGGCCGGGTTACGGCAGCAGGATGGTGCAGCCCGTGGTCTTGCGCGATTCCAGGTCGCGGTGCGCCTGCGCCACCTCGGCCAGCGGGTAGCGCTGGTCGATGCGGATCTTGACCTGCCCACTTTCCACCACGGCGAAGAGGTCGTCGGCCATGGCCTGGCAGCGCTCGCGCGTGGCGATGTGGGTGAACAGGGTCTGGCGCGTCACGTAGAGCGAACCCTTGTTGCCCAGGATGCCGGGCGCGAACGGCGCCACGGGACCGGAGGCATTGCCGAAGCTCGCCATCAGACCGAAGGGGCGCAGGCACTCCAGACTCTTGTCCCAGGTGTCCTTGCCGACCGAGTCGTAGACGACCTTGACACCCTTGCCACCCGTGATCTCCTTGACGCGGGCCGCAAAGTCTTCCTTGGAGTAGTCGATCATCACGTCCGCACCGTGGTCCAGCGCCAGCTGGCACTTGGCGGCGCTGCCCGCCGTGCCGATGAGGCGCAGGCCCAGGGCCTTGGCCCACTGGCAGGCGATCAGGCCCACCCCGCCGGCAGCAGCGTGAAAGAGGATGGAGTCGCCCGGCTCCAGGCCCTCCACGGGGCGGGTGCGCTTGAGCAGGTACTGCGCCGTCAGGCCCTTGAGCATCATGGCCGCGCCCGTCTCGAAGCTGATGGCGTCAGGCAGCTTGCACACCGTCTTGGCCGGCATCACCCGCACCTCGCTGTAGCTGCCAGGCGGGTTGCTGGCGTAGGCGGCGCGGTCGCCCACCTTCAGGTGCGTCACGCCCTCGCCCACCGCCTCCACCACGCCGGCCCCTTCCATGCCCAGGTTCAGGGGCAGCGGGTTGGCGTACAGGCCGGTGCGCTGGTAGACGTCGATGAAGTTCAGGCCGCAGGCGTGATGGCGGATGCGGACCTCGCCGGGGCCGGGCTGGCCCACGGAGACTTCGACGAGTTGCATCTGCTCGGGGCCGCCGTAGGCGGTGATCTGGATGGCGCGGGGCATGGAAGTCCTCGGAAATGGATGGGTGGTGGCGGGCCGCAGGCTGCGCTGCGGGCAGGGACAGAAGGTTACGCGAAGCGCACGGGTCCTGCAGCGTGGCACCATGCGCGGCATGACACTGCACCCCCGCGTGATCCTGCTGCTGACCCTGCCCCCGTTGCTGTGGGCCGGCAATGCCGTCGTGGGCCGGCTGATGGTGGGCCAGGTACCGCCGCTCACGCTGAACTTCCTGCGCTGGCTGCTGACACTGCTGGTGCTGCTGCCGCTGGCATGGCGGGCGCTGATGCCCTTGTCCCGCCTGCGCGAGCGCTGGCCCTACCTGCTGGCCATCGGTGTGCTGGGGGTGGGGGCCTACAACTCGCTGCAGTACCTGGCCCTGGTGACCTCCACGCCCATCAACGTCACGCTCGTGGCCTCCAGCCTGCCGGTGTGGACGCTGCTCATCGGGGCGCTGTGCTACGGCGTGCGCCCCAGCCGCCGGGAACTGGCTGGCGGCGCACTGGGGCTGGCGGGCGTGGCCCTGGTGGTGGGTCGGGGGTCCTGGCAGACGCTGAGCACCGTGCGCTTCGTGCCGGGCGACCTCTTCATCCTGCTGGCCGTGCTGGGCTGGGCGGTCTACACCTGGCTGCTGGCGCGGCCGCCCGCCCACATGCAGGGCGACAGGCGGCCCCCGTGGGACTGGGCCGACATCCTGCTCATCCAGACGCTGTTCGGCCTGGTCGGTTCAGCCCTGTTCTTCGGGGGCGAGCAGTTGGCAGGCGCCCACCCCATACGCTGGAGTTGGGGCGTGGCCGCCGCGCTGCTCTACGTGTCCCTGGGCGCGTCGGTGCTGGCCTACCGCAGCTACGGCCTTGCCGTGGCCCAGGCCGGTCCAGCCCTGGCCTCGCTGTTCACCAACCTGGCGCCCCTGATGGCCGCCCTGCTCTCAGCGGCGGTGCTGGATGAGACGCCGCAGGCCTACCACGCCGCGGCCTTCGTGCTCATCGTGGGCGGCATCGCCATCAGCTCACGCAAGGCGTCTTCAGCCTGAACCGCATGAAAGGGGCGGCCCGCATGACAGAACCCTTGGACCCGGACCCGTTCGAGCGCGCGCGGAAGAGCTTCGTCGCCGGCATCGAGGCCTTTGAGTCAGGGCGGCTGGCCGAGGCCGAAGCGCTGTTCCTGGCTTCGCTGGAGGCGCTGCCGGGACGACCGTCCACCCTGGTGAACCTGGCAGCCACGCGGCTGAACCTGGGACGCCCGGCCGAGGCGGTGGAGCCGCTGCGCACCGCCCTGGCCGCGCAGCCCGACGACGCCCAGGGCTGGCATCACCTGGGGGTCGCCCTGCTGGAACTGAAGCAGCACGCGCCGGCCCTGGAAGCCCTGGATCAGGCTTTGGCTCGGGGCGTTCAGCAACCTGTGGCGCACTACCGGCGGGGTCTCGCCCTGGTGGCGCTGGAGCGGCCGGTCGAAGCGGCCCAAGCCTGGGAACGAGCCCTGGCCCTGGACGACCGCTTCGTCACGGCCTGGGTGGACCTGGGCTCCCTGATGCGTGACCTGGGGCGGCCGGAGCAGGCCCTGCGCTGCCTGGAGCGGGCCCTGGCCTTGGGTGCTGACGACCTCCTCATCCACTTCCAGTTGGCCGGGCTGAAGAAGACCGAACACACACCCGAAGCTCCGCCGCCCGCCTACGTGGAGCAACTGTTCGACAGCTATGCGGACGGCTTCGACGAGCATCTGGTCCAAGCCCTGGGCTACTGCGCGCCGCAGGTGCTGGCCGACGGCCTGCGACGGCTGACGCCGGCCAGGTTCCGCCACGCCCTGGACCTGGGCTGCGGCACCGGGCTGTGCGCGCCGGCCCTGGCCCCGCTGACCGAACGGCTGGACGGCGTGGACCTCTCGGCCGGCATGCTGGAAAAGGCCCGCGCCCTGGGGCGCTACACCCACCTGGCGCGGGCTGATGTCGTGGCCCATCTGAGGCAAACACCGCACCGGTACGACCTCATCGTCGCGGCCGACGTCTTCATCTACGTCGGGGCGCTGGAAGGCGCCCTGGCCGGCATCGCCCAAACCCTCACGCCCGGGGGTGTGTGCTGCTTCTCGCTGGAATCCTGCGACGAGTCACAAGACTACGTGCTGCGGCAGAGCCTGCGCTACGCCCACTCCGGCCGCTACGTGCAGCGCCTGGCGCAAGCCAACGGGCTGCACCTGCTGGCCCTGGAGCCGCACCCGCTCAGGCGCGACGCGCGCGAGGCCGTGCAGGGCCTGTATGCGTGGATGCGCAAGCCCGCCGCGGGGGACGGTCAGAACGTCCCCGGATAAGCCCCGCCGTCGGTCAGCAGGTTCTGGCCGGTGATGTAGCCGGCGTGCACGCTGCACAGGAAGGCGCAGGTGCGGCCGAACTCGTCGGAGGTGCCCAGGCGCTGCGCCGGTATGGCGGTGCGGCGCGCGTCGATCACTTCCTGCGTGGTCTTGCCGGTCTTGGCGGCCTGCGCCGCCGAGGTGCTGCGCACGCGGTCGGTGTCGAAGTAGCCGGGCAGCAGGTTGTTGATCGTCACGTTGGCGCTGGCCAGACGCTTCTGCCGCGCCAGGCCGGCCACGAAGCCCGTCAGGCCGCTGCGGGCGCCGTTGCTCAGCCCCAGGATGTCGATGGGCGCCTTCACCGCGCCCGAGGTGATGTTGACGATGCGCCCGAACCCGCGCTCGGCCATGCCGTCCACCGTGGCCTTGATGAGCTCGATGGGCGTGAGCATGTTGGCGTCCACCGCCTTGATCCAGGTGTCGCGGTCCCAGTCGCGGAAGTCCCCCGGCGGCGGGCCACCCGCGTTGTTGACGAGGATGTCCACCTGCGGGGCCGCAGCCAGCGCCGCGGCACGGCCTTCGGGCGTGGTGATGTCACCCGCCACGGCCACCACCTGCACGGCAGGGTTCAACGCGCGCAACTCCGCCGCCGTGGCCTCCAGTGCCTCCAGGCCGCGGGCGGTGATGACGACGTTCACGCCCTCACCCACCAGCGCCTGCGCGCAGCCCTTGCCCAGCCCCTTGCTCGCGGCGCACACCAGCGCCCACTTGCCTGCAATACCCAGATCCATGAAAGTGCTCCTGTGTTCGAAGTGAAGATTCTGTGTCAGCGCACGCGGGTGAGCAGCGCCACCCCCAGCATCACCAGCACGGTGCCCAGCGCCACCCACACGGTGAAAGGTTCGCCCAGCAGCAGGGCCCCCAGCGCGATGGTGATCACCGGGCCGACCATCCCGGCCTGCGATGCCACCGAGGCGCCCACGCGCTCGATGGCCATCATGATCATCAGCACGGGCGCGAAGGTGCAGGCCACGGCGTTGAGCACGCTCAACCACCACACTGCAGCGGGCAACTCCAGTACGCTGCCCACCGGGCGCAGCACGACGAATTGCAGGATGCACAGCACGCAGGCCACCGAGGTGGCCAGGCCCGTCAGCCGCAGCGACCCCAAACGTTGCACCTCCTGCCCGCTGTAGACCAGGTAGACGGCATAGCTCAGTGCCGACCCAAACACCAGCGCGGACCCCAGCAGCACGTCGCGCCCTTCCAGGCTCAGTTCCGCGCCGAAGACCACCAGGATGCCCAGGTAGCTGAGGGCAAACGCCGCGAGCTGGCCCCGGGTGACCCGGCGCCTGAACAGCACCCAGCCCAGCAGCATCACCAGGGTCGGGTTCAGGTACAGGATCAGCCGCTCCAGGCTGGCGGTGATGTACTGCAGCCCGGCGAAGTCCAGGAAACTGGCCAGGTAGTAGCCGCAGAAACCCAGGCCCACCACCACGCGCCAGTCGCGCGCCGTCAGCGGCGGCCGGCCGCGTCCCGCCCACCAAGCCAGCGCCAGGAACAGCGGCAAGGCCAGCAGCATGCGCAGCATGATCAGCGTCACTGCATCCACGCCGTGACGGTAGGCCAGCTTGACGATGATGGCCTTGCCCGAGAAGGCCGTGGCTCCGGCCAGCGCCAGCATCAGGCCCGTGGCACGGCGGGCCTGGGCATCGGCCATGGGTCGGGTCAGGGCGTCAGAAGCCGGCGGCCAGGCCGTCGCGCCGCGGGTCGCTGGCCACGGCGTAGCCCTCGACAGCCGGATCGCCCAGACGCCAGATGAACTGGCCGGCGCCGTAGTCCTGGTAGCTGTCGGCAAAGGGCTCCACGCGGTGGCCCAGGCCGCGCAGGCCTTCGGCAGCAGCCAGGCCCTGCTCGGCGTTGACGATGCCGGCATTGAAGCGCCAGCGCGGCGCGTCGCAGGCCGCCTGCGGGTTCTGGCGGTAGTCCAGCATGCGCACCAGCGTTTGCAGGTGGCCCTGCGGCTGCATGTCGCCACCCATGACACCAAAGCTCATCACCGGGGCACCGTCACGGGTCAGGAAGGCAGGGATGATGGTGTGGAAGGGGCGCTTGCCCGGGCCCACGACGTTGGCCCGGCTCTCATCCAGCGTGAAGCCATGGCCGCGGTTTTGCAGGCTCAGGCCGTAGCCCGGCACCACCACCCCAGAGCCGAAGCCCATGTAGTTGCTCTGGATGAAGCTGATCATCATGCCGCTCTCGTCGGCCGCGGTCATGTAGATGGTGCCGCCCTGCGGGCCGTGGCCGGGGCCGAAGTTCTGCGCACGCTTCAGGTCGATCAGCTTGGCGCGGCTGTCCAGGTAGGCGTCGTCCAGCATCTGCGCCGGGGTGAGCGCCATGGTGCGCGGCTCGCCCACGTAGCGGTAGACATCGGCAAAGGCGAGCTTCATCGCCTCGATCTGCAGATGCTGCGAGGCCACGCTGTCCACCGGCAGCGACGCGATGTCGAAACGGTCCAGGATGCCCAGGGCGATCAGTGCCGCAATGCCCTGCCCATTGGGCGGAATCTCATGCACCGTGTGGCCGCGGTAGTTCTTGGCGATCGGTGTCACCCACTCGGGCCGGTAGGCCGCGAAGTCGGCTGCGGTCATGGCAGCGCCGCTGGCTTTGGCGTGCGCTTCGGCAGCGGCGGCCACCTCGCCGCGGTAGAACGCTTCGCCCTGGGTCTGGGCGATCAGGCGCAGCGTGCGGGCGGCGTCGGGGAAGGCAAAGCGTTCGCCCACGTGCGGCGCGCGGCCGTGCGGCAAGAAGGCCTGGGCGAAGCCGGGCTGCGAGGTGATCTCGGGCAGTTCGGCCGCGGCCGTCCACTTGTGCTGCACGATCACCGGCACGCCATAGCCACGCTCGGCGATCTCGATGGCCGGGGCCAGCAAATCGGCGAAGGGCAGCTTGCCGTAGCGTTCATGCAAGGCCATCCAGCCGGCCACGGCACCGGGTACGGTGACGGAGTCCCAGCCGCGCTTTGGGGGCGTCTTGGCGTCTGCGCCGTACTTGGCGCGGAAGTAGGCGGGCGTCCAGGCCGCGGGCGCACAGCCCGAGGCGTTCAGGCCCTGCAATGAGGTGCCGTCCCACAGGATGCAGAACATGTCGGAGCCCAGGCCGTTGCTGCAGGGCTCCACGATGGTCATCATCGCGGCCGCGGCGATGGCGGCGTCCACGGCGTTGCCGCCTTGCTGCAGCATCTTCAGGCCCGCCTGCGCGCCCAGCGGGTGCGAGGTGGAAACCACGTTGCGGGCGAAGACGGGGGAACGCTGGCTGGCGTAGCCGGCCTTCCAATCGAAGGGGTTGTGCGTGTTCATGCCCTCATTTTCACCCCGCCCGTCCGCCGAGCAGGCTGCTCAGGCATCGGCATGCCGCCGCTCACAGTGGGGCATGCGGCTGTTCCACCAGGGCATCAGCGACGTAGCGGCGCAGCACCGGCGGCTCCGCCCCCGTGTGGAAGGCCAGCCGCTGGGCGCGCAGTTCGGCGTCGAAGGCCGTGAAGCGCTCCAGGCGGCGAAGATGCTCCACCCAGTTCTCGTCGACGAAGTACTCCACATACCGGCCGGGTACCGCTGTGTCGCGGAACAAGCCCCAGGACAGTGCGCCTTGCCGCAAGCGGGCGCGTCGGGTGCGTTGCATCACCGCGGCAAAGTCGGCCGCACGCGCGGGGTCGATCTGGTATTCGATGGTCACCATCACCGGGCCCTCCTCAGGCTCCACGGCAATGGCGGACTCGGGCATCGCGGCACGCGGCGCAGGGCTGAAATCCAGCTCGGCCCCGTCTTGCACGCTCAGCCGGCGCGTCAACAGCCAGCTGATCACCCCGAAGCCCGCTGCGGCGAAGATGGCCGTTTGCACCGACGTGAACGAGGCCACCTGGCCCCACAGCAGCGAGCCCGCCGCCACACCCCCCATCAGGCACACCTGGTAGATGGACATGCCCCGGGCCCGCACCCAGTCCGGCAAGGCGGTCTGCGCCGCCACCGCCAGGGAATTGGCCACCGAGATCCAGGCCATGCCCAGCACCACCATGGCGGGCACGGCGAACCACACCTCCTGCACCCACACGATCAGGCAGGACAGCACAGCATGGCCGATGACGCCTGCGCGCACGAAATCATCCCGGTCGAAACGGGCGCGCCAGCGCGGAAAGTACATCGCGGCGACGATGGCCCCCACCCCCAGGCAGGACAACATGACCGTGAAGGTGGCCGGCCCGCCGCCATGCAGCTGCCGGGCCACGAGGGGCAGCAAGGCGGACAGTCCCGCGCTCTGCAGAAAGAACAGGAAGATGCGCAGCAGCACCACCTTCAGGCGCTGCGACTGCAGGGCGAAGTTCAAACCCACGCGCATCGCGCCCACGAAGCGCTCGCCCGGCAGCGCGCTGGTGCGGGGTTCCGAGCGCCAGCGCAGGATGAGCAGGAAGGACACCACCGCCAGCAGCGCATTCAGCGCGAACACCGCGGCCGGGCTGACCGCCGCGATCAGCCCACCGGCCAGCATGGGCCCGACCACGCGCGATAGGTTCATGGACACGCCGTTGAGCGCCAGCGCGGAAGGCAGTTGAGCGCGAGGCACGATCTGCGGCACGATGGCCGAGAACACGGGCCAGCGCATCGCCAGCCCGACGCCGTTGGCAAAGGTCAGCGCCAGCAGGACGGGCGCCGTGAGCGTGCCCGACAGGGACACCGCGGCCAGCACCAGGGCCACCACCGACACCCACAGCTGCGTGGCCGCAAAGTAGCGGCGCCGGTCGACGATGTCCGCCATCGCGCCGCTGGGAAGCCCCAGCAGGAACACCGGCAGCGTGGACGCTGCGGACACCAGGGCCACCATCACCGGGCTGGTGGTGAGCGTGGTCATCAGCCAGGCGGCGGCCACGTCGTTCATCCACATGGTCATGTTGGCGGCCAGATAGGCCAGCCACAGGCCCCTGAACACCGGGCCGCGCAGGGGCTCGAGGGCAGCGGGCAATCTCATGGTGCAAGCATAGAGGCACAGCCAGGTGCCTGGGCCCACCCCCAAGGACACCGCAACGAAAAGGGGCCCCGAAGAGCCCCTTGATGCGACAGATGGCCCGCGGCGCGGCCGCGACGGCCCAGGTTCATTCCTCCTGGAAGGCCTCTTCGCGCTTCTTCTTGATCGAGGGCAAGGACACCACCACGATCATCAGCACCGCCGCCAACAACAAGCCCGCCGACAGCGGCCGGGTGATGAAGGCTGTCCAGTCGCCGCGTGACAGCAGCAGTGCCCGGCGCAGGTTCTCTTCCATCATGGGGCCGAGAATGAACCCCAGCAGCAGCGGCGCCGGCTCACACCCGAGCTTGTAGAACAGGTAGCCGACGATGCCAAAACCCGCCGCCATGAACACGTCGAAGTTGTTGTTGTTCAGCGTGTACAGACCGATGCCGCAGAACACGATGATGGCCGGGAACAGGAAGCGGTAGGGCACCGTCAGCAGCTTGATCCAGATGCCGATCAGCGGCAGGTTCAGGACGATCAGCATCAGGTTGCCCACCCACATCGACGCGATCAGACCCCAGAACAACTCCGGGTTGCTGGTCATCACCTGCGGGCCGGGCTGGATGCCCTTGATCGTCATGGCGCCAACCATCAGCGCCATCACCGCGTTCGGCGGGATGCCCAGGGTCAGCATGGGGATAAACGAGGTCTGTGCGCCAGCGTTGTTGGCGCTCTCGGGGCCCGCCACGCCGCGGATGTTCCCTTCACCGAAGGGAACCTCGTGCGGCTTCATTGAGGACTTCTTCTCCAGCGTGTAGGCCGCGAAGGCCGAAAGCAACGCACCGCCACCGGGCAGCACGCCCAGCGTGGAGCCCAGGGCCGTGCCACGAAGCACGGCCGGGAAGGCGTCCTTGAAGTCCTGCTTGGTGGGCCACAAACCCTTCACGTCCTTGGTGAACACCTCGCGGTTCTCGGCAGGTCGGCCGAGGTTGGCGATGATCTCGCCAAAACCGAACACGCCCATGGCGATGGCCACAAAGCCGATGCCGTCGGTCAGCTCTGGCACGTCGAAGCTGTAGCGCGGCACCCCTGAGATGACGTCGGTGTTGATCTGGCCCAGCAGCAGACCCAGCAGGATCATCGCAATCGCCTTGACCAGCGAACCGGCGGCCAGCACCACCGCGCCTATCAGGCCCAACACCATGAGCGAGAAGTACTCTGCAGGGCCGAACTTGAAAGCCAGCTCGGTCAGCGGCGGCGCGAAAGCCGCCACGATCATGGTGGCCACCGTGCCGGCAAAGAACGAGCCCAAGCCCGCGGCTGCCAGCGCAGCGCCCGCACGGCCCTTGCGGGCCATCTTGTATCCGTCAATGGCCGTGACCACCGAGCTGGACTCCCCCGGCACGTTGATCAGGATGGCGGTGGTGGAGCCCCCATACTGCGCGCCGTAGTAGATGCCCGCCAGCATGATCAGCGCGGGCGTGGCGTCCAGCGCATAGATGCTGGGCAGCAGCATGGCGATGGTGGCAACCGGGCCCAGGCCCGGCAACACGCCGATCAAGGTGCCCAGCAGCGCACCGCCGAAGGCGTACAACAGGTTCTGCAGGGTCAGCGCAGTCTGGAAACCGAGCGCCAGGTTGTTCAGCAATTCCATGATGATTCCTTCACCGGGCGCCAAGGAAGGTCGGCCACAGCGGAATGGTGAGGTTCAGGCCCCAGATGAAGATGGCCCAGGAAAACACCGTCAGCACCACCGAGTTGATGGCCACCTCACCAATATGGAATTCGTCACCTGCGTAGCTGGCGATCAGCACCAGCAGCGGCAGCGAAACGAACATGCCGAGCCTGGGCAGCACCAAGCCAAACACGGCCACAGCGGCCACGATCAGCCCCAAGGGACGCCAGGCAAAAGAGCCGATGGGGTCGCCGTCCTTGGTAGGCACGGTCAGCGCCTTGAGCGCAATCGCCGCGCCCAGAATGGCCAGCAGGACGCCCAGGCCAAAGGGGAAGTAGCCCGGGCCGGGACGGGCCGCACTGCCGAAGTTGTAGTTGGTGGCGCCCCAGGCAAAGCCGACACCGGCCAGGATGAACATCACCCCGGACCAGAAGTCTTTCTGACTCTTGATCTGCACGCTTGTCTCCAGATAAAGGACGGGCCCTGAGGAAGGGCCGATCTCAACGGATTCTAGGGAAGCGTTCCCCGGCCAAGGGTGTGGTTTCCACGTAAGGCGGCGAAGCGAGGGAATACCCTGAGAGCCCGCCAGGGCGCCCGCAATCGCAAACCTACAGCGGCGCGCCGGAGCCGATGTAGGCGGGCCGCCAGGGGCTGACCATGCGCAGCCACTTGCGGGCGGGCAGCCCCTGCCGCACGAAGCGGCGCTCCAGCTCGAACGCCCGGGCCTCGACCGCTGCACGGTCCGGCACGCTCACCCCCCGGCCCGCCACCACCACGGTGTTGCCCTCCCGGGTGGGCCGCAGTTGCCACACCTGACCCGCGCCGAACACGCGCGCGATGCGGGCTGCGCTGCGCGCGAAGCTTGCGTCACGACCAAACAGGTTGACCGCCATGAGACCGCCCTCGCACAGCGCGCGGCGGCAGTCGGCATAGAAGTCTTCGTCGTCCAGGACGGGGGCCGCGGCCTCCTCGTCGTAGAGATCCACGTGCAGCAGACCGGTGCTGCCTGCCACTTCGGGCCGTTGCAACCAGGCCGCAGCATCTCCCGTCAGCACGCGCAGCCGCGGGCCGTCCTCCGGCAGGCGGAACCAGGCGCGGCACGCGGCCACGACCTGGGGGTTGATCTCCACCACCGTGGTGTCCCACTTCAGGGCCTGATGGGTGAAGCGGCTCAAGGCACCGGCACCCAGGCCCAGTTGCACGGCGCGCTGATCGGGGTTGTCCAGGTCTTCGGTGGGCAGCCACAGCAGCACGGCCAGCATGCGCTGCACGTACTCCAGCTCCACATGCTCGGGCCGGGCGATGCGCATGGCCCCCTGCACCCAGGGCGTGCCCAGGTGCAGGTAGCGCACCCCGTCATGCTCGGACATGCCCACCGGGGGCAGTGACAGCGCGGCAGCGGCCATGGTCAGGCCGCCGCCACCAAGGCGCCCAGCCTGGGCAGGGCGGCGCAGGCGTTGGCTGTGGTCACGGCTGCGAGGGTGGAGGCTGTGCAACGTCTCAAGTCGGCCATCACCTGTGCGATGCGCGGCAACTCTGCCGGCTCATTGCGACCCTGGGGCAGGCCCGCCGCGCGCTGCTGCGCAGTCCGGTACAGCCATTGGGGCGGGATGTCAGGCGCGTCGGTTTCCATCACCAGCGCATTGTCCGGCAGCGATGTGGCCAGCCTGCGGATCTGCAGCGCCCGCTCATGCGTCATTGCGCCCCCGAATCCCAGCTTGAAGCCCCTGCGCAAGAACTCACCCGCCTGGGCGTCGCTGCCATTGAAGGCGTGGGCCACGCCGCCGCTGACCGGCACCCGGCGCAGACCGGCGAGCAAGGCATCGGCCGAGCGGCGTACGTGCAGGATCACGGGCAGGCCGGCGGCCGCTGCCAGCTTCAACTGCGCCAGGTAGAAAGCTTGCTGGCGCGTCCGGTCCAGCCCGGGTACGAAGTGGTCCAGGCCGATCTCGCCCACCGCCACCAAGCGGGGGTCGTCGCGATGGGCCTGCAGCGCCCGTGCCAGATGCTCCAGATCACCCTCCTGCGCGCGGTCGGTGTACAGCGGGTGGATGCCCAGCGCGTAGGCCACCCCATGTCGGTGGGCCAGTTGTCGCACCTGCTCGAAGTGCGCCACCTCCACCGCGGGCAACACCAGCATGTGCACCAGCGCGGTGCGTGCGCGCGCCACCGCGGCGTCGCGGTCGGCATCGAACTCGGGCGCATCCAGGTGGCAATGGGTGTCGATCCACATGGTTGTCATGATGCACTTTCTGCGCCGGCGTGTTACCGTCAATCGACACCGCTTCAGGCAGCCCCACTTGAAACGCAGGACACCGCTCTACAGCCCCTCGCCCCGCGCTGCCGGTGCAGGCGCAGCACCGCAGGCCGCACCGGGGCGGCCCGCGCAAGCCCCGGCGTCCTTCGTCCCGCCTTCCCCATCTTCCCCGGCCACAGCGGCACAGCGCCCACCCTCTTCGCCCCTGCAGCGCCGGCTGGCAGGCATTCGTCCCTGGGCCGCCCGCCACCCCGCTCCCCTGTGGGCCCTGGCCGGTGCCCTGCTGGCCATGGCCGCCATGCTGCTGGTGCTGGGGCTGCAGCCGCGTCAGCGGCCGCTGACACAGGACGACATCGACGCCGCCGTGCGCCACGCCCTGGAAAAGGAGCCCTTGCCCTCGCCCTACGCCAAGGCCGCCGAAGCCATCGCCCCCTCGGTGGTGCGCGTCATCGGCTTGATGGACGAGAAGGACGATGGCGACGAGAACGTCCAGCTGAACGCCGAGAAGAAGGCCCTGGACCGCAGCCTGGGCACGGGCGTGGTGATCCTGGACAACGGCACCATCCTGACCAATCTGCACGTGGTCCATGGCGCGCGGCGCATCAAAGTGCGCTTCCACAACGGGCACGAGTCCGAGGCGCAGCTCATCAACGTCCAGCCTGAGAACGATCTCGCGGTGCTCAAGGCCACCTCGCTGCCCGACGATCTGGAGGCCGCCACCATGCGCTCGACTTCCGACCTGCGCCCGGGCGACCAGGTGGTGGCCGTGGGCCACCCCTTCGGCATCGGGCCCAGCACCAGCGCCGGCGTGGTCTCCGGACTGAAGCGAGAGTTCCGCGATCCGGAAGGCAAGAAGATGCTCACCAACCTGATCCAGTTCGACGCTGCGGCCAACCCGGGCAACTCCGGCGGGCCGCTGGTGACCATGGACGGGCACGTGGTGGGCATCGTCACGGCCATCCTCAACCCCACCGAGGCCCGCACCTTCATCGGCATCGGCTTCGCCGTGCCCATCGAGAACGCTGCCAGCGCCGTGGGCATGCCGCCTTTCTGAACGCAGCTTGCCGCCATCCCGGAGCGGACCGCGCCGCCCTGCAACACGACCACAGAGCACCCGACCATGACCCCATCTGCCGACAGCACCGCCACCCTGATGGAGCGCGTTCTCTACGAAGTCAAGCGCGTCGTCGTCGGGCAGGACCGCTTCCTGGAGCGCGTGTTGATCGCGCTGCTGGCACAAGGGCACCTGCTGGTGGAAGGCGTGCCGGGGCTGGCCAAGACCTTGACCATCAAGACGCTGGCACGCACCGTGCGCGGCAGCTTCGGCCGCATCCAGTTCACCCCCGACCTGGTGCCGGCTGACCTGATCGGCACCCGCATCTACAACCAGAAGACCGGAGAGTTCGGCACCGCGCTGGGCCCGGTATTCGCCAACCTGCTGCTGGCCGACGAGATCAACCGTGCGCCGGCCAAGGTGCAGAGTGCGCTGCTGGAGGTGATGCAGGAACGCCAGGTCACCATCGCCGGCCAGAGCCACCGCGTGCCCGAGCCCTTTGTCGTCATGGCCACGCAGAACCCCATCGAGACCGAAGGCACCTATCCCTTGCCCGAGGCGCAGGTGGACCGCTTCATGATGAAGGTGCTGGTGGACTACCCGACCGAGGAAGAGGAGTTCGTCATCGCCCAGCGTGTCACCGGCCCGGCGGTCGAGGTGCAGGCCGTGGCCGACACCGCTACGCTGGCCGCACTGCAGCGCGAGTGCCGTGCCGTCTACGTGGACCCGTCCATCGTCTCCTATGCGGTACGCCTGGTCAGCGCCACGCGGGACCCGGCGCGCTACGAACTGCCCGAACTGAAGGCTTTGATCACCTACGGCGCCAGTCCGCGGGCCACCATCTCCATGATCGAAGGCGCCAAGGCCCTGGCCATGATGCGTGGCCGGCGCTACGTGCTGCCCGAAGACGTGAGCGACCTCGTGCCTGACGTGATGCGCCACCGCCTGGTGTTGAGCTATGAGGCCCTGGCCGAAGGGCGCAGCGCCGACGACATCATCCGCGCCGTGATGGCCAAGGTGCCGGTGCCCGACAAGCCGCTGCAGCACGTGGAAGGTGAAGCGACCACCGACGGCAGTGCCGGCTGAACCTGTCATGGCCCAGATCGCCAGCCCCACCACCCCTGTGAAGGCGGACGACGCCTCGGCCGAGGCCTTGCTGCGCCGCCTGGAGTGGACCGTGCTCAAGCGCCTGGACGGCCTGCTGCAGGGCGACTTCCGCACCCTGCGCCGCGGCAACGGGGTGGACCTGGCCGATCTGCGCGAGTACCAGTTGCACGACGACGTGCGCCACATCGACTGGAACGTCACCGCCCGTCTGCAGGTGCCCCACGTGCGCCAGTTCACCGAGGACCGCGACCTCACCGCCTGGTTCCTGCTGGACCTCTCGGGCAGCGTAGACTTCGGCTCGGGCGACACCACCAAGCTGGCCGTCTCGACCGGCTTCGTGACGGCCCTGGCGCGGCTGCTCACGCGCCATGGCAACCGGGTGGGGGCCCTGCTCTACGGCTCGCGCGTGGACACGGTGCTGCCACCGGGCAGTTCCCGCACCCACGTGCTCAACCTGCTGCAGCGCATGCGCATGCCGCGGCCCGGGCCGGCCCTACCGCAGGGCAGCGGACAAGCTCGTCGGCGGTGGTGGCGCCGCCAGGCGCCAGCCGTCGGCGCGCCCACTGCAACCTCCCTGGCCGACCTGCTGCGGACCGCAGCGCCCATGCTGCGGCGGCGCAGCCTGGTCTTCGTGGTGTCGGACTTCATCAGCACACCCGGCTGGGAGACCCCCCTGTCGCGCCTGGCACAGCGCCATGAGGTGGTGGCGGTGCGGCTGTTCGACCCCCTGGAAGGCGCCCTGCCCGAAATGGGACTGGTCACGCTGGAAGACGCCGAGACGGGCGAGCAGTTGTTCGTGGACAGTGCCGACCCGGCCTTTCGACAGCGCTACGAGCGCATCGCGCAGGACCGCGAAGCCCGACTGCGCGAGGCGCTGGCCGCCAGTGGCGCCGACACGCTGGAGCTGACCACCCACGACGACCTGCTGCAGGCGCTGCTGCGCTGGTGCGACCTGCGACGTCAACGCGCGCGGCTGAAGACCTCGCACCGCTTCCCGGCCGCCTTCCAGCGCGCCGCGGCCGCCTCGCAGACCGGACCATGAGCTTCCGACCATGAGCCTCTCATCATGAGCTTCCGACCATGAGCTTCCGAACATGAGCTTTCAGTGGCCGAACCTGCTGTGGAGCCTGCTGGCGGTGCCGGCTCTGATCGGCCTGTACCTGTGGCTGCTGGGCCGGCGCAAGCGCTCCACGGTGCGCCTGGCCAGCATCTCGGTGGCGCGGGAGGCCTTGGGGCGCGGCCCCGGCTGGCGCCGGCATGTGCCGCCGGCCCTGATGCTGGGCGCGGTGGCGGTGCTGCTCTTCGCGGCGGCGCGACCTCTGGCCGTGGTGAAGCTGCCCTTGACCGAGCGCACGATCATGCTGGCCATGGACGTCTCGGGCTCCATGCGCGCCACCGACGTCAAGCCCAATCGCATCATCGCCTCCCAGGAGGCTGCCAAGACCTTCGTCAACGCCCTGCCGCGCGATGTGAAGGTGGGCATCGTCTCCTTCGCCGGCACGGCCGCCGTGGTGCAGGCCCCCACCACCAGCCGCGAGGACATCATCGCCGCCATCGACCGCTTCCAGTTGCAACGCGGCACGGCCACGGGCAGCGGCATCGTGCTGTCCCTGGCCACGCTGTTCCCGGACGACGAGATCGAGATCGCCCAGATCACCGGCCAGCGGCTCATGCCCAAGCCCCTGGGCGAGCAGAAGGCGAAAAAGGAGTTCAAGCCGGTGGAGCCGGGCTCGTACAACTCAGCGGCCATCATCATGCTCACCGACGGCCAGCGCACCACCGGGCCTGACCCGCTGGACGCGGCCAAGATGGCGGCGCAGCGCGGCGTGCGTGTCTACACCGTGGGCGTGGGCACCACCTCGGGCGAGACCATCGGCTTCGAGGGCTGGAGCATGCGGGTGCGGCTGGACGAGGAGACGCTCAAGTCCGTGGCGGTCATGACCCAGGCAGAGTACTTCTATGCCGGCACCGCACAGGACCTGATCAAGGTCTACGAGTCGCTGTCGAGCAAGCTGGTGGTCGAACGCAAGGAAACCGAGATCACGGCCCTGTTCGGGCTGCTGGCCGCCGCGCTCGTGGTGGCCGCCGCGGCGCTCGGCCTGTGGTGGTTCGGGCGGGTGAGCTGACGCGGGCCCGGCCTGCAGGCCTGGCCCGGCGCGCCAAGACCTGCGAGCCGCGGCTCGGTCGTCAGCGCTCCAGCCGGATGATCTGCCCTTCCACGCCGTCGGTCACCAGGTAGATCCAGCCGTCGGGGCCCTGGCGCACGTCGCGGATGCGCTTCTGCAAGGGCGCCAGCAGTTGTTCCTGCGCCACCACCTTGCGACCGTCCAGCGTCAGGCGCACCAGCGTCTGCGCGCGCAGCGCTCCCACCAGCAGGCTGCCCTTCCAGCCGGGATAGCGGTCGCTGGTCACGAAGGTCATGCCGCTGGGAGCGATGGACACGGGCGCCCACCATTGTAGCGGCTGCTCGAAGCCGGGCTTCGGCCCCTCTTCGCCAATGCGCGTGCCGATGCCGTAGTTGCGCCCGTAGGTCACCAGCGGCCAGCCGTAGTTGCGGCCAGCCTCGATCACGTTCAACTCGTCCCCGCCCTGCGGGCCATGCTCGGTCTGCCACAGCTCGCCCGTTGCCGGGTGCACGGTCAGGCCCTGGATGTTGCGGTGGCCCAGGGTGAAGACCTCGGGTGCAGCCCCGGCGCGGCCGACGAAGGGGTTGTCCGCCGGCACCCGGCCATCGGGCTCGATGCGGACGATCTTGCCGATATGGTTGGCCGGGTTCTGCGCCTCGTCCTTTCGGCCAAAGCGGTCTCCCAGGCCGACGAGAAGCCGGCCGTCGCGGGCAAAGGCCAGGCGCGAGCCGCAGTGCAGCTGGCTGTCGACCTTGGGCAGTTGGCGGAAGATCACCTGCACGTCGCTGAGCTGGCGCTCCCGCAGGCGCCCGCGGGCCACTGCCACGCCGTTGCCACCCTCGCCCGCCTCCGCGTAGGTCCAGTACACCCAGCGGTTCTCGGCGAACTTCGGGTCCACCACCACGTCCAGCAGGCCGCACTGGCCCTTGGCGTCCACAGGCGGCAGACCTTGCAAAGGCTCGCCCAAGCGGCCGTCGGGCGTGACGATGCGCATGCGCCCCGGCCTTTCGGTCACCAGCATGCGGCCGTCCGGCAGGAAGGCCAGGGCCCAGGGCTGGGCCAAGCCACGGGCCACCGTGACGGGCTTCAAATCCGCGGCCGTGGAGGCCAGCGCAGGCAGCACCGACAGCGCCGCCCCCAGCACCAAGGCGGCCGAACGCACCAGAAAAGCCCAACGCATGACGCACCCCCGTCTTCTTGCAAGCGACATGATGTTCATGCTCTGCATGCTGCCGCAAGCAGCGTCACCGCGCCGCACAAGGGGCATCGCTTGCTTTGCCACGGTGCGCGCACGGCCGCAGGCGCAAGGGCGGCAGGTCAATCGGCCTGCGCCGCCTCCACCACCATCTGCACCCGCTGGCGGCCGTTCCACTCGTCGAGCTGAATGCGAAAGGCCAGTTTCACGCTCTGTGGCAAGGGTTCGGTGCGCTGGAACCAGATGGCGTCGCGCACCTCGCCCGCGTGGCGCACGCGCAGCTTCAGGTGCTTGTCCTTCAGCAAGGTCTGTTGCAGCACGTCCACCCGATCGCAAAACAGCGGTGCCTCGAAACCCGAACCCCACACCTGGGTGTCCAGCAACTGCGCCGTCGGGGGGTTGAACCACTGCAGGTCCAGCGGCCCGTCGTGCTGCAGCGTGCGCTGCAGCGTGGCCGGGTCCAGCCACTCCTGGGCCACCTGGCGCAGGGCGGCTCCGAAGGCCTCGAAACCCTCGGGCTCCACCGTGGCCCCCGCCGCCATGGCGTGGCCCCCGAAGCGCCTGAGCACGCCGGGTGCGCGCTTGCTCACCAGGTCCAGCGCATCCCGCAGATGAAAGCCCGGGATGGAGCGGCCGCTGCCCTTGAGCGAACCGTCCTGGGCACGGGCGAACACAAAGGTGGGCCGGTGCAGCCGGTCCTTCAGTCGCCCGGCCACGATGCCCACCACCCCTTCGTGAAAGCTCTCGTCAAACAGGCTGACGGCGGGCGGGGGCGCCGCCAGCTCGGCCAGCAGACGGTCCACCGCAGCTTCCGCCTGGTCGCGCATATGGCCCTCGACCTCCCGCCGTTCGCGGTTGATCGCGTCCAGTTGCGCCGCCAGCTCAGCCGCCCGCGCCGCGTCGTCGGTGAGCAGGCACTCGATGCCCAGGGTCATGTCCGACAGCCGCCCGGCGGCGTTGATGCGCGGGCCCAGCTTGAAGCCGAAGTCCAGGGCCGCGGCCCGCGCAGGGTCGGCTCCGGCCACGGCGAAGAGGGCCGCGACGCCGGGCTGCATGCGCCCGGCGCGGATGCGCCGCAGGCCCTGCGCCACCAGGCGCCGGTTGTTGGCATCCAGCTTGACCACGTCCGCCACGGTGCCCAGGGCCACCAGGTCCAGCAGGGCGTCGATGCGGGGCTGGCTGGCGGCGTCGAAACGGCCGCGCTGGCGCAGTTCGGCCCGCAGCGCCAGCAGCACGTAGAACATCACCCCCACTCCCGCCAGCGCCTTGCTCTCGAAGCCGTCACCGGGCTGGTTGGGGTTGACGATGACCCGCGCGGACGGCAGCACCACCTCGTCGCCCACCAGGGCGGGCAGATGGTGGTCGGTGACCAGCACGTCCAGGCCCTGGGCCTGCGCGTGGGCCACGCCTTCGAGGCTGGCAATGCCGTTGTCCACCGTCACCAGCAGATCCGGGCGGCGCTGCAGCGCCAGGTCGACGATGGCCGGCGTGAGGCCGTAGCCGTGCACAGCCCGGTCGGGCACCACGTAGCCCAGGTTCTCTGGCGCAGCCCCGAGCAGGCGCAGGCCGCGCAAGGCCACGGCGCAGGCGGTGGCGCCGTCGCAGTCGTAATCGGCCACGACGACGATGCGTCGGCCCGCCTCGATCACATCGGCCAACAGGCGGGCGGCTTCGGCCACCCCCTTCATGGAGGCGGGCGGCAGCAGATGCGGCAGCCCGTCATCCACCTCGGCTGCGGAGCGCACGCCGCGCGCGGCCAGCAAGCGGGCCAGCAAGGGGTGCACGCCGGCCTGCTCCAAGGCAAAGCAGGTGCGCGGCGGGGCGTCCCGGGGCTGCAGGCGGGGGGGCGTCACAGGGCTTCCAGAAAACGTTCCACCGCCGCCATGGGCGGTGGCCGCCAGGCCCGGCGCAGACGCTGCCAGGCCGTGAGCGGGCGGGGCGTGAGGGTGCAGGCCTGGCGCTCGCCACACAGGCTCAACTTGACGGGATGACCTTCGCCCGCCGCCTGCAGGGCCTGCGCGATCGGGCCCTCGTCCAACTGCGCGAAGGCGCGGCTCCAGGCGAACCAGTCTTCGTTCAGCGCGGGAGCGCGCAAGCGGTCGTCTTCGATGACGGCCGCCGAAGAGGCCAGCGCCGCCGCACCCTGCGAAGCCGGCGCCACGCCGCAGCCGTCCAGCCAGAACGAGTTGACGGGCAGCGCGCCGCGCTGTTCGCGGTCTTCGTTCAGCGGGTGGGTGTGCAGGAACATCTGCACCTCGTTCTGCAGACGCCGCACGAGGCGAGCCCGCGGGTCGGCCGGCAGCCAGAGGTCCACGTTGCGGCCGATCACGCGGTCCAGCGAGGCACAGGGCAGGTCAGCGAGCACGGGATGGCTGGCCAGCCAGTGCCCGGCTTCGGTGGCGTGGAGCTCAAAACCCTCGGTCTCGAACAAGGGGCGCACGGCCTCCAGGAAGGCGGCGCTGGCCGCGCTGTCCAGGGCCAGCAATTGCGGCGCCAGCATCGTGATCTGCTCGGTGCCCAGTTGCCAATGGGCGGGGGTCAGCCGGCCCCAGGCCTTGATGGACCCGACATCGGACCCGACATCGGGCCCAGCCCCCGCCCCGGGCAGGCCCAGCCGGGCCGCCTCCAAGGCCGCCCAGGGCACCTGGCCGTCGGCCACGGTGAGGCCCCAGGCCAGCGCTCTCACGTGTTCATGCGGGGGGGTCAGGCTCAGATCCGGCTCTTCAGGGTCAGCCCCGGCGGGCGCGGCCAGCCACTGCGGGCCCATGCCGTCCAGCACTCGGGCCAAGTGGGGCAAGGCCAACTCCCGCACAGCCGCTCGGCCGGCCTCGGACATCACGCCGGCAAAGGGAACGATCAGGTGCATTGGTAGATGTTGGCCCTGTTCAGGCCTTACGGTCAGTTACAGAACCAACACCCCCGTTCAAACCGTGCATGCGGATTTCCCGCACACGGCTTACCGGTGGTCTGTCGGCTCGCAGCATTACGC
>Ga0315907_10000646_pt1 | contig 49709 bp, 37 predicted proteins | sample LakEriMetagenome_3_FD_203525 | JGI IMG/M metagenome (GOLD analysis project Ga0315907, IMG submission 203525) | Freshwater fungal communities from buoy surface, Lake Erie, Ohio, United States - Buoy 12 MA123 | ecosystem: Environmental > Aquatic > Freshwater > Lake > Lake biofilm | place: USA... | reverse complement strand
TTCGCACTGGATGCGAGCGGCGCTGCGGGGCTGAGGCCCTTGTTTGCTTTGCCCAAAACAAAACGCCCCGCTTGCGCGGGGCGTCTGCTTTACCGGTCACACCAGACTATTTACACAGCCTGCGAAGCGGGGTTTGATACGGTTTGAAGAAGGTTTACTTCTTGGTGCGTGTACCGACCACCTCGATCTCAACGCGGCGGTTCTTGGCTTTGCCTTCTTTGGTCTTGTTATCAGCCACGGGCTGCTTCTCGCCCTTGCCTTCGGTGTAAACACGGTTCTTCTCGACACCTTTACCCAGCAAGTAGGCCTTGACGGCTTCGGCGCGACGGACTGACAACTTTTGGTTGTAAGCATCGCTACCGTCGGAGTCAGTGTGACCCACGGCGATGATGACTTCCAGGTTGATGCCGGCGATCTTGCTCACCAAGTCGTCCAGCTTGGCTTTGCCTTCTGGCTTCAGAACCGACTTGTCGGTATCAAAGAACGCGTCGGCAGCAAAGGTCACTTTTTCGGCGGCGGGTGCAGCAGGCGCGGCAGGCGCGGCAGCAGGGGCTGGCGCGGGAGCAGCGACGGGAGCTGGAGCAGGCGCTGGAGCGGCAGCAGGTGCAGGCGCAGCAGCTGGCTTCAGTGCGCCGTCGCAGGTACCCACAGCCGTGGCTGGTGTCCAGTTGGCATCACGCCAGCAGTGCTGGTTAGTGCCGTTCATCCAGGTCAATCCATTGGGGTTGACCCAGTTGTCGACAGCAGTAGCTTGGGCGAAAGCGCCGGAAGACAGCGTTGCCAAGGCAACGGTTGCGAAAAGCGATGCCACGTTGTTCAGTTTCTTCATGATTCTCCTCTCAGGGGGATGGGATCTAGGGTGTTCAACAAAGGGTCCGAACTCATAAAAACGTAAGTCCAAAACCGCTAAATCGGTATTCGACTACACAAAACATTGTGCCATAGCCCATGAAGGCAATCGGAATTGAGCTGCCCGGAAATGGTCAGCGCGCTCCTCCGTTGCAAGGGCACCACAGTTGCGGCAGAACTAGAATGCGCGTTTCGTCCGACGCACGCAATTTGCAGCGTTGTCTGGTTTTTACTTGACTGATTGCCCGCATGACCCAGTTTGCCAAAGAAACGTTGCCTATCAGCCTCGAAGAGGAAATGCGCAGTTCCTACCTGAGTTACGCGATGAGCGTGATCGTGGGACGAGCCTTGCCCGATGCGCGCGACGGACTGAAGCCGGTACACAGGCGTGTTTTGTATGCGATGCATGAACTGAGCAACGACTGGAATCGGCCTTATAAAAAATCGGCTCGTATCGTTGGTGATGTGATCGGTAAGTACCACCCTCACGGCGACCAATCGGTGTACGACACCATTGTGCGGATGGCACAGGATTTCTCACTGCGCCACATGCTGGTGGACGGCCAAGGCAACTTCGGTTCGGTTGATGGTGACAACGCTGCGGCGATGCGCTACACCGAGATCCGTTTGGCCAAGATCACGCACGAAATGCTGGCGGATCTGGACAAAGAAACCGTCAACTTCGGCCCCAATTACGACGGTAGCGAGAAAGAGCCATTGGTCCTGCCGGCCCGCCTGCCCAATTTGCTGGTCAATGGCTCAGGTGGTATCGCTGTCGGTATGGCCACCAACATTCCGCCGCACAACCTCAATGAAGTCATCGACGCCTGCCAGCATTTGCTGAAAAACCCGAGCGCCACCATTGATGAGTTGATGGAAATCATTCCGGCGCCTGACTTCCCCACCGCCGGCATCATTTACGGTCTCAATGGTGTGCGCGACGGTTACCGCACCGGCCGAGGTCGTGTTGTCATGCGTGCCAAATGCCACTTTGAAGACATCGACAAAGGCCAGCGCCAATCCATCATCGTTGATGAGATTCCCTACCAGGTCAACAAAAAGAACCTGCTGGAGCGCATGGCTGAGCTGGTGCATGAGAAAAAAATCGAGGGCATCAGCCACATTCAGGACGAGTCGGACAAGTCCGGCATGCGAGTCGTGATTGAACTCAAACGCGGCGAAGTCCCCGAGGTGGTGCTGAACAACCTCTACAAACAGACCCAGCTGCAAGACACCTTCGGCATGAACATGGTGGCGCTGATCGACAACCAGCCCAAGCTGTGCAACCTGAAGGATCTGATCGCCATCTTCCTGGAGCACCGCCGCGAAGTGGTGACGCGCCGCACCGTGTTCGAGCTGCGCAAAGCGCGCGAACGCGGCCATGTGCTCGAAGGTTTGGCAGTGGCCTTGGCCAACATTGACGAATTCATCGAGACCATCAAAACCTCTCCCACGCCACCTGTGGCCAAAGCGGCCTTGATGAGCAAGAGCTGGGACTCCTCCATGGTGCGTGAGATGCTCTCGCGCGCCGAGAAGGACACCCCAGGGGGCCGGGAGTCTTTCCGGCCGGAGGGTTTGGCACGCGAATTCGGCATGCAGGGCGATGGCCTTTACCGCTTGAGCGACACACAGGCGTCAGAGATTCTGCAAATGCGTTTGCAGCGCCTCACAGGGTTGGAACAAGACAAGATCATCGGTGAGTACAAGGAAGTGATGTCCGAGATCGCCGATTTGCTGGACATATTGGCCACGCCAGAGCGCGTCACTACCATCATTTCCGATGAACTGACCGCTATCAAGAACGAGTTTGGTCAAACCAAGATTGGCGCGCGTCGCAGCCAAATTGAGCACAACGCGCAGGACCTGGGCACCGAGGACTTGATCACGCCCACCGACATGGTGGTCACGCTAAGCCATACCGGCTACATCAAGAGCCAAGCGCTGTCTGAATACCGCGCCCAAAAGCGCGGCGGCCGCGGTAAACAGGCCACCCAGACCAAAGAAGACGACTGGATCGACCAGCTCTTCATTGCCAACACCCATGACTACATCCTGTGCTTCACCAACAAAGGGCGCGTCTATTGGCTCAAGGTGTGGGAAGTGCCGCAGGGTTCACGCACCTCGCGTGGCAAGCCCATCGTCAACATGTTCCCCTTGCAACAGGGGGAAAAAGTCAATGTGGTCTTGCCATTGACAGGCGAGGCGCGCACCTTCCCTTCTGACCGTTTTGTTTTCATGGCCACCGCACAAGGAACGGTCAAGAAAACTGCGCTCGAAGAGTTCAGTAATCCGCGTAAGGCCGGGATCATTGCGGTGGACTTGGACGAAGGCGACTTTCTCATTGGCGCGGCGCTGACCGACGGCAAACACGATGTGATGTTGTTCTCCGACGGCGGAAAGGCGGTGCGCTTCGATGAAGACGATGTTCGTTCGATGGGACGTAACGCCCGTGGGGTTCGCGGCATGATGCTGGACGAAGGTCAAAGCGTGATTGCCATGTTGGTGGCCGAGGACGAATCTCAAAGCGTCTTGACTGCAACAGCCAATGGTTTCGGCAAACGCACCTCCATCGTGGAGTACACCCGCCACGGACGGGGAACCAAGGGAATGATTGCCATTCAGCAAAGTGAACGCAACGGCAAAGTGGTGGCTGCAACCTTGGTCCGCCCTGACGACGAAATCATGCTGATCACCGACAAAGGCGTGCTGGTACGCACCCGTGTGAGTGAAATCCGTGAACTCGGCCGTGCAACTCAAGGTGTAACGCTGATTGCGCTGGACGATGGATCGGCTTTGAGCGGACTGCAGCGCATCGTTGAGAACGACGCGAATTCGGACGAGACAAACGAAGCCAATGCCGCTGATGATGCAAGTGATCCCGTTGACAACGCGTGAGCGACGTCAACTGCCAGGAGATAAAGTGAAAAAACAAGTTTTGGTGGCTGCGTTGTTGTCCGTGGTCGCACTGGCAAACGCCCAGTCGACAACGCCGATAACCCAAAGCGCCGCAAGTGCGAGTGAAGGCGCTGTGAAGATCAGTCCCGCCAAGAAACAACTGATCGACAAAATTTTGAAATTGCAGCAACCCAGCATTGAACTGCTGGCTCGCAGCACCGCCGAAGGCCCTGCTTTACAAATGGGTCAGCAAGCGGGTTTGATGCTGCGCCGTCTATCGCCCGAGCAGCGGGAAACTGTTGGTAAGGGGATGAAAGCCGACTTGGAAAAGTACCTCAGCGAGACAGTCCCGTTGGTGAAAGAACGAGCGCTCGCGTTGGCACCCAGCTCGGTCGGAAAAATACTTGACGAGAAGTTCAGCGAAGCCGAACTCAAGCAACTCGTGACGCTGCTGGAATCTCCCATCTACCGCAAGTTTTCCGAGCAAAGTTTTGTCATGCAACGCGCTTTGCAGGAAAAACTGGTTGCCGACACAAGAAGCACCGTGGAGCCCAAGCTGAAAAGCTTGGATCAGAGCTGGGTCAAACGCCTCCAAGACGCAACACCGTCAGCCACCGACAAAACAGTTCCACCGGCCCCACAAGCCCCGGGGCCAACTGCCAAGTGACCCAAATGAGTCACGCGCCCAAATCCTGTGCAGACGCCTCGTTCGCTCATCCTGAGGCACAGGGCTTGCTTAGGTCAAGCGACCCCAGTGTCCACTCCAGTCTGGCTCATCAAGGTACGTGGATTCTGGTCACGAAGATGAACGAATATCCCTTGCAACATGGCTGATACCCCTCCCCTGTCCACACCTTTGGTCCCACCCGAGCTGCAAGCGCTGCGTGTTCAGATCGACAGCCTGGATCAGTCGCTACTGACCCTCTTGAACCAACGCGCGGCGCTGGCTCAGGCGGTAGGCGAGATCAAAAAGAAGGAAGGTAGCGTTGCGTTCCGACCAGAGCGTGAGGCTCAAGTGATCGAGGGTTTGAAAGCACGCAACAGCGGTCCGCTGATGAAAGAAAGCGTTGCCCCCATATGGCGCGAGATCATGTCAGCCTGCCGCGCGCTGGAAACGCCTAGCCGCATCGCCTTTCTGGGGCCGGCCGGCACCTTCAGCGAACAAGCGGCGTTGGGCTTTTTCGGATCGTCCATTGTCAAGGTCGAGTGCGCGAGTATTGATGAGGTTTTTCGTTCGACCGCAGCCGGCGCTGCCGACTTTGGCGTTGTGCCTGTTGAGAATTCGTCCGAAGGTGTGGTCGCCCGTTCGCTTGACCTCTTTTTAACGACCCCGCTCTTCATCATCGGAGAAACCAGTTTGTTCGTGCAGCACAATTTGCTGCGCCTGGAAAACTCGTTGGAGGGCATTGAGGCGGTATGTGCACATCCGCAGGCGCTGGCCCAGTGCCACCTGTGGCTGAGCAATCACTTGCCGCATGTCGAAAGGCGACCAGTGGCCAGCAATGCAGAAGGGGCGCGGTTGGCTTCCCAGGACAAACGCCTGGCGGGTATTGCCAGCGTACGTGCAGGTAGCGAGTATGGCCTGCATGTGGTGTCTCCTGCCATCCAGGACGACGCCCACAATCGCACCCGGTTTGCCATCGTGACCCACCCCGACCGACACCCGCGTCCGCAAGCATCGGGTAATGATTGCACCAGCCTCGTGGTGTCTGTGCTGAACCGCCCTGGCGCCGTGCATGACATGCTGGTACCCCTGAAAGAACACAGTGTGTCCATGACACGCTTCGAGTCTCGACCGGCACGCTCTGGTCAGTGGGAGTACTACTTCTACATCGATTTGCAAGGCCACCCCGATACACCTGCGGTGGCAGAGGCAATGCGTGATTTACGCAGCGCTTGCGCTTTTTTCAAGTTGCTGGGCACCTATCCCATCGACGTTCACTGAGGTTGCCTGGAACATGTTCAATCAGTTGGGAGTGATCGGCTGCGGTTTGATGGGTGGCTCTTTTGCATTGGCCCTCAAACGCTCAGGCTTGGTCAAACGGGTGGTGGGCTACAGCAAATCGCCATCAACCACGGAAAAGGCCAAACGACTCGGGGTCATTGACATCGCTGCGGAATCAGCTCTTTTGGCAGTATCTGGTTCTGACGTGGTGCTGATTTCTGTACCGGTCGCGGCCAGCGAGGCTACCTTCAAAGCCATCCGACACTTGGTGGAGCCGGGTGTGCTGATCATGGATGTCGGATCGACCAAGCTCGATGTTGTCGACGCTGCTCGTCGCGTACTCAAGGAACGGATGGGCTCCTTCGTGCCTGCACACCCTATCGCGGGCAAAGAGTCGGCCGGCATCGGTCACGCCGATGCGGCGCTCTACAACGGGAGGCAAGTCATCCTGACCCCAGTGGCAGAGACGGCACCCGACATGCTGCAAAAGGCCACCGATGTGTGGGCCGCCATCGGTTCTCAGGTGTTGCGCATGACGCCGGAAAACCACGATGCGGCCTTTGCCGCGGTCAGCCACTTGCCTCATCTACTGGCCTTTGCTTATTTCGGCAGCGTCGCGGGACAGCCGGCAGGCCGAGACTACCTGTCGCTGGCCGGCCCTGGATTCAGGGACTTCACCCGAATTGCCGCCAGTGACCCAACCATCTGGCGCGACATTCTTTCGGCCAATCGCGAAGAAGTGCTCAAACAGTCGGCGTTGTTCAGGCGCGCGCTCACGCAGTTTGAAGAGGCAATTCGAAACGACAACACCGACCTACTCGAAGCCATGATTCGAGAAGTCTCCGGCGCACGCAGCGGGTGGCACATGTCGAGCACACGTCCGGCCCCTCTTGGCAAAAACTGAGAATCCCATGAGGCGGGGCCACCTGACTGCATAGGTCGTTGGTCAGCCGCCTGCACGATCGACTTTGTGTCAGCAGTCAGTACCGTTCATACAGCCAATGTTCACCACCCCATTTCTGGATCTACCTCCGCTGCGCAGTGCCGCAGGCCGCGTTCGTTTGCCTGGATCCAAGAGCATTTCCAACCGCGTATTGCTGTTGGCCGGCTTGAGCGACGGAACGACCGTCGTTCACGATTTGCTCGAATCCGACGATACACACGTGATGCTCAATGCATTGCGTACCTTGGGCTGCAAGCTGGAGCCTCAGGGGAGCTCACTTGCCGTCACCGGACTCGGTGGACAACTTCAAACACGCAGCGCTAAATTGTTCCTGGGAAACGCTGGCACGGCCATGCGCCCGCTCACGGCGGCCCTGGCTTTGCTGGCTGCCACTCAAGACGGGGAATTTGAACTCAGCGGCGTCGCCCGCATGCACGAAAGGCCGATTGGTGATTTGGTCAATGCATTGCGAGACTTGGGTTGCGACATCACCTACCTCGCCCAAGAGGGCTATCCCCCACTGCGCTTGGCCCGCCATGGCCAGGCACTGCATCTGCATGAACCCATTCGGGTGCGAGGGGATGTTTCCAGCCAGTTTCTGACGGCCTTGTTGCTGGCATTGCCTTTGGTCACCCAGAACCAGGACGTGGTGGTTGAGGTCGTGGGCGAGTTGATCTCCAAACCTTATATCGCCATCACCATCAAGCTGCTGGCGCAATTCGGTATTCATGTCCGGCAAGAGAGTTGGCAGCGATTCACCTTGCCGCAAGGCAGTCGCTACCAATCCCCGGGCGAGATTTATGTGGAAGGTGACGCTTCATCAGCGTCCTATTTCATTGGCCTGGGCGCAATCGCTGCGACGGACGGGCCCCTGCGCATCGAAGGCGTGGGCGCCGAATCCATACAAGGCGACATCAAGTTTGTCGAAGCGGCACAGGCCATGGGCGCTCAAATATCCAGTGGACCCAATTGGTTGGAAGTCCGCCGCGGGGAGTTTCCGCTGCGCGCCATCACCTTGGACTGCAACCACATTCCAGACGCCGCCATGACCTTGGCGGTGATGGGTCTGTATGCCAAGGGCACTACCCGCTTGACCAACATCGCCAGCTGGCGGGTGAAGGAAACCGACCGCATTGCCGCCATGGCCACCGAACTGCGCAAACTGGGGGCACTGGTCACCGAAGGTGCAGACTTCATAGAAGTCTGCCCACCGGCAGCCTGGAAGTCCGCGTCTATCCACACCTACGATGACCACCGGGTGGCCATGTGCTTTTCACTGGCAGCGTTCAGCGGTCTGTCCAACTCCGCGGCTAGCAGCGAAGCACTGGTGGTGCGCATTGAAGACCCCAAGTGCGTCGCCAAAACGTTCCCCGACTACTTCGAGTCTTTGTTCTCCGTCACGGTGACGCCCACGGCCCACATTCCAGTCATCACCATTGATGGCCCGACGGCCTCTGGAAAAGGCACTGTGGCCAGCTTGGTGGCGCGCGCGCTTGGTTACCACTTTCTCGACTCCGGCGCGGTGTACCGCGCGACGGCCCTGGTGGCCATACGCCAGGGAATTGATGCAAACGACGAATCCGCGCTGGCAAGGTGCGCAGCGCAATTGCCATTGCGGTTTGACGGCGAGCACATTTACCTGGGCCAAGAAGAAGTCGGTGCTTTGCTGCGCATGGAAGAGGTCGGCGCAATGGCATCCAAAGTATCGGTTTGGCCCGCCGTTCGGACGGCACTTCGAGAGCTGCAACTGTCTTTTCGGCGCCTTCCTGGGTTGGTGGCAGACGGGCGGGACATGGGCACGGTCATCTTTCCCGACGCTGCAATGAAAGTTTTCCTGACCGCCAGCACCGCTGAGCGCGCTGCGAGACGTCATAAACAATTGATTTCCAAGGGAATTTCGTCTAAACTCTTAGCCCTTCGTGCCGAGCTTGAAGAGCGCGACCTGCGAGACAGTAACCGCAGCGTTGCACCACTGAAGCCCGCGCAAGATGCGATGTTGTTAGACACCTCACAGCTCTCCATCGACCAATCGGTGGCGAAGGTGTTGGATGCCTGGCAACAGCGTCGGCCTACTGCCTTGACTGCGGGTCAATGAACCCGAAGTTGTTGCAGCAGGCCACTTTGTTAGACCGTCAGCCCCGCCCGTTTCCCTCCTGTGCCTCATCGGCACGCTGAATGGGCGGATTTGTTAACTTAACCCGTGACCTGCTGGTCACATTGGAATTTCTCCATGTCTCAAGCTCAAACAGCCGCCCCCGCTGGTGGTGAATCCTTTGCCGCCCTCTTTGAAGAATCTCTGCGCAAGTCCGACATGCGCATGGGCGAGGTCATCACCGCCGAAGTGGTGCGTGTTGAACACAATTTCGTCGTCGTCAACGCTGGCCTCAAATCTGAAGCCTATGTGGCCATTGAAGAATTCAAGAACGACCAAGGCGAACTGGAAGTAGAAGCCGGTGACTTCGTATCAGTGGCCATTGACGCCATCGAAAACGGCTACGGTGACACTATCTTGTCTCGCGACAAAGCCAAACGCCTGGCTTCTTGGTTGTCGCTGGAAAACTCGCTGGAATCTGGCGAATTCGTGACCGGCACCTGCAATGGCAAGGTCAAAGGCGGCCTGACCGTTTTGGTCAACGGCATCCGCGCCTTCTTGCCCGGCTCGTTGCTGGATACCCGCCCCGTGAAAGACATGAGCCCCTACGAGGGCAAGACCATGGAGTTCAAGGTTATCAAGCTCGACCGCAAGCGCAACAACGTGGTCCTCTCGCGCCGCGCGGTGGTGGAAGCCTCGATGGGCGAAGAGCGCAGCAAACTGCTCTCCACCTTGGCCGAAGGTTCGGTTGTGACCGGTGTGGTGAAGAACATCACCGAATACGGCGCGTTTGTGGACCTCGGCGGCATCGACGGTCTGCTGCACATCACCGACATGGCCTGGCGTCGTGTGCGTCACCCAAGCGAAGTGGTGACTGTCGGCCAAGAGCTGCAAGCCAAAGTGTTGAAGTTCGACGCCGAGAAAAACCGCGTGTCCCTGGGCATCAAACAACTGGGCGACGACCCATGGCATGGTGTGGCACGCCGCTACCCCAACAGCACCCGTTTGTTCGGCAAGATCACCAACATTGCCGACTACGGCGCGTTTGTGGAAATCGAGCCTGGCATTGAAGGTTTGGTGCACGTGTCCGAGATGGACTGGACCAACAAGAACGTGGCTCCAAGCAAGATCGTTGCCCTGGGTGATGAAGTCGAAGTCATGGTTCTCGAAATCGACGAAGACAAGCGCCGCATCAGCCTCGGCATGAAACAGTGCAAGGCCAATCCTTGGGAAGAATTCGCTGCCACCGTGCAGCGCGGTGACAAGGTCACTGGCCCTGTCAAATCCATCACCGACTTCGGTGTGTTCATCGGCTTGGCCGCTGGCATCGATGGCCTGGTGCACCTGTCTGACCTGTCGTGGAACGAACCCGGTGAAGCCGCTGTTCGCAACTACAAAAAAGGTCAAGAGGTTGAGGCCGTTGTGTTGGCTGTGGACGTGGAACGCGAGCGCATCTCTCTGGGCGTGAAACAACTCGACTCCGACCCCTTCACCAACTTCACCTCGGTCAATGACAAAGGTGCGACGGTAACCGGCAAGGTCAAGACCGTGGATGCCCGCGGCGCTGAGATTGACCTCGGCGAAGACATCATCGGCTACCTGCGCGCTTCCGAGATCAGCCGTGACCGCGTGGAAGATGCGCGTAACGTGCTGAAAGAAGGCGACGAAGTCTCCGCAGTGATCATCAACGTGGACCGCAAAACCCGCGGCATCCAGCTGTCGATCAAAGCCAAAGACAACGTCGACCAACAAGAAGCCATGCAACGTTTGGCCCAAACCAACGAGCGTGAAAACGCCGGCACCACCAGCCTGGGCGCTTTGCTGCGCGCCAAGTTGGACAACCAAAACAACGGTTGATTTTTGAGGTGCGGCTGGATGGAACACACCATCCAGTCGTCTTCTCACCGCCACCAGGCGAATGGTCTTTGTAGGCGAGCTATCCTGTCCAGCAGAGCCTATTCGCATGGTGTTGAAAAAAACACAAGTGCACACTTCCCCGTTCATGTCCGATACCCCCTCGCAGGCCCAGCATGACCCGATCTGACCTTGTGGCTCGTTTGGCGGAAAGATTCAGCCAACTCACTCAGCGCGACACCGAGTTCGCGGTCAAGACCATCATCGACGCCATGTCTGATGCCTTGGCTCGTGGCCACCGCATTGAGATTCGCGGCTTTGGCAGTTTCTCCATCAACCGGCGTCCGCCGCGCCTCGGACGCAATCCTCGCTCTGGGGCGCAGGTCATGATTCCCGAAAAGCTGGTTCCTCATTTCAAACCTGGTAAGGCTTTGCGTGAAGCCGTGGATGCACAGTCAGCCAAGACGCCACAAACCAACACCACAGCCACGACGGGCGTTGAAGGCAGCCCACACTCGAATTGACGTGACTACCATCAACCTAGTGTGGTGTCCCACTGATAACTGCCAATGGAATCGTGTCTTGCAAGCCAGGGCCGCGTTGCAAATCCTCGCGATACCGCCTGGTATCGCTGCGGTTTGCGCCTTGCCCTGACTTGCAATCCATCGATTCCACTTTTGTCAGTTATCAGCGGGACACCACACTAGATAACACCGGGAAGGTTTGATGCAGATACTTGTTTGGCTGTTGCGTGCCGCAGTTTTTTTTGGCTTGTTCGCTTTTGCTTTGAACAACCAGCAAATTGCGCACGTGAACTGGTTCTTTGGATTTGAGTCTCGTGCCCCCATGGTTTTCATCGTGCTGGCGGCTTTTGCTTCTGGATGCGCATTGGGTATTTTTGCCATGGCGCCCTCCTGGTGGCGCCACCGCCGGGTCGTGAAACAACAGCGCAAAGCGGTCAGTGGATCAGGTAACACCGATACACCTCAAGTGACGGTCCCAGAATCTGATGTGCTGCTGCAGCGCTCTCCTCGCGATGGACTTTGATTGGCAATGGTTGTTCCTGGCTGTTCCACTGGTCTTCGGACTGGGGTGGTTGGCTGCCCGAATGGATTTGCACCAGCTGTCTCGTGAGCAGCGCGAATCGCCCAAGGCTTACATCAAGGGGCTCAATCTGCTGCTCAATGAGCAGCAAGACAAAGCCATCGACGCTTTCATCGAGGCTGTGCAAAACGACCCTGACACCTGTGATTTGCATTTCGCGCTGGGCAATCTGTTTCGCCGCCGAGGCGAGTATGAGCGTGCGGTTCGGGTACATGAACACCTTCTCAAACGTGCGGACCTGCCTCAGTCAGATCGCGAACGGGCTCAACAGGCCCTGGCCCAAGACTTTATGAAAGCGGGGCTCTTTGATCGGGCTGAAAAAGCCTGGGAAGCATTACTCGGCAGCAGCTTTGACAGCGATGCGCGTTTGGCACTGCTGACGCTGCATGAACGATCAAGACATTGGCAACGTGCCACACATGAGGCGGAACAACTTGAAAAGGCCGGAACGGGGTCCTATGCCAACCGGATTGCCCATCATTGGTGTGAGCGAGCCATAGAGCTGGACAATGACAAACACAGCGTCGAAGCCGACGAGGCTGTGCGTCAAGCGCGTGCGGTCGCCCCTCATGCTGCGCGGCCTTTGGTTTTGGCGGGCCTCAGAGCAGCGGCTTCGGCGCAATACACCCAAGCCCTGGAGCTGTGGACCCTGCTGGTCAGCCGCCACCCCGATGTGTTTTGCCTGATCGCGATCAAATACGCAGAAGCGGCACGCGCCGGCGGAGAGAGTTTGCATGCTCTGGGTCAGTTACAGCGTTTGTATGAAGCCTCTCCCCGTCTGGATCTGCTGAGCGCATTGGCACTGTTGGATCCTGCAGGGCACCGCAAACGCCTGGCCGACCATTTGCAACGTGAACCCAGTCTCGCAGCATCTCGTGCGCTGCTCAAACTGCGGGCTGCGTCAAGCGCTACTGCTGCAAGTGCGGACAGCGACGTCGCCTTAGAAAATCAAGCCATAGATCACGCCTTGGCAGCCGCATCGAAACCATTGCAGCGCTACCGTTGTGCAGCTTGTGGGTTTGAAGCTCAGCAGTATTTTTGGCAATGCCCAGGTTGCCACGGCTGGGACACATTTCCCCCTCGGCGTTTGGACGAGTTGTAATTCACGAACCGAGCTTTCGGTACCAAATTTAAGAGGTTCTACCTTGCTCCAGTGCCGCCGCAGCATAGGCTTTTTCATAGGCCTGTTGTACCGCGTGTAAGGACGGGACGTCGGCACACCCGCCCAAGCTGCAAACAAAACCTCTTCCAGTGACGCCGGCAAGACCGGGGTCGTGGTCGCAATAAATGCCCACCGTAGGCCTGGCAAACGCAGCCGCCAAATGCGTGAACCCCGTATCCAGCCCGACCACGAGACGGGCTTGTGACAGCACCGCAGCGGCGTCACTGACGGTGAGGAAAGGAGGAACGCTGGCTGCACTGCCCTGCGCCACTTGCTCGGCCAACAGGCGCTCCTCGGTTGAACCCCAAAGCACCACCACATGCAAACCATCGCGCTGGCAGCGCTCCAGCACTGAACGCCAATGGAGCAGCGGCCAGTGTTTTTCAATCCGACTGGCGCAAGGTATCAAGACAGCATACGGACGGATTGCAGGCATCCAGCCTGGTGGTGGGCTTTGCAGGCCGAACTCGGGGGCGCTCAGGGGCAGGTCGTACCCCAGGTGCAAAGCAGCGAGTCGCCGTGATCGTTCAACGGCATGCAGCTGCCTCGGAACACTGACAGAACGGTCGTAGAAAGCACTTGCTAAAGGCTCGCGAATACTGCTTTTGTCGTAACCCAAAAGTGGCCCCTTGGCTTGGCGCCCCCACAGCACGCTCTTGAGCAGCCCTTGAAAATCGATGATGGCGTCATAGGGTTGTGCGCGCAGTTGTACGCGGCAAGCGTTCATGGAAGTCCACGTGGCACCACGCCACAGGCTCTTGCGCCACTTACGCCAGGACAGTGTGATCACTCGTTGGACCGCAGGATGCAAAGCAGCAATGGGCGCAAACGGCGCCTCTACCAACCAATCGACGCGCAGCCCCGGGATGGCCCTGACCATGTCGGTGACGGCAGCCAAAGTGTGCACCACATCCCCCATGGAGGACGTTTTAACTACGAGCACCCTCATGTTGAACCAGCCTTCAGGAAGAAGACGCTCGCTCCGCCACCAGGGCCGGGTTGAACTGTGGATCGTTGTACATCTTGAACTGCCGATACACCTTGAAATACGCGCGGCCTGCGAGGCAATCAGCCAGTAACTCGTCAAAGCAAGCTGCAAGATCAGAGCGCTGCTCCACAAGACGGCCCAGCTTTGCGCTACTGGTTTGTCGATGCGCTTCATCGACATCGACCCGCTGGGTCTGCGCACGCATGGCGTTGATCTTGAGCGACAAAATTGACAGGCGGTCAACCATGCTGCCAGCGGTCTCACTGTTCAGTCGCCGAGCTTCTCCTTGAGCCCCGAGGGTAGACAGCGGGATGTTGGTGCGAGCTGAAGTGACATCGACTAAACCCAGTTCGACCAGAAGCAATTCGTCCACGCGCTCAGTCGCATCATTGCGTGCTTGGTTAAATCCGTCGATGCGGCGTTTGTTGGATGCGATCTCTGCGTCACTGACACGGGTTCGGCGGGCCAAGTCCTCCTCTGCCCAAAGCTGACAGTTATTGCGGTGATTGACTTCGATCCAGTGCCAAATTGACTTAGCAGATTCGCCTCCCGATGACAACAATGCGAAGGGATTGGACACAAACTGATCGTGCAAAGCGACAATAGTCGAAGATTTCGGCAAATTCATAGAAGTAAACGGCGTCGGTCAATAGCGTTGTGTTCAAAGCATTTGGAATTAAAAATGCATCATGCAAATGTCCCCGGACTTCAGCGAAACAATCCAGCAACGGCTGAGGCATTGGCATACTTTCACGGGCTCAGCATGATTATCGTAGTGTCCTACCGCTGTCAGAAGCTCGCCTCATGAATCGCGTCGGAGTTTCACTCTCAAAAGCCACAGAAAAACCGCTGATCGTGCGATTGCGCAACTGGGTAGGTGATGTGGTGTTGGGCATCCCAACCTTACGCCTCTTACAAGAGAGTGGCTATACGCTGCACCTCGTGGGCAAGCGGTGGGCAGAGGACTTACTTAAAGGTGAAGGGTGGTCTTTTGAGTGCTTGGCTCCAGACTGGATGTCGAGGATCCGGCAAATGAGACTTTTGCACTCACGCTGCCGCGCATTGGATCCCCACTTTGACCAACGACTCAACGCGCTGACATTGCCCTTTTCCTTTTCCAGCGCGCTTGAGATGCGCCTGGCCGGTCTCCGTGCCGTGGGTGCGGCCCACGAGGGCCGTGGTTGGTTACTGTCAAACGCACTGCAGCGGCCCAATGGAATGCATGAGTTGAAGTTTTACCTGTGCTTGGCTGAACCATTCCTGCATGCAGGCACAAAGATTCAAACTGCACCTGAAAGCATTGGCCTTCGAGTGGCACCGGAACACCGCATCCATGCAAAAGCACTGTGCTTGGAACATCGACTGACCGATGGCGCATACATCATGCTTTGTCCGTTTTCGGGCGGTACTTACAAGGATCAACCCAAAAACTGGCCGCACTTTGGCGAGCTGGCCAAACGTCTGGCGCAGCAGGGGAAAAAAACAGTGCTTTGTCCGGGACCGGGAGAAGAGGCCAAGGCCAGGGACGAATTTCCACATTGCCTCGTGCTTCCGAATGTGAACCTGGGGGTATACGCTGCGTTATTGGAAACGGCCTCAGTGATGGTTTCCAACGACACTGGGCCAGGGCATTTGAGTGCCGCCGTAGGCACTCCCACTCTCAGCGTGCTGGGACCAACCGACCCTGCGCAGTGGGGCGCTTGGGGGAAGAGTGTGAATTGTGTCAAAGGAATCCAGAACGACTGGCCCTCAATGGAGACTGTGCTGACCCAGCTGCGATTGATGACGGATGTCAATATAAACACCAGGGTCAGGAATGTCTAATCGGCACCACATAGGCATCAGTCTCGGGAATCTGACTGAATTTAGAGATGGCATCGGGGAGTTCTCGTACCAACTGTGTAGCCGTCTTGCGAAATCCGCAGCCCGCCTCAGGGACGAGCACCAGGTGGAGCTTTGGTTTCACGCAAAAACATGCTTACATGGTGCGTTTGGGAGCCAGGTCAAGTACCTGAGAACCCAGTCTCATCACGAATTCTTTCACCGGCAGAGTTCGCCATTTGTTGTTTGGCACACCCTGAGCCAATTGAATCGCTACCTTCCGCCCCTTGGAACGCTGCATCGCATTTCCACAGTTCATGATCTGAATTTCGCTTATTTCAAGAATCGATTCAGTCAGTGGCGCGATGCTCGTCGGCTGCAGCGGCTGCTTGCGCGCACAGACCAACTGTTCACGATAAGCAAGTTCGTTCATGGAGACCTTCAAGCAAGAACCGGCTGGCTGGGTCCTAGCCTGGTCATTTACAACGGTGCCAGAGACCTTAGTGGATCCACCCAGGTACCGGTCGACGGGGTAAAGCCCAACGAATTCTTGTTTCACCTGAGCCGCATGTCACGCTCAAAAAACGTGGTTTCCCTACTGAACTTAGCGCGTGCTTGGCCAGATCAAGCCATCGTTCTAGCCGGACCGTCCGGCACAGACCAAGAGGAAGTAAAGAGGCAAGTCGCGACCAGTGGTCTAAAACATGTGACGGTGATCGCAAACATTACCGATGAGCAAAAAGCTTGGCTCTACGCAAATTGTCGAGCCTTTCTTTTTCCGTCTCTGACCGAAGGTTTTGGGTTACCCCCTATCGAAGCGATGTATTTCGGCAAGCCAGTTTTTCTCGCGGCGTTAACCTCGCTTCCAGAAGTTGGCGGTGACGCTGCGCACTATTGGACAGACTTTGACGGACAGGCGATGCGTCGCACCGTCGAAAAGGCACTGGCGACATGGTCCGCACACGAAGCTGACCGTGCACGCAGACACGCGCAGCAGTACACGTGGGACTTATGCGCTGAGTCGCACATTGACGCCTACCTCAAGGCGTTGAACACCTTACGGGTGAACAACCACACCGTCACCTGAAGGAAGCCATGCCGAGCCCGCGTCTCCAACTTCCCGACGTCACACTCTGTGCCGCTGATACCCGCACCCCGTTGCTGGCCCTAAAAGCGCTGAAACGCTGCATGGCACAAATCGATTTCGCGAAGGTCATTTTGTTTACAGACCAAATCGACGACGCCACCCAACATGAGGGCATTCATATTGAATTCATTCCGCCCTTCAAGACTGCCTCAGATTATTCAAAATTTATGCTGCTCGGCTTACTGCCGTGGATAGAGACCAGTCATGTTCTCATTGCTCAGTGGGATGGATTCGCTACGAACCACGACGCGTGGCGTGATGAATTTCTGTCGGTTGACTACCTCGGTGCACCATGGGGCAAAGCACCAAACGGATTTTTGGTTGGCAACGGTGGCTTCTCTTTAAGAACCAAGAAGTTGCTGAATGCACTGACGGACGCACGCTTGAACCTGCACCATCCAGAAGACATCTGCATCTGCCAAACCAACCGCACCTTTTTGGAGCAAGAGCACGGAATCCGATTTGGGTCATTACGCCTAGCCCAACAATTCGCTTTTGAAAATGAAAAAGTGGACATCCCGACTTTTGGTATGCACGGTTTGTATAATTTATGTAGTGCTCTCACGCCTTTAGAGTTTCAACAATATTTAGCTCTATTGCCACACGAAGTTATACGCAGCCGGGATGCCTTTAAAACAGTAAAAAAGCTGGTACAAAAAAAACAGTTTGATGAAGCTTTAGCGTTACTACGAATTCGAAGAACACAGGGAGTTTGGGGGGTTCGTGAGATTTGGCTCAGTTGCTTTTTTTTATTTATAAAATTTATAAAACACGAGAGGAAAAATGAAAAAAATATTCAGAACCCTTAGAAACAACATCCGACTGATGAATCATCAGCGGCTAAAAAAGAGAAAATCAAAACGCCAACCCGGATATTTGGCTTGGGTAAAGAACCACGACTGCATTACAGAGCAGATCAAGGATAACCTTAAAATTCGCTTGTCATTACTAAATGATGCCCCAAAAATATCGTTAATAATGCCCGTATACAATACAAAGCTGATTTGGCTTCAAGAGGCAATCGACTCAGTAAAAAAACAAATTTATCAGAATTGGGAGTTATGCATTGCAGATGACAACTCAACCGATACCGCTGTCAGAGATCTGATAAAAAAAGAAGCAGAACAAGACCCGAGAATAAAATACACCTTTAGAACCCAGAATGGTCATATATGCGCAGCCTCTAACTCTGCCCTTGGACTGGTGACAGCCGATTATGTGGCACTGATTGATCATGACGATATTGTTCATGAGCACGCATTGCTTTTGATGGCAGAAGCAATTTCACACCATCCAAATGCAAAAATCCTATATTCAGATGAGGACAAAATCGATGCTCACGGGAATCGCTGCCATCCACATTTCAAGTGCGATTGGAATCCAGAACTCTTATGGACCCAAAACTATATCTGTCACCTGACGGTATACAGCACGAAGCTCATCAGAGAGGTTGGCGCGTTTCGTCAAGGCTATGAAGGATCTCAGGATCATGATTTAGTACTGAGATGTACCCGTGGCCTGAACAGATCAGAGATCATTCACATACCACATATTCTGTACAGCTGGCGCCAGCACGCAGAAAGTACCGCAAGCGCAGGTACAGCAAAACCCTATGCCGCGGAGGCGGGAGTTCGCGCAGTTCAAGATCATTTGAAAAATCTTGGCGTCAACGCAAAGGTAAAAGCAAACTTCTGGGGTTGTTACAATATAAAAATGATTCCACCCGAATCTCAACCCTTTGTCTCAATAATTATACCCACAAAAAATCGATTTGACTTAATAGAAACATGCATTTCTAGCGTATTAAATAAAACAACTTACAAAAACTATGAAATAATAGTGATTGACAATGGATCAGATGATGAAGCAACTTTGAATTATCTTCAAAAGATTAAGCTTGATACTCGCGTAAATGTGATCACCGATAATAGAGATTTTAACTACTCCGCCCTGAATAATCACGCTGTAACACTCGCACGCGGCGATTTTATCCTTCTCCTAAATAATGATACCGAAGTTATTTCTGGCACCTGGTTAACGGAAATGGTCGGCACAGCATCTCTCCCCGATGTAGGAGCAGTTGGAGCCAGGTTATGGTATAGCAACCAGACGCTACAACACGGAGGGGTTATTATAGGGTTTGGAGGAGTCGCCAATCATGCGCATCGAGGAATTAGTCGCGAGGACTTGGGCTACATGGGTCGGGCGCAACTGATACAAGAATTCAGTGCGGTAACAGCGGCCTGCCTGCTGGTACGAAAAGATCTATATTTACGAGCAGGCGGCTTGAATGAGAAAGACCTCGCAGTGGCGTTTAACGACATTGATTTTTGCTTGCGGTTGAGGGAGTTAGGTTATAGAAATATTTGGAATCCCAATGCGGAGTTATTCCATCACGAATCTGTTAGCCGTGGCAAGGATGAGCACCCCGCAAAACGCGCTCGACTCGAGCGCGAGATTGCTTATATGAAAACCCGTTGGAAAACCACTATTGAAAATGACCCTATGTACAATCCAAATTTAAACCTCCATGGCGAAACGTTTACTGTCGCGCACCCGCCACGGGTTGATTTAAATATTCCCTGGTACAACAGAGAAGAACAGGCAAAAGCGATCGCAGCGAGAACGGTGAGTCAAACGCATAACTCACTTGTTAAGAAACTTCTCGGCCGAAATCCCGCAAGAAATATTGACATCAGTACCGGAAAAAAATAACTCTCATCAATAATGTAAAGAGGTACATCCACCAAGCTTAAAAAGAACAGCAAACCCGTAATACCTGCAATATAGGCCCGTTCATCACGACTGACATATTTGGCCATTATGCAAGGAACAGCCAAATAGCAGAAATAGACCAATATTCCCAACACCCCCAATTGAACACCAAAATGTAAAAACTGATTATGCGGATGCACAGTACTCCACGCCTCGCACCATTTTTCAGAGTTTACAATTCGGCAAAATTGTACTTTCCACGATCCAGTTCCATAGCCTGTCCATGGTTTTTCATTTATTAGCTTTACAGATTCCTCCCAATATTTTAATCGCGCACCTGTTGAAGTAATTTCGTCGCTTTGAACATATAACTGCACTTCTGTCGAGACACCGGAAATGCGATCACGCAACAATGGTGAAGATGTTGCTATGCAAATGGTGACGAGCATACCTGTGAAAAAAATTTTCCATTTGTGCGGACTCGATCTAATCGAAAATACCAAAATCAGCAGCACCCAAATAATTGAAATATAACCCGTCCTCCCAGCGACCATGGTCAGTATATTCACGACACCCAAACAGCCAAGAGCGGATAGCAAAATTTTAAGTTTTAATGACCTACTCTTAAGCGCCTCAAGAAAACAACCCAAAACAAAAACTGACATCATTACATTCTGTGTGATGTGCGACTTAAATATGTGGTGACTTGATTCAGATCCTTCGATTGTTGATCTGGCACTGGGAAAGTTCCAAAATAAATGTGCATACGATGCGATCAACGTTCCAAGCATCGCCACCATAAACGCTAGAAATGCAATGCGCCTCCAAAAAGGTTGGTGCAGCAAAGAAATCACTACCAAAGACAGTAAAATTGGGGCATAGGCCTTGAGCTGAAATCTCACATCAGCGCGGACATTGTCACCATAAAGTGACCCAATGAAAATAATTGCATAGAGAATCAGAGACACATAGACCCAAGGATTTTTTTGCAATAATCTTAGCCTAAATAGAAAACCTCCTGAAGCCAGAAACACTACTACCAAAATCAGTGCCAGTAGACGAGTTTTTTCCTCATTGAGAGGTATAAAAAATACCAGTGCAATGCAGGCTATTTTTGCCAGAAGGTCGTAAATTGGAACTGGCGCCCGGAAAAAATTTGTGACTTCCCTATTTATCTTAAAATTATCTATTGCAAACATCGCATGAAGCCAATACTAGAAAAAAAAATTAGTGATTTTCGGCGCTTGTGGCAGTTCGTACGCCCCTATAAGGCAGGTTTAGCACTTTCAGTCATTTCTTTTGTGCTTGCCTCGTTGACAGAGCCAATGGTTCCAGCATTGCTACAGTTTGTCTTGGATAAAGGCTTTATAAGCAGCTCTAACATTCCACTGTGGGTCATACCCATTTCTTTGATTGGTTTGTTTTTTCTTCGAGGATTTTTCTTTTTTTGTGGCACTTATTTTTTAAACTGGTCTACTTCAAAGATAGTTTTTGATTTACGAAAAAGATTAGTTGGGGCACTGATACGTGCTGATGCAAGCTTGTACACAACGATAAGTCCAGGTGTCGCAGTAACTAAAGTTGTCAACGATCCTCAGACTATGGCAGGGCTGCTGGGCGGCGCATTGACAACATTGCTTCGAGATGGTCTATCCAGTGTAGCGATGCTAGGCTATTTGTTTTATTTGAATTGGAAGCTAACACTTCTTTCATTGGTGACAACACCGGTATTAATTTATATTGTCCGGGCGTTGCACAAAAGATTGCAAGCACTGGGGGGAGAAACTTATGACGCTCAGATTCGCTTGACATCCATCGTAGATGACATTTCAAGGGCGTGGCGCGTGGTGCGCACTTTCGACGCAATTGAATGGGAAAGCGGTCGGTTCGAACAACAAGCACGTAGGCTTCAAAAAATGTCGCTGAAAAGTGCTGCATCCAGCGCTCTGATGAGCCCCATCTCACAACTTGTTTCAAGTTTTGGACTGGCACTTGTACTGACTTTGGCTCTGATACAAGCACAGCAGAACACAGCGACGATAGGAGAATTTGTCGCGTTTATCACGGCTCTTCTGCTTTTGATTTCCAAAGTTCGGCATTTGACGGATCTCACGCAACCTGTGATCGGTGGGCTTGTCACTGCAAAGGCATGTTTTGACTTGATCGACACACCCCCTGAAAAGGACGAGGGCACAGAAGTTCTGCATAACTTCCAGGGAAATATTGAATTCAAACACGTTGATATCACTTACCCGCAATCTGAAAAGAAGGCATTGGCGGGGCTGAGTATTTCTGCAAGAGGGGGGACCACTATTGCTTTGGTTGGCGCATCTGGTTCTGGAAAAACCACAGTAGTCAACGCCTTGTTGGGATTTGTCTCTCCGGATCAAGGAGAGATTCTGCTGGACGGGATCAACGTCGCTCAGCTGAAAAAGACCTCACTCCGCCAACAATTTGCGGTGGTTTCGCAAGACATTGTGCTTTTTGATGGCAGCATCGGTGACAACGTGGCTTATGCCCAAACTAAGGACGACGCCAAAGTCAAGCGTTGCCTGTTGGCAGCCAATTTATGGGATTTCGTATCCGACCAACCCGAGAAAATGAACGCATCGATTGGTGCCAATGGCAGTCGTTTATCTGGTGGTCAGAGGCAACGGCTTGCGATTGCACGAGCACTCTATAAAGACGCCAGGATTTGGGTTTTTGATGAAGCCACTTCGGCTTTGGATACCGAGTCAGAACGGGTGGTGCAGGAATCTATTGAGCAGTGGCACGGAGACAAGACCATGGTGTTGATCGCCCACCGCCTGAGCACGGTGCGTCGCGCGGACTGCATCTACGTTTTGTCGCACGGCAAGGTTGCCGAGTCCGGCCGTCACGAGGAGCTGATGGCCCAAGATGGTTTGTACGCCAGCATGGTTCGGGCGCAAGCAATGGAGTAGCGGTGCTCTTTACAGGCAACTGCCCAGACCCATTACCGCCGCAAAAAATCAACGAGCAGCTTTGGCTCTGTGCATGACCAACCAACGAGGGGTTTTGAAACGAACGATGCTCCAGTAGAGCAGTACATAACCCACCATGAATAAAAACAAAAACATCGTCAGCATCGCGGTGTTGTTCCACCAGATCACGCTGGGCACTACAGAGCTCAAGCACAGCAACCACAGGTAGGGCGATGTCATGGCGTTTCGCACGGTTTGCTGAGGCTGGTGTGGCAATTTAGGCAGCGGTTGTTGTGCGGGCCAACGCACGACGCGGCGATGCAGAAGGCTGTGCAAATGAATACCGTCGGCTAAACCTGCCGCCACACCCTTGAGTACTCGGCGACGGTAAATGGTGAACAGCGTCTCAAAAATAGGATAAGCGCACAGAGCCAGTGGAAAGATGGAAGAGACCTCTTCGTTGCGTGCGACGAGCAAGATGCTCAACTCGGCCAAAAAGAAACCGAGCAAATACGCACCACCATCACCCAAGAAAATACGGCCTGAGGGATAGTTCCAGATGAAAAAACCCAGTGCAGCACCAGCCATGATCAAAGCGGAGGTCACTACAAAACCATCCTGCACCTCAAAGCCGATGTAAACCAAGGCCGTCATCATCAGCAGCACACACATCGAAGCCAGGCCATTGAAGCCATCAATGATGTTGGTTGCATGGGCCACACCAGTGACACACAACACGGTCAACGCGACAGCAAACGGGGTGTAAACAATCAGGTCATCAATGCCAGGAATGGCGGTGCGGCGCACCACGGCGTCCAGCAGCCAAACGGCCAAACAGGCTGAGACTGCAGTGAAAAACAAGCGCTGGCGTGGCGTCACATTCTTGGTGAGGTCTTCCGTCAAACCCGCGGCAAAGGCAGGGAAACTCGCAGCCAACAACAGCCACATGGGTGCTGCCTCTGAGGGCTGGGTCAATTGCACGAACCACAGGCCTGCCACGATAGCCACAAACACACCCACGCCGCCAATGCGCGGCACGGGGTGAGAATGGAATTTTTGGGGGCCGCTCATGTCATGGTCCGCAGAGAGCACAGCATGTTTGGATGCCGACCACACGACCAGCCAGGTCATCAAGAGCGAAGCGATAAAACTGAATGTCAGTGCAGCCATGGAACGGGTCTCTGAGGGCGCAATCGAGGATTATGACAGGGGTCGATACAAACTCGCTGTATACAAATGCTTCTAAATGCTTTACCGCCTTACTGCTTTTAGCGACGCAACCGGTCAGTCGCAGATCCTTTCGGCATTCCGTTCAACGCCTAGCAGAGACAATCGGCTGACGAAACAACAAGTAAAAATCAATGGAAGTCTCGACTTCGGTTGCTTAACCCTTGCAACCAGCCAGAGTGATCAAGCAAGTGTTGGGCCAGCAAGTGGGTGACACCGTCCACGCGCTGCCAGCGGCCATAGACCGTCATCAAACGCGCACTGAGTAAAACCTGGCGTTGCTGCTTTGCCACTTGAGGCCAAACAATGACATTCACCGCACCTGTTTCATCTTCCAAAGTGACGAAAACCACTCCTTTGGCAGTGGGCGGGCGTTGGCGGTGGGTGACCAAACCGCTGGCGCGTGCTAAACGACCATTGGGAAAATGCTGAAGCTGATCCGCACAAACCACTTTCAGTTTGAGCAGCTCGGGGCGCAGCAAGGCCAGCGGATGGCGATTCAGCGTTAAACCCAGGCTGCGGTAATCCGCCAACATGTTCTGCGCTTCATTGGGCGGCTCCAGCGCCACATCCATGGCGTGCTGCACGCTCACCTCGGAACGCAGGGATTGAGCCCATAAAGTCGTTGGGCTGACGTCTAAGCCCGCCACAGCCCAAGCCGCTTGATGACGGTGGCCCACCAGACCCTGCAAGGCATTGGCAGCGGCCAGGGCTTGCATGTCTTGGGTGCTGAGTTCAGCACGTTGGACCAAATCATCCAGTTGCATAAAACCCTGTTGCTGGCGGGCCTGCATGATGCGCAGGCCTGCCCCCTGGCTCAAACCAGCCACCTGATTCAAACCCAATCGCACAGGCCACAGGGCGTGCTTTGTGGTGAGCGGATTGTCGCTTTCGCTCGGTGGCACCAAGCTGCATTCGGCCAAGCTGGTTTGCACATCCACGGGCAACACCGTCACCCCATGGAATCGGGCGTCCCGCACCAACTGTGCTGGGGCATAAAAACCCATGGGCTGGCTGTTGAGCAAAGCCGCCAAAAAAGCGTCGGGGTGGTGGCATTTAATCCAACTGCTGGCGAGCACCAAAAGGGCAAAACTGATGGCATGGCTTTCCGGAAAACCGTACTCTCCAAAACCCTGGATTTGTTTGAAGATGCTCTCGGCAAATTCAGGCGCGTAACCTTTGGCCACCATGCGCCCAACGAGTCGCTCGTGGAAGGGCCCCAAACCGCCCTTGCGTTTCCAGGCGGCCATGGCGCGGCGCAGTTGGTCCGCCTCACCTGGTGTGAAGTCGGCGGCCAGCACCGCTAATTGCATGACCTGTTCCTGAAAGATGGGCACGCCCTTGGTGCGTTCCAGCGCCTGCTGTACTTCTGGACTCGGGTAAGTCACGGGCTCTTGCCCACTGCGTCGACGCAAATACGGATGCACCATGCCACCCTGGATAGGCCCAGGCCGCACGATGGCCACTTCAATCACCAGATCGTAAAAACAGCGCGGCTGCAAACGCGGCAGCATGCTCATTTGAGCGCGGCTTTCAATTTGAAAGACACCCACCGTGTCGGCGCGGCACACCATGTCGTAGGTGGCCTCGTCATCGACCGGGGTGTCTGCCAAGGTCAAGGGGGCGTCTGAGGGCAGGCCCAGCTTGTGGCTCACCAAAAGCAAAGCTCGGCGCAATGCGGTGAGCATGCCCAGCGCCAGGATGTCCACCTTCAAAATGCCCAGGGCGTCGAGGTCGTCCTTGTCCCACTGCACCACACTACGCCCGGGCATGGCGGCGTTTTCTACCGGCACCAACTGGGCGATTTGTTCGCTGGCAATCACAAAACCGCCAGGGTGCTGGCTCAAGTGGCGCGGAAAACCGATGAGCTGCTCGGTCAGTTCCATCCACAACCGGGTGGTATAGGCGGATGGGTCAAAACCGTTTTCGCGCAAGCGCTCGGGGTCGATGCGCTGGCCATCAAACCATTGCTGGCTCTTGGCGACTGCATCAATGCGCTGCAAATCAATGCCCAGCGCCCGGCCCACATCACGCAGGGCACTGCGCGGGCGGTAGGTGGTGACCACCGCCGTGAGCGCCGCACGGTGGCGACCATATTTGCGGTAGATGTACTGAATAACTTCTTCGCGCCGCTGGTGCTCAAAGTCCACGTCGATGTCGGGCGGCTCACCGCGCTCTGCGCTGATGAAACGCTCGAAGAGCAAGGTCATGGTGGCTGGGTTGACCTCGGTGATACCCAGACAAAAACACACCGCTGAATTGGCCGCACTGCCGCGCCCTTGGCACAAAATACCTTGGGCACGTGCCCACTGCACGATGTCAGCCACCGTGAGGAAATAGGGCTCGTAGCGCAACTGCTCAATCAGCGCCAGCTCGTGTTCAATCTGGGCACGCACCTTGTCAGCAACACCCCCGGGGTAACGTTTGAGCACACCAGCCTCGGTCAGCACCCGCAAATGGCTGCTGGGGGTATGCCCCTGGGGCACCAGTTCCTGCGGGTATTCATAACGCAACTCATCCAGCGAAAACGTGCAGCGCTCGGCCCACACCACGGTTTGCGCCAGCGCGGGTGCCGGATACAAAGCCTGCAAGCGCAAACGCGAGCGAAGATGCGCCTCGGCATTGGCCTGCAGTTGCCAACCACACTGCGCCACGGCTTGCTTCAACCGTGTGGCCGTCAGCAGGTCTTGCAGCGGTTTGCGCGAACGACGGTGCATCAACACACCGCCCGCGGCCACCAATGCCAAACCGGTCTTTTCATGCACCTGCTGCACGCACGCCAGCACCTCGTCTTCACCGCCCAAGTGCAAGCGCTCCATCAATAAACCTGCACGCTCACCGCACCAAGCCTTGAGCCACAAGGCCTGTGACAACAGCGCATCCAAGGGCTGCAACCTACCCGGTAAGAGCAGCAACAAACATTCAGGCAAGCCCGCTAAAAAGGGCGCGTTGGGAACAGCACCTTCCAGATCCCCCGGAAACGCCAGATACTGCCCCTTGGCCGCACGCCGACGCGCCACCGTGATCCATTGCGACAAATTGCCATAACCGCGTCGCGTTTGTGCCAGCACCACCAGCCGCGCGTGCGGCGCCCCCTCGGGTGTGGTGAGCTGCATCTCGCTTCCCACAATGAAGTGCAAACCCAATTCCTTGGCCTTCACATGCCCCCGCACCACCCCAGCCAAGGAACATTCGTCGGTCAGTGCCAACGCGCTGTAGCCCAAATCAAAAGCACGCTGCACCAACTCCTCCGGATGGGAGGCTCCAGTGAGAAAACTGAAATTGCTGCGGCAGTGCAGCTCGGCATAGAGTGGCAACATACTGTTTATTTATACAGTATGTTGCAGAAGGACAGATCAGAAGCCGGGTCGAGAGATCACTTTTGACCCTCTGCAGACCTCCAGAACAAAGTTTTCATGGACAGCAACCAAAGTCTGTACATGGACTCACAACCTGGGCGTTTCCACAGCAGATAACGGTCGAGATGGGGTCGACTCCAAAACCGAAGAGAAAAGGAAACCTCAATAGGAGACCGGATTGCCCGGAGAGCTGGTCACCGCGGCATTCGGGTCCAGGCAGTAGACGAGAGCGAATGGGAGCGTAAGGTCGATGCCGGACAGACCCGTTTTTAGGGCATCCATGACGCCCAAGCCTTTTTACCGGTGAACAAATAAATAGAACCTCATCTGTCACGCGCTTGCCGACACCGTGGAAAAAATCCATCTACTGCGGTTGCAATCAAGGGCACTGAACCAGCACGTCGCTGAAACTCGGGATAGCACATCGGATCGAATTGGAAGCTGATTTTCAGCACCCACCAAAAAAAGAGCCTGCCAACTGGCAAGCTCTTTCGTACCAATCACTGCCCAGCGGCTAGCGCTTCACCGGCGGCAAGTCCGTGCAAGCCCCTTCATAGGCTTCCGCTGCCAAACCAATGCTCTCACCCAAGGTGGGGTGGGGGTGGATGGTTTTGCCGATGTCCACACCGTCTGCGCCCATTTCAATGGCCAGGGCCACTTCACCGATCATATCGCCAGCGTGGGTGCCGACAATGCCGCCGCCGACGATGGCGTGGGTTTCTTCGCTGAAGAGCAGCTTGGTGAAACCTTCATCGCGGCCGTTGGCGATGGCGCGGCCTGAGGCGTTCCAGGGGAAGAGGCCTTTTTTGACCTTGATGCTCTGGGCTTTGGCTTCGTCTTCGGTGAGACCAACCCAGGCCACTTCGGGATCGGTGTAGGCCACGCTTGGGATGACGCGGGCGTTGAATGCGGAGGCACTCAGCTTGGCGTCGTTCAAGAGTTCACCTGCAATCACCTCCGCCGCCACATGGGCCTCGTGCACGGCCTTGTGCGCGAGCATGGGCTGGCCCACGATGTCGCCAATGGCGAAGATGTGGGTCACGTTGGTGCGCATTTGAATGTTCACGGGGATAAAGCCCCGGTCGCTCACCGCCACACCGGCTTTGTCGGCCGCAATACGTTTGCCATTGGGCACGCGGCCAACGGCTTGCAGCACCAGGTCGTACAGCTGAGGCTCTTTAGGTGCGCCCTCGCCTTCGAAGCTCACCAAGATGCCGTCTTTGGTGGCTTGTGCTCCAACCGTTTTGGTCTTGAGCATGATGTGGTCAAAACGCGGTGCGTTCATCTTCTGCCACACCTTGACCAGATCGCGATCGGCACCTTGCATCAGGCCATCCATCATCTCCACCACGTCCAGGCGTGCGCCCAGGGTGGAGTAGACCGTGCCCATTTCCAAACCAATGATGCCGCCGCCCACCACCAACATGCGTTTGGGTTGCTGGCGCAACTCCAAGGCACCGGTGGAGGTGACGACACGCGGATCGTCTTTGGGCAGGAAAGGCAACTTCACCGCTTCGGAGCCCGCCGCAATGATGGCGCGTTTGAAACGGATGGTTTGTTTTTTGCCGTCAGCGATGGCCACGCTCAAGTTGAACGGGTCGAGGAACTCGGCCGTGCCTTGCACCACGGTCACCTTGCGCATCTTGGCCATGGCAGCCAGGCCACCCGTCAATTTGCCGATGACTTTTTCTTTGTGGGTTTTGAGTTTGGCGAGGTCCACCTTGGGGGCTTCAAAGGTGACGCCCAGGTCAGCGAAGTGTTTGACTTCGTCCATCACGGCCGCCACGTGCAGCAACGCTTTGGAGGGAATGCAACCCACATTCAAACAAACGCCACCCAGTGTGGGGTAACGCTCGACCAACACCACCTTGAGGCCGAGGTCGGCGGCGCGGAAGGCGGCGGAGTAACCACCGGGGCCGGCACCGAGCACCATCACATCGCATTCAACGTCGGCACCACCGGCGTAACTGGCGGCAGTGGGCGCCACCACGGCGGCGGCAACTGGCGCAGCCGCAGCCGCAGCAGGCGCTGGTGCGGCCACGGGCGCAGCGGCGGCAGCAGCCCCTGCCACTTCCAGGGACAGAATCACCGAGCCTTCGCTGACCGTGTCACCGAGTTTGACCTTCATCTCTTTGACGACACCGGCATGAGACGAGGGAATTTCCATCGAGGCTTTGTCAGACTCGACGGTGAGCAAACTTTGCTCGGCACGGATCGTGTCGCCGGGTTTGACCAGCACTTCGATGATGGCAACGTCTTTGAAGTCGCCAATGTCAGGCACCTTGATATCAATGATCGACATGTGGGCCCCTTACAGCAAGACGCGACGGAAGTCGGCGAGGATTTGACCGAAGTAGGCGTTGAAGCGGGCCGCAGCCGCGCCGTCCACCGCGCGGTGGTCCCAGCTCAATGACAGCGGCAGCATCAAGCGTGGCTGGAAAGCCTTGCCATCCCATTTCGGCTCGATCGCGCTTTTGCACACGCCCAGAATCGCAACCTCAGGCGCATTGATGATGGGCGTGAAATAACGCCCACCAATGCCGCCAAGTGACGAGATGGAGAAACAACCGCCACTCATCTCAGCCGGGCTCAACTTGCCGTCGCGGGCTTTTTTGGCCAGCTCGCTCATCTCGGTGCTGATTTGGAAGATGCCTTTTTTGTCGGCGTCTTTGATCACCGGCACCATCAAACCGTTGGGCGTGTCAGCCGCGAAACCAATGTGGAAGTACTGCTTGAGCACCACTTGATCGCCATCGAGCGAGGCGTTGAACTCAGGAAATTTCTTGAGCGCGGCGACTGCCGCTTTGATCAAGAAGGCCAGCATCGTGACCTTGATGCCGCTCTTTTCGTTCTCTTTGTTCAATTGAACGCGGAAGGCTTCCAGTTCGGTGATGTCGGCATCGTCGTGGTTGGTGACGTGCGGAATCACCACCCAGTTGCGGTGCAGGTTGGCGCCGCTGATCTTTTTGATGCGCGACATGTCTTTGCGCTCAACCGGGCCGAACTTGCTGAAGTCGACTTGCGGCCAGGGCAACAAACCAGGGAAGGCGCCGCCCGCTGTTCCCGCACCCGCAGCGCCACCCGCAGGCGTTTTGGCGGCTTGGGCAGCGGTTTGCACGCTGCCAGCCATCACGCCTTTGACGAATCCTTGCAAGTCGCCTTGGGTGATGCGGCCTTTGGGGCCAGTGCCTTTGACTTCGGCCAAGGGCACGCCGAGCTCACGGGCCAGCTTGCGGATGGAGGGAGACGCATGCGGCAGTAACCCTTTAGGGGCTGTGGGTTCGTGGGCGGGCAAGGCCGCCGTAGGAACCACGCGCTCGGCCGCCGCTGGAGTGGACGGCGCTGCTGCAGGCGTGGTGCTGGCAGCAGGTGCCGCAGCAGCGACAGGCGCGGCCGCGGCAGCCGCACCGCCACTGGCTTGCATCACCACCAAGGGACTGCCCTTGGCAACTTTGTCGCCCACTTTGACGAGCAACTGCTGGATGACCCCTGCATGCGACGACGGAATTTCCATCGAGGCTTTGTCGGACTCCACTGTGATCAAACTTTGCTCGACCTTGACCGTGTCACCCACCTTGACGAAGAGCTCGATCACGGCAACTTCATCGAAGTCACCGATGTCGGGCACCACCACCGTCACCGGGCCACTGCTTGCGGCCACGAGCGCGGCGGCTGGCGCGGCTGAAGCCGTCGGGGCGGCGACTGGCGCAGGTGCCGGCGCGGCGGCAGGCGAGGCGGCAGGCGCACTGGCGGCACCCTCGGCCTCAATCATCAACACCAAAGAGCCCTGGCTGACCTTGTCGCCCAATTTAACCTTGAGCTCCTTGACCACACCCGCGTGGGTGGAGGGAATTTCCATCGATGCTTTGTCGGATTCGACGGTCAGCAAAGACTGGTCGACCTTCACCACATCACCTGCTTTGACCATCACTTCGATGATCTCTACATCCTTGAAGTCGCCGATGTCGGGGACTTTGACTTCTACCAATGCCATGTTGTTGTCTCCGTGTTTTTGTTAGGCGTACAGCGGATTGATCTTGTCGGCGTTAATACCGTACTTCTTGATCGCTTCAGCCACTTTGGCAACTGGCACCGTGCCCTCGTCGGCCAAGGCTTTCAAAGCAGCAACCACGATGTAGTGGCGGTTGACTTCAAAGTGCTCACGCAGTTTGCTGCGGAAGTCACTGCGGCCAAAACCGTCGGTGCCCAGCACTTTGTAGCTGCGGCCTTTGGGGATGAAGGCGCGGATCTGCTCGGCGTAGTTCTTCATGTAATCGGTGGAGGCGATCACGGGACCGGCTTGTGTTTCCAACTGCTGAGTCACGAAAGGCACGCGCGGCGTTTCAGTGGGGTGCAGCAGGTTCCAGCGTTCGCAGTCCTGGCCGTCACGGGTGAGTTCATTGAAGCTTGGGCAGCTCCAGATGTTGGCCACCACGCCCCAGTCTTTTTCCAGCAGCTCTTTGGCGAACATGGATTCGCGCAGGATGGTGCCGCTGCCCAGCAGGTTCACGCGTGGCAGTTTTTTGGCGCCCGTGCCCTCTTCCAGCAAATACATGCCCTTGATGATTTGTTCTTCGGTGCCAGCCTTCAAGCCTGGCATCGGGTAGTTTTCGTTCAACAAGGTGAGGTAGTAGTAGACGTTGTCCTGTTTTTCCACCATGCGCTTCAAGCCATGGTGCAGGATGACACCCACTTCATGCGCGAAGGTGGGGTCGTAGCTGATGCAGTTGGGGATGGTGCCGGCCAGGATGTGGCTGTGGCCGTCTTCGTGCTGCAAGCCTTCACCGTTGAGCGTGGTGCGGCCCGAAGTGCCGCCCAGCAAGAAGCCGCGTGCTTGCATGTCGCCCGCCGCCCAGGCCATGTCGCCAATGCGCTGGAAACCGAACATGGAGTAGTACACGTAGAACGGCACCATGATGCGGTTGTTGGTGGAGTACGACGTGGCCGCCGCAATCCAAGAGCCCATGCCGCCGGCTTCGTTGATGCCTTCTTGCAGGATCTGGCCGTCTTTGCTTTCGCGGTAGTACATCACCTGGTCTTTGTCGACCGGGGTGTAGTTCTGACCATCGGGGTTGTAGATGCCGATTTGGCGGAAGAGGCCTTCCATACCGAAGGTGCGGGCTTCATCCACCAGGATGGGCACGGCGCGCGGGCCGAGGTCTTTGTCGCGCAGCAGTTGCGTCAGGAAACGCACATAGGCTTGCGTGGTGCTGATTTCACGGCCTTCGGCGGTGGGCTCGAGCACGGCCTTGAAGGTATCCAGCGGCGGCACGGTGAGTTGTTCATCGGCCTTGGTACGGCGGTGCGGCAAGTAGCCACCGAGGGCCTTGCGGCGCTCGTGCAGATACTTCATTTCCGGCGTGTCGTCGGCGGGCTTGTAGAAGGGCAAGTCTTTATCGATTTGCTCGTCGCTCACCGGAATGTTGAAGCGGTCGCGGAACCCTTTGATGTCGTCGTTGGTGAGTTTTTTGGTTTGGTGGGCGGTGTTCTTGCCCTCGCCGCTTTTGCCCATGCCAAAACCTTTGACGGTTTTGATGAGTAGCACCGTGGGTTGGCCTTTGTGGTTCACCGCGCGGTGGTAGGCCGCGTAGACCTTTTGCGGGTCATGGCCGCCACGGTTCAAGCGCCAGATGTCGTCGTCGCTCATCTTGGCCACCATCTCCAGCAGTTTGGGGTGCTGGCCGAAGAAGTGTTTGCGAACAAAAGCGCCGTCGTTGGCCTTCATGGCTTGGTAGTCACCGTCCACGGTGTCCATCATGACCTTGCGCAAAATTTCTTCTTTGTCGCGCGCCAGGAGCGGATCCCAATAACCGCCCCACAGCAGTTTGATGACATTCCAGCCGGAACCACGGAACTCGCCTTCGAGTTCTTGAATGATCTTGCCGTTGCCCCGCACCGGGCCGTCAAGGCGCTGCAAATTGCAGTTGATGACGAAGATCAAGTTGTCGAGTTTTTCACGTGCGGCAAGGCCAATGGCGCCGAGTGATTCGGGCTCGTCCATCTCACCGTCACCGCAGAAAACCCAGACCTTGCGCTTGCTGGTGTCGGCGATGCCGCGTGCGTGCAGGTACTTCAGGAAACGTGCTTGGTAAATCGCCATCAGCGGCCCCAGGCCCATGGACACCGTGGGGAACTGCCAGAACTCCGGCATCAGCTTGGGATGCGGGTAACTGGAGATGCCTTTGCCGTCCACCTCTTGGCGGAAATTCAGCAGCTGTTCTTCGGACAAGCGACCTTCCAGGAATGCGCGGGCATAAATGCCGGGCGAGGAGTGGCCCTGGATATAAAGCAAATCGCCGCCATGAACACCGTCGTCGGCATGCCAGAAGTGATTGAAGCCGGCACCGAACATGGTGGCCAGCGAAGCGAAAGAAGAAATGTGGCCGCCGAGGTCGCCGCCGTCTGCAGGATTCAAACGGTTGGCCTTGACGACCATGGCCATGGCGTTCCAGCGCATGTAGGCGCGCAGGCGCTCTTCAATTTCCAGATTGCCTGGGCAGCGTTCTTCCTGGTCGGTTGGGATGGTGTTGACGTAAGCGGTTTTGGCCGAGAAAGGAATGTCGATGCCCGCTTGTCGCGCGTGGTCAATCAACTGCTCCATCAGGAAGTGGGCACGATCGCCACCTTCTGATCCGATCACGGCGGACAGAGCGTCCAGCCATTCGCGTGTTTCTTGGGAATCGGTGTCGCCGGCAGCGGCACCCAGAAAGGACTCAGGCATGGCGGACATGTTGTCTCCTGTGTAGTGGTTTGGGTATGTCGTTAGTGTGGCACAAACTTCTAACTTTTCAAATAGTGCCACGTCGTTTCGCATTGCGATAACAAATAGTGCTGTCGTACTTTTTCATTAGCGGATGCTCTGCCGCAGCGTCGTTGAAAGGCTGTGGTGACGCGAATCGGGATGGCAGCGGGTCGTTTTGTTGCAGCCATTGACCCTGTAGCGACAAGAAAAACAACGCCGCAGACCGCCCGACCCCGCGCGCCCAAAGTCCGCAAAAGGTGATGCAAGGAATGTTCAGGTAACGACCATCCTCAGCGCTACCCCAGGCCAGCCGGATAATCCAAGCCATGCCACTCGGAAAACAATTCGTCTCGTCCAACCTCCCCGGTGCCCACGCACCCCGTCGTTTCTTCTGGCGCTGGTGGCGCAAACAAAGCCACGCGCAACAAGACCGGTTTGCCACGCTGGGGCCCTTGGTGTCGGTGCTGTTGTTCCTGGCGGCGATCATTTCCGCGTTTTGGTACTTACGCAACGAAGAGTTCGAACGTGAGCATGACTCAGTCAGACGCGACACCGAAATCTCACAACAACAAATTCGTCTGCGTTTGATTGAGAACCAAGAACAACTGGTGCGCATGGCACGTGAGCTCGTGACCCGCCCCCCAGAAGCCAGAGAATTCATAGCGCAGGCGCGCAGCTTCAGTCGAGACCGGCCCGAGATTGACGCGGTGGTGTGGCTCAACAGCCAACGAGTACGGCGTTCGGTTTATTCCGCGGGCCACCACTGGACAGACACCAGCGCCGTGGTGCTGGACTCCGAGTTGTCTTTGCCCGTACAGGGAAGTAACTCGGCGGGCGAAGCAGCATTCTTGGCCGCGTCAAGGCTGCGTCAACCCGCTTACTCCAAACCGTTTCGGGATGAAAACGGCAACACCATCATTCAGATGCACGTGCCATTGGTTGAAAGAGGAGCCTTTGTTGGGGCTGTGGTGACCCAGTACTCCGTCGAGAGTTTGCTGCGGCATTTCATTCCGCCCGATGTGAGCAAGCGCCACGCCATCACCTTGGTGGACGACCAGGGCAACGTGCTTGCCAGCACGGTTTCTGCGGCACCCGGCCAGCGCGTTCAACCCGCACAGCTCGTACACGAAATACCCCTGGCACCGGTGGGCAACGGCCTGCTGTTGCGCGGCCATGGCTACCGCACTTCCATCGGCTTGATCAGCAATACCTTGTTTTGGATGGTGGCGGCCTTGTCGGCGCTGACCGTGTGGATGTTGCTTGGCACCTGGCGACACATGCGACGCCGTTTGCAAATGCAAAACGCTTTGGTCACCGAAGCGAATTTCCGGCGTGCCATGGAAAACTCCATGCTCACCGGCATGCGGGCCATGGCCATGGACGGCCGAATCACTTACGTGAACCCCGCGTTTTGCGAAATGACGGGCTTTTCTGAAGCCGAATTGGTGGGCCGCGTACCCCCCTTCCCCCACTGGCCGCCAGACCGCCATGAGGAAAACACCCGGCTGCTGCAACAAGAGCTGCAAGGCCGCAGCCCGGCAGGGGGTTTTGAAGTGAAGATCATGCGCAAAGACGGCGCCGTTTTTGATGCGCGCATGTACGTGTCGCCATTGGTCGATCCCAAAGGGGTGCAAACCGGCTGGATGACGTCGATGACCAACATCACCGAGGCCAAACGCGTGCGGGACCAACTCACGGCCTCCCACGAACGGTTCACCACCGTGCTGGAAGGTTTGGACGCAGCGGTCTCGGTGCAGGCCGTTCAGCAAGGTGAGTTGTTGTTCGCGAACCGCTCTTACCGTTTATGGTTTGGCGCGGATGGCAACGGCCACGCCATGTTGGCCGGCGATGACCCCAAACTGGCTGCGCTGCCTGCTGAATCCGACGATGAAGTCGACAACTTGGGCGGACTCCCGACCCAAGAACTCACGGAAGCAGGCTCCGACACGCGGGAAGTATTCATTGCCACGCTGAACAAATGGTTTGATGTTCGCGCCCGGTATTTGCAATGGACCGATGGCCGTTTGGTGCAAATGCTGATTGCCACCGACATCACAGCACGCCGCTCGGCGGAGAGTCTGGCGGCACAGCAAGCGGAAAAAGCGCAAGTCACCAGTCGATTGGTGACGATGGGCGAGATGGCATCTTCAGTCGCCCATGAGCTGAACCAGCCCCTGACCGCTATCACCAATTACTGCAATGGCATGGTGTCCCGTGTACGCTCGGGCGCCATAGAAACCGACGACCTGATTGCCGCACTGGAGAAGACCTCGCGCCAGGCGCAGCGGGCCGGTCAAATCATCCACCGCATCCGCGCCTTTGTGAAGCGCAGTGAACCGCAGCGTCAGCCCACGCAAGTTCGCTCCATGGTGGACAACGCGGTGGAATTGGCAGGAATAGAGTTGCGACGCCGCCACGTGGCCATTCAAACCTACGTCGCACAGCGCTTGCCGCTGGTGGAAGTGGACCCGATTCTGATTGAGCAGGTATTGTTGAACCTGCTCAAGAACGCCGCAGAGGCCATCGACATGGCGCGTTTGCCCAAAGCCAGGCGCAACATTGAGCTGCGCGTGGTTCCCAAACGAAGCGACGACGAGGGCAATGTGGTGGAATTCAGCGTCACCGACATGGGCCCCGGCATCAAAGAAGAGGTCATCAGCCGACTCTACGAGGCCTTCTTCTCGACCAAAGCCGAAGGCTTGGGCATAGGCCTGAGTTTGTGCCGAACCATCATCGAGTCCCACCGAGGACGTATACGGGGACAAAACCTCTACAATGCGAGCACCGTTGTAGGTTGCTGCTTCAGTTTCACATTGCCTGTGCAAACCGCCGAGTCCATCGACCCAGCGCCTCCCCTTCCACCCGCCCACCTTCCCGCCGAGATCCCATGAGCCTGATACCGAAAAAAGGCACTGTCTATGTCGTCGACGACGACGAGGCGGTGCGCGACTCCCTGCAGTGGTTGCTCGAAGGTAAAGACTACCGCGTGAAATGTTTTGACTCCGCCGAGTCTTTTCTATCGCGTTTTGACTCGCGTGAAGTGGCTTGTTTGATTGTCGACATCCGCATGGACGGCATGAGTGGCTTGGAGCTGCAAGACAAGCTGCTGGAACGTCGATCGCCCTTGCCCGTGGTCTTCATCACCGGCCATGGCGACGTTCCCATGGCCGTCACGACCATGAAAAAAGGCGCCATGGACTTCATTGAAAAGCCTTTCAAGGAAGACGAACTTTTAAGTTTGGTGGAGCGCATGCTGGACCAGGCTCGTTCGTCTTTTTCCAACCAGCAAGAAGCAGCCAGCCGTGATGCTTTGTTGTCACGCCTGACCACACGAGAGGCTCAAGTGCTGGAGCGCATCGTGGCTGGCCGCTTGAACAAACAAATCGCAGACGACCTGGGCATCAGCATCAAAACCGTGGAGGCGCACCGCGCCAACATCATGGAAAAACTCAACGCCAATACCGTGGCCGATTTGCTGAAAATCGCGCTCGGTGCCCAAGCCAAGACCTGACACTCCAGCCACACACCAAGGCCGCTTCCGAGCGGCCTTTGTTTTTCCCGCGTGAATTAGAAAGACCTCCTCATGACCGCACAACTGATCGATGGCAACGCCCTGTCCAAAAAGATTCGCGCTGACGTGGCACAACGCGCTGCGGTCCTGACCGCCCAAGGACACCGGCCAGGCTTGGCCGTGATCTTGGTCGGCGAAGACCCCGCCAGCCAGGTTTACGTGCGCAACAAAGTTAAAGCCTGTGAAGACAACGGCCTGTATTCTTTGTTCGACAAATACGAGGCCGATCTGAGCGAAGCCGCCCTGCTGGCTCGCATCCAAGCCCTCAATGCCGACCCACGCATACACGGCATCCTTGTGCAGATGCCGCTGCCCAAACACATCAACCCGCACAAAGTCATTGAAACCATCGCCACTCACAAAGACGTGGATGGTTATTCCACCCTCAGCGCGGGCGAACTCATGACTGGCCTGCCCGGGTTTCGCCCCTGCACGCCCTATGGCTGCATGAAACTCATCGAAAGCACAGGCCTTGATTTGCGCGGCAAACATGCGGTGGTCATCGGGCGCAGCAACACCGTGGGCAAACCCATGGCATTGCTGCTGCTACAAGCCAATGCCACCGTCACCGTATGCCACAGCGCCACCACCAACATCGGGTTCCACACCCGGCAGGCAGACGTGGTGGTCGCCGCTGTGGGGCGGCCCAACACCTTGACTGCGGACATGGTCAAACCTGGCGCGGTGGTCATCGATGTCGGGATCAACCGCAAGGCGGATGGCAAACTTTGCGGCGACGTGGACTTTGAGAACGTCAGCCAAATCGCCGCCGCCATTACCCCTGTTCCCGGTGGTGTGGGTCCGATGACGATTACGATGTTGCTCGTCAACACCATTGAAGCCGCCGAACGCGGCCTGCGCTGATGTCCACTTCCCTTACACCCCCTTCCTCTGACTTGCCCACCAACCCTCTTCTGGCCTCCGGCGATGCCAATGAATTGCCGGCGTTTGCGCTGGTCAAACCGGAGCATGTCGCGCCTGCTTTAGACATCTTGCTTGCGCAGGCCACAGAAGCATTGGAAACCGTGACGGCAGACAGTTTCGCCGCCGACTACGACGAGCTTTCCCGGGTGCTGGACGTTGCGACCGTCCGGCTGGGGCATGCGTGGGGGATGGTGGCCCATCTCAACAGCGTGGCAGACACACCCGAGCTGCGCGCGGCCTACACCGAGAACCTCGCCCGCGTGACGGAGTTTTATACCCGCCTTGGTGCCGACGAACGTTTGTATGCAAAGTACAAAGCGGTGGCCAAAAGCGTAAACGCGGCGAACTTATCAGCCCCGAGGCAACGCGCACTGTCCAACGCCCTGCGCGACTTTGTTCTCTCCGGTGCGGAGCTACGAGGCGACGACAAACTGAAGTTTGCCCGCCTGCAAGAAACCCAAGCACAACTGGGGCAGACTTTTTCCGAGCATGTGCTCGACGCCACCGACCAATTCAGCGTTTATGCGACCGCCGAACAAATGCGTGGTGTTCCGACGGACGTGCAACAAGCAGCGGCTGCCCTGGCCCAGGCGGACGGGAAAGAGGGCTACAAAATCACCCTGCACTTTCCCAGCTATTTCCCCATCCTGCAATATGCCCATGACCGCGATTTGCGGGAGAAGGTGTACCGGGCCAACGTCACCCGCGCCAGCGATCTGGGCCCTACGGAACTCGACAACAGCGAGGTGATGCAGCAGTTGCTGGCCCAGCGCCAAGAAGAAGCCAAGTTACTCGGCTATGCCAATTACGCCGAAGTCTCGCTCGCCAGCAAAATGGCGGACAGCCCGCATCAGGTGATGCAGTTCTTGCGCGACTTGGCCCATCGCGCCAGACCGTATGCTGAAAAAGACCTGTCGGAGCTGCGCGACTTCGCGAAGCAGCATTTGGATTTGCCTGAGCTGCAAGCCTGGGACATCGCCTACGCCAGCGAAAAACTCAAAGAAGCACGTTATGCGTTCAGCGAACAAGAGGTCAAGCAGTACTTCACCGAACCGAAAGTGCTGGAAGGCCTTTTCCGAATCATCGAGACACTTTTTGGTGTTTCTATCAAGCCCGACGCGGCACCGGTTTGGAATGAGAGTGTTCGTTTCTTCCGCATAGAACGCCCCCAAACGCCAAGCCAGGATGCGCCCGCCACCCTGGTCGGTCAGTTTTATTTAGACCTTTACGCGCGTCCGGGCAAGCGGCCCGGTGCGTGGATGGACGGCGTGCGCGAACGCTGGGCGCGTCCTGAGGGCTTGCTGCAAACCCCTGTGGCCCACCTGGTGTGCAACTTCGCACCACCGATGGAAGTCAACGGCCAATTGCGCCCTGCGCTGCTCACGCACGACGACGTCACCACATTGTTCCACGAGTTTGGCCACGGCCTACACCACATGCTCACGCAAATCAACGACGTGGGTGTGTCCGGCATCAGCGGCGTGGAGTGGGATGCGGTCGAGCTGCCGAGCCAGTTCATGGAAAACTTCTGCTGGGAGTGGGAGGTGGTCAAACGCCTGACCGCCCATGTGGACACGGGTGAGGCCCTGCCGCGCACGCTTTTCGACAAGATGCTTGCGGCCAAAAACTTCCAAAGTGGTTTGCAAACCTTAAGGCAGGTGGAGTTCTCACTCTTCGACATGCGCCTGCATGCGGAGCCGGGCAGCGAAAATCGCATCAACGAGGTGCTGGCAGAGGTGCGTGATGAAGTGGGTGTGCTGCGCCCGCCTGAGTTCAATCGTTTCCAGCACACCTTTTCGCATATTTTTTCCGGCGGTTATTCAGCCGGTTACTACAGTTACAAGTGGGCCGAAGTGCTCAGCGCGGACGCCTGGAGCGCTTTTGAAGAGGCAGCAGAACAAGAAGGTATTCTGAGCACGAACACGGGCCGCCGCTACCTGCAAACCGTACTTGAAGTTGGTGGCAGCCGCCCTGCGATGGAGAGTTTTAAAGCCTTTCGTGGCCGCGAACCGCGCATCGACGCATTGCTTCGGCACCAGGGCATGGCGGGTGGACTGGTCCATCCCGCGCCATGACTTAGCGCTGACGCGCTGGCACATCGCCGCGGGATGGCGCAAAATCGATGTGACTCTTCATGGGGCGGCTGCTCATCGTCGTCCCTTACTTGCCGAGAAAGATGCCGATGTTCGAACTGAAGTCCACCCGCTTTGAACTGAAATTCACTGGCTTGTGCACGGCGATCATGCTGTTCGCAAGCCCCGCACATGCCCTCTACAAAGTAGTGGGGCCGGATGGCAAGGTCAGCTATACCGATCGCCCACCCATTGCCAGCAACGACAAAATTTCGACTGTGAAACCCAACGGTGCGACGGCCGCCGTAGACAACGCTGGCACCGCACTGCCGGCTGCGCTGCGACAAGTGGCCGCAAAATTCCCGGTCGTGCTTTACGTCACAACAGCTGACTGCGAACCCTGCAACGCGGGCCGCACTTTTTTGCGGCAGCGTGGCATTCCGCATGCGGAGCGCTCCGTAACCACCACTGAAGACTCCGAAGCATTCAAACGCATAGCGGGGGCCAACGATGTGCCCACCTTGACAATCGGCGCTCAGGTATTACGCGGTTATTCAGCCAGCGACTGGGCCCAGTACCTGGATGCGGCCGGGTATCCGCCGAACTCCACATTGCCGCCAGGCTACAAACACGCTGAGGCGACGCCGCTGGTGCCACCGCGAACGGTCACCCAAGCGCCCGCTGCACGCCCGGTGGCAACACCCCCGCCACCAGCAGCCGCGCCGGTAGCGCCGGCGACAGCCAATCCCAGTGGCATTAAATTCTGACGGCACTCATCGGAGTCGGGCCCAGCGGCCCATGCCCCGGGCGCTGAAACTCCCTGCAGCCACCACCGCAGCCATGCCCCAAAAAAGCGGACTCGCCCCGGCGGTAGATCCCACGAGTCCAAAAAACAAAGGCATGAAAGTGCTGGACAAATTCACCACCATCGAGCGCAAAGCAATCACCTCGCCGTGGCGACCCTCAGGTGTGATGTGGTGCAGCGTGGACATGACCATGGGCTGCACTGCCCCCAAAGCCAAACCCAACACCACGGCACAACAGGCCAAGAGGGTGGCGTTGTAGGCGAAGGGATAGACTGAAAAAACAGCCGCTGTCAGCAGCATGGCACCACTCAAGACCTGGGATTGACTTAGGCGGTGTGCCATCAAAGGGATCAAAAGTCTCACCAGGGCCACAGCCCCCGCAAACAATCCCAGAATGCCGCCGATCACAGAGGCACTCAGGCCGCGCTCGTGCCCCAGCACAGGTAATACGAACAAATGGACATCCCAGCTGGCCGACATCACCCAATTCAGCAGCAGTAACTGCAGCAAAGCCGGCGAGCGCAACAAACTCCAAGCCGTTTTCGGCCCCACTGCTTGCGTATTTGACGGCTCTTTCTCTGACTCGGCCCGAGGCACCCCGCGAGACGACAACAAGGTGACCATCGGCAAAACTGCCAGAACGATAAACGCGACCTGAAAACCAGCGGTATCAATCAACACACCAGCCAGCACTGGCCCCAGCACATTGGCAAGGGCGGGCGCCAGGCCCAGCCAACTGAATATTTGCACGCGCTGCGTCGCGTCATTCGCCATCAACCCTGCCGTGCGCTGGCTGGCAATCACACCCATGTTGGCGGCCCCGCCCACCAGGAGGGCAGCCACGCACAACACCGCATAACGCTGGTCCACCCCCGCAAGCAGTCCACCCACCACAGCCGAGGCCACCGCGATGCGAATCGGCCTGTGGTAGCCGAAACGGTCAGCCAAGCGACCCGCATACAGCGCCAGCACCACCGGCGCCACGGCAAACATGGCCAGCAGCACCCCCACCGACCAGGCGCCCTGCCCTTCACGCAAAGCCAACAGTGGAGCCGCCACCCTCGTGCCTGTCATGCAGGCGTGCAATGAAACCTGGGCCGCGATCAACGCCAACAGCGGCCGCGACAAACCAATGCTCATCCGCCGTCCGGCGATGGGTCTTCATCACCAAGTTCTGGCAAGGGCAGCAACACCTGGGTGCGCCCTTCTGACAATCCCTCCACCGACTTGAGCTTGCGGTTCATCACGTTGGCTCGGGTTTGCGCCAGCTCAATGGTGTTGCTGGCCTCGTCCAATTTTTTCTTTGTTTTAACCAACACATCGCCAAACTTGGCGAACTCGGTTTTGACCGCACCCAGCACCTCCCACACCTCGGCCGAACGCTGCTCAAGCGCCAGCGTGCGAAAACCCATTTGCAGGCTGTTCAGCGTGGCAAGCAAGGTGGTGGGCCCGGCCAACATCACCTTGTATTCACGCTGCAGCGATTCCATCAAACCAGGGCGACGCAATGCTTCCGCATAGAGCCCTTCCGTGGGCAAAAACAAAATCGCAAAGTCGGTGGTGTGCGGCGCTGCGATGTATTTTTCTTTGATGGTGCGGGCTTCCAGTCGCAGACGCGCCTCAATCGCCTTGGCTGCGGCGTCAGCCGCGACGACGTCAGCGCGGTCCTGCGCGTCGAGCAAACGATCGTGGTCTTCACGGGGAAATTTGGCATCAATCGGCAACCACATCGGCAGCCCATCGTCGCGACGGCCCGGCAACTTCACCGCAAATTCCACGCGAGCGCCCGACCCCGGTACTGTCTCCACATTGGAGGCGTACTGTTCGGGCGTGAAGACCTGCTCCAACAAACCGGCCAGCTGCACCTCGCCAAAAATGCCTCTGGTTTTGACGTTACTGAGCACGCGGTTGAGCGATCCCACGTCTTTGGCCAATACCTGCATCTCGCCCAAGCCTTTGTGCACCTGCTCCAGTCGATCAGCCACCTGCTTGAAGCTTTCTCCCAACCGTTGCTCCAGTGTGGCATGAAGTTTTTCATCCACCGTCAGGCGCATTTGCTCCAACTTCGACTCGTTGCCTTGTTGCAAGGCGGTCAGGCGTTGTTCCACCGCACTGCGTACGTCGTTCAGGCGCCGCTCATTGGCCTCGGACAACAGCCGCAGTTGCTCATTGAGCGTATCGGCAAAACGCTTGAATGCACTGTCCTGCGCATCGCGTGAACTCTGCGCTTGGCTGGCCTGCGAGCTCACAGCCGATTGCAGCGCTTGGCTGACAGCCGTTTGCAGCGAGGCCAACTGGGTGCGAAAACTGTCTATCTGCTCGTTTTGCGTGCGCGCCACATCACCTTGTTGGTTGAGCAGGGTTTGCTGAAACAAACCCAAGGTGCCTGCGATTTCCTGGCGTGTGCCCTGGGCACTGCGGCCCACCTCATCACGCAGCTCACGCTCCAGGCGTTCGGACCCGTCACTCAGCGACTGCAAGATACGCTCAGCTTGTTGCTGCGCTTCAGGTGTGCCTGCTCGGCGCGAGACACGCAGCACCCACCACACCAGCAACAGTAAATTCAAGGCGGACAGAAATACCGCAATCCAAGGCAAATAACTCATGGCGAGGATTGTCGCAGGGGCGATACGATCCAAACTCATCAGCCTGGTAGAGAATCCTGCGCATGCTCGAACGACTCGATTTAAAACCAGTGCCTACGAAGCAATCGTCCGCAGGCATGCCATCAAAGTGCCGTACATGCCGCCCAGCGTGATCACCTGCCCCGCCTGCAAACATGACAAGTGCCTGCGAGCAAGTATCGAACCCTATTGGATGGACGATCCGCGACCATCGCAATTGGTCATCGAAGGTGCCGCCTACTGGCGGCCAGGGAAAGGAACCAATCTGATCAACGGCAGCAGGTTCTACTGCTGTTTACGTTGTGGCCTGGCATGGAATTTCGTCGACCGAGTGGAGCTCGCTGGAGTATTGAAGAAAATGGGTATCGCTGAAGGCGAAGTGCCGGTCAGGGCCTCTTACTTGATTCACCTCTTCAAGTGGGTGAGTTTCATCGTCGTCACGTTGAGCCTGGCGTTTTGGCTGTGGATCTCATCATCATAGAAACGCTCAATACCGTCCGACTCAAGGGTGGCAAACCAAGCCACTATTTGCCTGGCTTGAAGCGACCATGCGCCCATCATTCAGTGGATAAAACCTCGGCGTTGATGGGCGTTGGTGGCCGCCCCGCCTGCGGCCCACAACCCAGCGCGGCAATCAAGTTGTCCGCCGCCAAGTCCGCCATAGCCCGGCGTGTCGCCAGGGTGCTGCTGGCAATGTGGGGGGTCAACACCACATTGGGAAGATTGAGCAAATTGGGGTGTACCTGAGGCTCACCTTCAAATACATCCAAACCCGCCGCCGCGATGCGCTGCTTTTTCAAAGCCAGGGCCAGCGCGGCGTCATCCACGATGCCACCGCGCGCAATATTGGTCAGCGTGGCGGTGGGCTTCATCAGGTCCAGCTCTGCCGCGCCAATGGCATGGTGTGAGGCGCTGGAGTAGGGCAACACCAGCACCAAATGGTCAGCCTGACGCAGCAGGTCTTCCTTGCTGACATAACGGGCGTTCAGTTCGATCTCAAGGCAAGCGTCGATTGGAGATCGGTTGTGGTAGATCACCTTCATGCCAAAACCCAAAGCCCCACGCCTCGCAATGCCCTGGCCGATGCGGCCCATGCCGAGGATACCCAGTGTGGCACCGTGCACATCGCTACCGGCGAGCAGGTTGTAGGTCCATTTTTTCCATTCACCGCCGCGCAGGAAACGTTCACCTTCGGCCATCCGCCGTGCAGTAGCCATCATCAAGGCGAATCCAAAATCGGCCGTGCTTTCGGTCAGTACGTCAGGTGTATTGGTACAGACCACGCCCGCTGCCGTGCAAGCCGCGACGTCGATGTTGTTGTAGCCGACAGCCATGTTGCAAATGGCTTTGAGCTGCGGGTTGGCCGCAAGCAAGGCCGCATCGATTTTTTCGCCCGCTGTGATGAAAACGCCCTCTTTCCCCTGGAGGTGCTGACTCAGTTCAGCGCTTGACCAAACCTCGTCCTCTTCGTTGGTCTGAACGTCAAAGTACTGTCGCAGACGCTCGATCACCTCTGGGAAAATCGCCCGGGCCACCAGCACCCGGGATCGAGGCGACACCTTCATCAGCGAAACCAAATCAGCGTCATGATGGCAAACAGCGGCAACAGTACCGCACCTGACCAGGCCATGTAGCCAAAGAAGCTTGGCATCTTGATGCCGCGGTCTTCGGCAATGGCTTTGACCATCAAATTGGGCGCATTTCCGATGTAGGTGTTGGCACCCATGAACACAGAACCTGCGGAGATGGCGGCCAGGGTAGTGGCCAAAGTGGTCATCAAGACCTGTGGGTCACCACCCGCGGTATTGAAAAACACCAAATAGGTCGGTGCGTTGTCCAAAAAGGATGACAAAGCACCCGAGGCCCAGAAGTACATAGCGTCGATCGGCTGCCCATCCGGACCTGTCACGGCGGACACCACGGACGCGAAAGCGCCGCTGGTTCCCGCACGCAGCATGGCGATGACGGGGATGATGGTGAGAAAAATTGCAGCAAAAAGTTTGGCTACTTCAACGATGGGGCCCCACGTGAACTGGTTTTTGTCGCGTGCCTCTTGAGAGGCGAGGCGCAGCGAGGCCAAAGCCAATACGACCAAGCCGACATCGCGCAGCAAAGCGGCCCAAGTGACATCAGCCCCTGCGACACTGAAGGCCACACCGGACTTCCAGATGCCACTCATCAACACCAGAGCCACCACGCCCGCCAGAAGAACAAAGTTGACGCCGCCTTCAAACCCAAAAGTTGTTTGGTTGTCTGGCGTAGGGTCCAAGGGGAGCACGCCTTCTTTGCGGTAATAGTAACTGTCGATCACGTAGAAGATCGCCAGCAAAGACGCCAGCAAGAAGAGCGTTTCAGGGAAGATGTGTTTGACTGTCCAGAAAAAATCCACGCCTTTCAAAAAGCCCAGGAACAGGGGTGGATCACCCAGGGGGGTCAGCGACCCGCCGGCATTGGAAACGATAAAAATGAAAAATACGATCACATGGGCGGCATGCTTGCGGTTGTCGTTGGCGCGGATGATGGGACGAATCAACAGCATCGAGGCACCTGTGGTGCCCATGAAGCTGGCCAGAAAGGCGCCTATGGCCAGGATCAGCGCATTGGTGCCCGGGCTCCCGTGGATGTTGCCGCGGATGAATATTCCACCCGCCACCACGAACAAGGTTCCCACCAAGACGATGAAGGGGATGTACTCGGCGACCAGCGCATGAACAAGACCAGCCACCGCAGCACCGCTGCCGAACACATAGGCAAAAGGCAACAGGAAAGCCGCAGCCCAACACGCCACCACCTTGCCGTAATGGTGGTGCCAGAACGAGGGTGCGAGTAATGGCATCAGGGCGATAGACAGCAAAACCCCGGCAAAGGGCACACCCCACCAGACCGCCAACTGGGCGCCATCGAGATCAGCGGCATGTCCCCAGGTCGGCAAAAAAAATAACAGCAGTCCGATTGAACTGGAGAGGGTTCGGGTATTGGTGGTCATGTTGTCTCGTCGCGTTGGGTCGCAGTGTGCCAAAGCCAAGCTGGGTTCAGTTTTCTGCTTTTGTTGCTTGGTATAAACAGGTCTGACTGGATAAGTCGTGGAGGGTTGTTGACCCGGAACCCGGTGTCGGTGCGAAGGCTTCGGGACTGAAATTTTAGTGAGTCGCGTGGCTGCAATTTACGTAGGTAACAACCCGTACACCCCAGGCGCAGCGGCACAACTTGGCCCGCATCAGCGCATGAAACGCGTGAAACCCTCAACCGGCTCTCGGTCTGTTACCAAACTGTTCTCGACGGCCTCGGGATTGGCCCAACCCAGCGACATACCGCAGACCAGCATGTCGCTGGCCGGCGCCCCAATGTGCTCCAAGATAATCTTGTGAAAAGGCGTGAAAGCGGCTTGGGGGCAGGTGTCCAGACCGCGTGCCCGAGCCGCGATCATGATGTTCTGCAAAAACATGCCATAGTCCAGCCAACTGCCCTGCTGCATCACCCTGTCGATGGTGAACATCAAACCCACCGGTGCATCAAAAAAGGTGTAGTTGCGACCATGCTGCGCATGCATGCGCACCTTGTCGGTTTTCTCGATTCCAAGCAACCCATACAGGTCCCACCCGACCTTACGCCTGCGGTCGATGTAGGGGGATCGCCACTCCTTTGGGTAGTAGGCGTATTCCTCGGTGTGAATGGAGGAATCGCCAGGGTCATCAAAAGCGGCGAGCACTTTAGCCGCCAAGGAGGCCAACGCCTCACCGGTCAACACCGTCACCTTCCAGGGCTGAGTGTTGGTGCCGGACGGCGCACGTGACGCCACACGCAATATGTCCACAAGAGTTTCCTGCGGCACGGGTGTCGGCAAAAACGCACGTATCGAGGCACGTGAGGTGATGGCCCCATCAACGACAGCGGTTTGGTCGGGCGAGAAGCTCAGGCGTTGGGGCATGGGGAAATCTCCAGAACAAGCCGCAGATTGTTTCATCCTGCGGCCCAGCGGGACCAATTGTCCAGCGCAATGCGGTAGGTGTTCACTTGGACGGCCACAGTGTCCTCAATCACGTGCCCATAACCACCCGCCATGGAAAAAGCCAGCGCAATGCCACGCTCACGCGCAAAGTCGAACACCCGTCGGTCACGCTCGGCCAAACCGGCTGTAGTCAGTTTGAGACGCCCGAGCCGATCACCTTCATGCGGATCCGCCCCAGCCACGTAGAAAATCAGACCCGGTGGGCCATCAAGGTGGCGGTGCGCCATTTGCAGCAGTGCCTGGTCAAGTGCGGCCAGATACTCGTCGTCGGCGCAGCCATCGGGCAGGTCAACATCCAAGTCGCTCGTTTCTTTGCGAAACGGAAAATTCTTTTCGCCATGGATGGACAGGGTGAATACCGTGGAGTCGTCGGCAAAAATGGCGGCTGTGCCGTTGCCTTGGTGGACATCCAAATCCACCACCGCCACGCGCAGCAGTTGGCGGTGCTTGCGGTGCCATTCCGCTTGCATCAACCGCGCCGCCACTGCGACATCGTTGAACACACAGTACCCTGCGCCTCTGTCGGCGCTGGCATGGTGGGTTCCACCGGCCAAATTGGCCGCTACACCCTCACGCAAAGCGGCACGAGCAGCGGCTACGGTGGCACCCACGGAGCGCCTGGAACGCTCCACCATACGCTGCGTCCAGGGAAAACCAATTTCCCGCTGCGCGGACGCACTGAGGGTGCCGTGTACCACGGCATCGACATAGGAAGGCGTGTGGGCCAGCGCGAGTTCTCCATCGCTGGCAGCAGGGGCTTCGTGCAATTGCACTTGAGGAAGCAACGCCTGCAGTTGCTCTCTCAGCAAACGGTACTTCTGCATCGGGAAGCGGTGTCCCTCTGGCAGGGGCAGAACAAAGTGGTCGGAGTAAAAGGCCTTCATGTGCAATAAATGGCGAGGACGAAGTGCAATGGAGCCTCTGAGAAAGCGCTTACGGCCCCGAATCGTTCGGACTCGGGCGGCCTGCAGGGTTGATTTTGTTGCCAATCGCTGGGCGCTTGGGCTTGATCCGCACCTTGCAGCCCATCCAGTTCCTATCGATTGGGGGGAACCGCCACCGGATTTGCACATGTTCCCAGGTTCATAAACTGCCCGATTGTCTCCAGATGTTCCATCGCTCGACGCACGGCAATGATGGGCCTATCCTGCCCGATTCTTCGGGTTTGGGGAGACCCCTCCAATTTGCTGCGCCGCAACAAAAAAGACTTGATTTGTCATATTCAACCCGTATACTTCTGTCCATGGTGCAGCGCAACATAAGCCTGTGTCAGATCGCCAAGTCGGCCAGATTTTTTGCAGTACCCGCCCGTTGTCCATTGACCTACTTTTTCATCCACCGATTCCTAGGAGAACTCCATGAGCTTCACACCTGAACAACTGATCGCAGCCCACAAAGCCAATGTCGAAACCCTCTTCGGCCTGACCAACAAAGCCTTCGAAGGCATTGAGAAGCTGGTTGAATTGAACCTGCAAGTGGCAAAAACCGCCTTGGGCGAAGCCGCTGAAACCACCAAAGCTGCCCTGTCAGCCAAAGACGCACAAGAACTGATGGCCCTGCAAGCCGCTCTGCTGCAACCAGCCGCTGAAAAAGCCGCCGCTTACAGCCGTCACTTGTATGACATCGCTGCAGCCACCAATGCCGAAGTTGGTAAGGTTGCTGAAGCGACCGCTGCTGACGCCCAGAAAAAATTCACCGCCGCCGTTGATGCTGCTGTGAAAAATGCACCTGCTGGCTCTGAGAACGCTGTCGCTTTGGTGAAATCAGCAGTTGCCGCTGCCAACAACGCTTACGAAAGCGTGAGCAAGGCCGCCAAACAAGCAGCCGACGTGGCCGAAGCCAACTTCACGGCCGTGACCAATACCGCCATCAAGACCGCACAAACCGCTTCCAAAAAGCGTTGATGCCCGACGAGTCC